>Ga0116171_10003190_pt1 | contig 15223 bp, 25 predicted proteins | sample AD_JPNHW2_MetaG_FD_89798 | JGI IMG/M metagenome (GOLD analysis project Ga0116171, IMG submission 89798) | Active sludge microbial communities of municipal wastewater-treating anaerobic digesters from Japan - AD_JPNHW2_MetaG | ecosystem: Engineered > Bioreactor > Anaerobic > Digestate | place...
ATGATGGCATCGACGCGTGCTTGCAAGATCGATGAATTGGCGAAGCTAATAGAATGTATATCTATTAGATGATGTATATCCGTGCCGGTGAGATTTGGGCAAAATTCCAGTATTACGTTTGTGGCATTGGTGGGAATATCTATGATGTCCCCTACCAGACCTGTAATAGCTTTGGATGGCGAATCACCGAAGATATAGAATACAGAGAAATTATCACCAAATTCCGCCAAATTCCCGGTAAAATACTTCGATACCAAAAACAAAACGCCCGAAAACGTTGGTGGGAAGTCGTAGGTATCTAGAGCAAGTTCTGTATCCCAATGCGAGATGAAACTCGCAAGATTTTCGCACTTTCTGAGATTCTTTATTTTTATCAGCGAGCATGGTGCCGAAAAGTCCAGCGCAGAAATCCATTTCGGCGCTATCCGGCACTCGATTTTGCACGGCCCAACTACCACCACATGAGAGAGCGCGTCTCCTGCATACTCATAGATCTGCCCGCCATCCACGACTCGCCAGGCTGCTGTAGGTGCTCCGGCTGTGCGGGTGATGGAGATACTGATGGTCTCGCTGATGGCCTTGGATGATTCGAGGGCCAGCCATTGTGCGGGCCTTCGCCTTCGTAAGCTCATGCAATTAGCATCCCTTTGGCAGTTATGGTTGCATCATGCGTTGCCCCTGGCGTGGTGTCCAAGTTCTTGCATGTGACCTTGAGGTACGCCCAGCCCCTGATATCCAGAACATCGAACTGGAATGGGACTGCATTGCCAGCGGAGGCAGTCACGGTTTTCTTGTCGAGGTACAAAGAAGTGAACGAGTCGCCGCTCGCCATCTTTCCATAGATCGCCACCTCTGCATTAGCAGCAGCCGCAGAACCGAATGTGACTGCACCAGCTACCACGATATCCGTATATGCGCCCACATCGAGCGCAGCGGCATTGGTTAGGGTGGTCTCGACGGCGGGATTGGCTGCCAGGATGCTTTGGGCAGTTGCGAGAGTAGTCGGTACCTTGGCAGGAGGGAAGCTGATGGGATATTTTCCGCCTACCAGATCGGCCTGCTTGCTGGCGAGCGCCAAGCCGGCGGGGTCGATGGTGGCGGTTAGTTCGGTGTCCACTTGCAAGGCACCAGTTGCCGGGTTTACCTTGACGGCCGTCAGGGTATCATCCACAGTTGATTTTGCATATAGGACGAATCCGCCTATAGAATTGCCAAATATTTTTTCAGAAGGTGCAGTCATATGTTCATCTCCGCTGCTACTTCAGCCGGTAATCTAGGAAAATGATGCTTCTATCGCGCCTGCTATGTATCCTTTCAGCAGATCATAAGCCTCTTTCGACATCAGACCCTTGTAGCGGTTGCCTGCGCCGGATATGCTGCCGGATGGATTCTGTGAAAACTGCTCGGATGTTCCGCCATAATTTGCAGAAGTTACTCCCTGCCGTTGCAAGTCGAGCCGCATCCTCTTGTCGGGCGAGTTCTGGATGTCATAGAGGGCGATTGCTTCCTCGCAACAAGCATCCAAAACTTCTTTAGGCACTTCTGGCAGCAATGTGTTGACATTCCATCCAAAACACATGCCATCGATGTAGCGGGGAAATTGCCGGTCCTGCTGCCCAGATCCCGGCGAGCTATTCACAAATTCATAATACGTGGTGCCTTTGAGGGCAAGATTATCAATTTTTTGTGTAGCCTTTTTTAGATACCATGCTTGGACATCGGAAGATGCTGCTTTTAATGCAATGGCTGACGTCCTTGGATCTCCTGTCAGGTATGTTTCGAAAATGGTATCAGTGGTTATATATGAATTGGATATTGCGGTATCGGTCATTATTATTCTCCATTATAATAAAATTATAGGCCGAAGCCTATACAATATACCAGAGTTCCACGGGTTTGCCGCTCATGGCGCTGCTTAGATCGGCGGTATTCAGGCCAATAACAGTGGAATTTACTGTTACCGTGGGTGCGGTCCCCTCTCTCGTTCCATCGAGTGAGGCCATCAGAACGGTGTTAGTAGCCAACTTCGTATTCAGTCCAAGCTTGTCGCTCACACCGACATCGAACGTTGGAGCCGTGCTTCCGAAGCCCTGTTTGGTAGCGTTGTAGTCCACCCTAGTGAGAGTCTTGAAAGCGCGGTTAGTACTCTTGACGGCGCTTGTATTGGAGAATGTGATATTCTCGGTGATGGCTGCACTTGCGATATCCGTGCCTGTGAACATCACTTCTGCCCATATCGCTTGGTTTGGTGTGATAGAAATCGAGCGCGGATAATCAGGTTGGGCCGCAAATGTTGTATTGTTGGTTGCTGCCGATGCACTGGTGGCATCATCATTCAGGAGTCTGTCGGCATCCGCCACAACCGGGCCGACTGTGGTGTTTCCGATCGTCTGGATTGATGTCAACCCCTCGATGTTATTCGCCCCTATATCGGTTTGCAGAAGCGTTCCTTGTCCGATTTTCTTAGGGTACCAGTCAGCACTCGCCAGTCCCGCAAGCAATACGCAAAGGGCAAAAAGAATGAGGATTTTTCTCATGTTCTCATCCTCAAGCAGCCGGAAGCAGAGCCGCGAACGGGTAGCGGTTGGAAGTGCCTGCAATATCAGCCGGAATCGGGCAGCACCATCCAATTCTGCAGGTGGCCTTCAGAATGACCACATCCTGTTGATTGGCATTCAGGAGGGTGAGGCCAGTTGCCGGATCGGTGATCACCGCGGTGTCGCTCATGGAGAGCTGAATATCCTGCCTCCATGCATAGAAGGCCCGCTTCCAGTTGCCCGCGATCATGAGGGCACTTGCGGGCGGAAGGCTGTCATTCTCGGGGAAAGTAACATCGATACCCGCAAGGGAATACCGAGGCTTGCCTTGGCCGTTCTCCTGAGACCAGAGAGGGATGCCCTCGGTCGACCGCACGCCCCTCATGGCTGCCTTCTGGCCGAGGTCTGCAACAATGGCATCTACATTGTATCTCTTGCCTTCCACGAGCGAGAATATGCCGCCTTCTCCCAAGATCTCATCATACAGATCCTTCATGTCCGCATCAGAGCCATGCTCAAGCGTGGTGCCCGCAGAGACGCAATCTGCCAGGATGCTATCCGGGAATGCGGTTGGTGCGTTGGTGTCATCCCAAAGGACCGCCTGATCGAACTTTCTGGCAATGGACTCGGCGAGCCTCGGCTTGATCTCCGCCCACAGGTCGTATCCTTCCGCCAGGTCTGCAATGATGTCCTTTGGGATGGGTACTTGAACGCCCATCTTGGCGGCGGTGATGGTGGCGTTGGTCCAGCCCTGCTTTGTAGTCTGGAGAGCGCCGCCTGCCACTTCGGGGCTTGTGCCGTCTGCGGCCTCGGTGTCCACCCAGTAGGCTTCGGGGAACAGGGACATTACCGCCCGGCTCTCGATTTTGGTGGTCATGTTCGGTTCTTTTCTCATCAGGGGCATAACAGCGGATTGGCTGATAGTCTCCTGGATCACGCCCGGCACGTATTTCGGGTTGATCATGCCTGCCGACACTAGGCCGGATCGGGCCAAAACTTCATCGTAAGTACTCATAAAATCATCTCGTTCCTGGTCCACCCACGCCCGCCAACGCTCTCAGAGCAGCATTCATTTCTTCGTTCTCGGTCATCGGCTGTCCGGGAGTTACTGGCGGCACGGGGTTCCCGTCTTTGTGCTTGATCCCCAGCTTCTTTCGCAAGCGTTCGGCATCTGCCCTTAGGCTCGCTTCATCGGTGCCCCTTATGTCCTCGATCCATTCAGCGGGCAAGCCTACGTCCTTGCCGATCTTGGTCCTGAGATCGCCGATCTCGTAGCTTGAGAGCTTGGTCTTGAGGCCCTGTATTTCCGTTTGGACGGTTCCGAGGGAGTTTTCCAAAGCGGCTGCCCTTTGCAGAGCACTTTCAAGCTCTGTCTTTGGGACATAGTTTGCCAGCTTGCGATTCAATGATGCCTGGTACTGCTCAACAGTCTGAAAGACTTTGTAGGGACCGGGCTTATTCGCTCCGGGGTCCACGATAGGAGCTGCCGGAGTGATTGGGGTGCCAGGGTCGTTTTCTGTCATGGTTGGAAGTCCGGGGCCTGATCGGCGCTGCGGACTGTGAAAAGATTATGATGATTATTATTCCGTGAAAATATAATTGCTAAAAAACTATTTGGGCTTGGGCTTTCCGCCCTTGCCCTTTCCTTTGGTTTACATGCCATCGAGATCATCCGTTCAGTGATCTTATGAAGTCTCGGACTTTCTTTTCAAATGCTTGGAATTTGCCAGATGTGATATCGATAGACTCATCAACGAAAATGGTATCTACTATCTGATCTTCCCACACGCCATCGACAAATTGCTCCAAGCGCATTCGATATGTTTTCTGCATTTATTTGCCACCTCCTCAAACACCCGCCAAAGCGTCCTGCGCTATATTCGTCGCCTGTTCTTCAGTCTTCCCTGCCTCGATCAGCACTTCGGTCGCGCTCCAGCCAGCGGCCCGCTTTAGGCCGGCGATTTGCGCCAACTCCATCTCATCGTCGGGCAAGCCGTCTTTCCAGGTGATCTGAATATTCTCAAGCGGCACTGCGCCCTCGATGCCATTCTTGACATCGAGAATAGAAATGGCTTCCAAAATCTGCTTGAATGCAGGATCATATTGCAATTTACAACGCTCGCTCTTCTTGAGCGGGCGCATCATGAGCATTCGCAGTGCTTTACCACTGATGGCATTGCCGAGAGTATCCGGCTCAAAGGCACATTTACATGTTTCTGATATTGTATAGAGCTGTGTAAGCGCCTTGTCGATGAGCGTAAACGAGGCCACAAGCTGCCCATCCCAGGTGATGTACTGAGGGATTTGGCCACCCTCTTCCAGCGGGAATATACGCCGCTTAGCATTATACTTGCGCTCACCTGTGACCGGGTCTTTCGGCCCAAGGGCTTCTTCGGGCACCGCAAACGCGGGCTCGCTATGTGCGTCCAGGGTTCGGCCCGATCGGGTGAAAGTGATCTCCAGTCTCTTGACTATCGGGTCAATGTCCTGATAATCGTCAGTTCCATAAATATCGTCCGATGTGCAAGCATTCAGCATCGGAAAGACAAGAGGTTTGTCATAACCCGTTTCGACTTCTGCGATATCAAATGGATCTGAATTGATATGTCCCTCTTTTAGAAGGAACTTGCTGCTTTGGATAAATCCCGCGCTGTGGATTTCCACATCCAGGATTAGATTGTCTTGAGACCAAGCAATGATGTGTCCAACGGCTTCGCCATCGGGGCCTACCACCGGCCACCAGTTCTTGGGAGCCACGATCTGGAATTTGGCGGGCTGTCCCTCTTCCGCAAATACCTTTGCGATCCCCGCCCCATAGCGGCTCATGTCAACCCTGGCAGCATATGCTTTGGACCAGAGGGAGAGGCGAGGGATTAGAGAGTCCAAATAAATTTGCTCAGGTGCTTTGGTGTCGCCTGTGGACTCGCCCGCGATCATGGTGGGCTTTTCGCTCAGGAGGAGATCGGCCCAAAATGTGGAGAGTTGTTTATGGAAGTTGATAATGAATATAATTCTATTAAAATCCTTCTCCCTATCCGCATAAAGATTCTTCAGAATTGTATAGACCTCATCATGCTTGCGCTGCCAGAGCTTGAGATTCTCCTCATAGATGGTTAGGCGCTTGCCGGGGCCTAGGTCTTCTTCTGGGGGCCAGGGCTTGCCGCGCTGGAAGTGGGATTGGAGATTGTCGGGGGTAATCATTTAGATCAGTCTCATTGCTCTGAGTTCTTTTGCGGCAGCGCGCGCTATATATCGGCTACAATCAGCGGAGTGATCGGGAGCGCCAGAGCCGCCTTTCAAAAACATATCAATGCCTTGTGCTTGCTTCTTCTCATCCCAGCGCAGGTCATTCAGGCCCCAAATGGTTTTTTCGCACTTATGGAATATTTTCAGCCTACCAAGGGAAAGGATTGCAGTCACATCCTCGACACCCGGAAGAATTGCATTGTCCGCGCTTCTGACGGACGAAAGCTGAGGATACTTACATTGTTTCAATTCTCGCTGGAATCCGGGCTCTTCAGGCGGAACCAGAATTTTTGTAGGGAAGATTGGACGATCGTTCCAGTAGCACAACCTTGCCAACTCTTCGATATATTCAGGATTGGTCTTTTGTTTCATTTCGGTTTTGCTGTCCCAATAGACCTCTTTCAAACAGTACCAAATGCCGCCCGCCAGCCCCCAAAGAGCGGCGCAGAAGGGGTTTGCTATGCCGTAATCCATGCCTACCAAGAATTGCGTGAAATTTTGAGGAACCGCGTTTACCACAAATCCGGCTTCTGGGTTCTCATCAAAGAATCCGTAAACCCTGCCCTCTGCGGCTACCCAAAGCCCCTCGATGAAGCGCCTATAAAGAACCGTGCCTTTGGGATATTTCTTTTTCAGGGATGCGATATAAGAAGGATCGAGAAACGTGTTTTCATCGAGAATGAAACGCCAGGAACGTAGCTCTTTTCTGCCATCCAAAGCCAAACCGAGTTCTTCTTCCCGGTCTATCAACTGCTTGATGTAATGCTGCGGCGGGCCAGGGTTCATCGAACCGATAAATATAGAACCGGAATCGGATAGCCTTGTATCCAGCATTTCATAGAAGTTCTTGGGCCAAGTGACAACTTCGTCACCAAACGCGGCAACAAGAGACTCGCCCTGGATGCGCTCGATTGCGCCTTCGTTGGTGGCCCCTTCCACCCAGCACTCGCGCCCGAAGACGCGAAGTGTCTTTGTGCTACGATTATATTTTACATGGCCGGGAAACTTTTGTTGCATTGGAATTATTAGATTCCTTTGCAATGCACCGATGGTTTTGCCTATGAATTGGATGTTCCCGGGCGGAAGATGTTTGATAGCTTTAACCGCACAATATTGCTGAATCTCAGTCTTGCCGCTCCTCACCGAGCCGTACATCAGTGTTTGCCGCGTCTTTAGGCAATCCTGGTAGACTTGTGCTTGCTTTGGGAGAAACAGAGACGGCATGTTGGTCTAATGCATTTACGATTTTGTCTAGCATCTCTTGTTCGCTGCCAGATTGTGGCGGTTCTTCCGATCTTCTCTGCTCAAAAAGACGTTCTACTGAGGCCGTCCATTCGTTCATTCCCTTAGAATAATTGGTTTTAGGAAGAATGGCTTTAAGTTGGGTTAGGGCCGCATCAATGAGGTTAAGACGTTCTTCCGGGCCAAAGGTTTCAAGTTTTAGGAGCGCGTCTGGTATAGGTTTTTCGGATGGAAACTTTGATTGTAAACCGTTTCGCTTTTTGCCCTTACGAGACAGTCCTTGCTTCTTGGCAATCTTGCTTACTTGCCCCTTCGATACAGAATGCTTTGCAGCGATCTCTTCAAGGTCCAAACGCCCTTCCAGAAGATCTTTTATGATTCCTTGTCGCGTCTCTTCTGGCAATGGTTTAGGCATAGCATATTTTCAGTCCTTTGGTAAGTAGAAAATCAGCCGAGCATTCGCCCGGCCAATCGGAGGTATTTGATTGCAGATGTTTGAATGGGGTAAGATCCCGCTCGGTCGTAACTGTGATGCGAATCATCAATGGGCACACCCACTTCATCGCAATAATTAGCGAGCCGAGGAAAGGAGGACACAAACCTCGGCTCAGAGGGATAGATGATGATCGCAAAGGCCGCCTCGAAACTCCGCGAGTGGCGGCCATCTATATCTTTTGCAAATTTCGGCATAATTTGTAGGCTGCCTCGTTTCGCTATATGCTCATGTTGCGGGCAGCCTTCGTATAATTCAGCATTATTATTTTTCATCAATTATATGCAACTTGCGAAAGCGCTCAACTTCATCCAAGCCATCATCTCGCAAATGAGGATAGTTGGGGCCGCATCTTGGTTTGGCGGATCGCTTGGGTTTGGAGGATGTGAGCATAATGCACCTCGATGAAAGCTATAAAAATTTTAAACCGGATTACCGCTCCGACGGGCGTTAAGCTCTACATGCCTTTATGAATTTGTTAAGATGACTGTGACCATGTTCGCCCTTGCGAGGTTCCCATGAATGATCCAAAACGGCCTCTTCTTTTCGGCCATCTGAATAAATAGAAGTGACTTTTCTAAGGCCTTCGACGTTCCCCCCATCATTGAAAATCGTCTTGCATAAATCGCATACTGCCTTGCCGTCGGATTCAATCAATATTTTTCCGCCACAGGCGCAGGAAGTACGCCGGAACCTCATGCATTTGGGAATGCCTTTGTCCATCGCAAATCGCGTCGAATGATCCGAATTTGAAAATTTGGCCTTAAATTCGCGATCTGTGAGTTCTCCGAGAGACCCTTCATAGACGCCTTCGATTTCAGAATCATAGGATTGACCGACTTTAGAAGATGAACCGATTGCAGTCTTTCCTAGAGTCATCGGTCAGGCTATAGACTCAATTCTATTTATACCCAAAACTTCAAAAATAACCAATGTGGCAAAAAATAAGTTATTTAAACTCTATCTGCCACATCTTCACCAATTTGATTATCCCCATCTTCTTCAGCTTCGTGAGCCTGTTATTAGCCGTTGCTGGCGACCACCCCAACCTTTCCGCAATCTGCGAATTGCTCATCATGGGGTCCTCTTCCAGCAGGTCCAGGACGGCTTTGCATTCCATCTGGACCTTGGCCTCTTCCTGCCAATGGGCGCTTTTGTGGATGAATTCGGATAGCTCCATTACGCCCACCACCTTCTCGATCTTCCCTCTCTCTTCCCACCCCTGATCAGCCCCCACTTCTGCAAGCTATGGCATATCTGGCAGACTGCCGCCGCATCCAGATCTTTCGACTTGAGATCCTTCTGCAGGATACCCCCGGGCGAGTTGCGGATGATCTGCAGGATTTGCTCTTGCCGATCACTCATGATGCGCCCTCCACCACGACATGAAGCGGGCATAGTTTACCCCCTCGCGCCATTCCATGACCTTGGAGCCGGTGTATTTGGCAGCAGGCACCTTGCGGCCTTTGGCAATTATGCCCTCATAATGCAACCGATAAGTCACGCCTTGCTTGAGGCCCTGCAACCGCTTGGGCATGCCTACCAGGATTTCGGGTGAGCAGCCTTTTTCCTGCATGAAAGCGGTGGTTGCTCCATAGCGGCAGTAGGTGGCGCTCATGGGCTCCATCCCCTTGGTGTTTTGCCCGTCTTTCTATATATTTTTATGAATGTTCCGTGTCGGGTTTTCTCTTTGCCCACCACATCAAGAAGCCCGCGATTGCACATGTTCCGCAGCACGCCAGTGAGCTTATAGCGATCACATGGGAGTCGAAGATCACATTGGCGAAATTGGCCATCGGGCAGCATTGGTTGAATGTCATGCAAGAGTTGGCGAGATTCCGCGGTTCTTAGTGGCATGGAAGTCCCCCAAATTCTTCTCCATAGCATTCCATGAGAGCGGGGTAGGCTTCGGATTCCAGCATCCAATTCCAGAATGCCGCGGCTTGTAAAGATGCCTGATCTTCGGGCTGTTTGTAGGTGATACCTTGCCAGCTCATCGCCAGTGGCCTCCGTACATTCAGAGCATCCCCTTCGCATTCCTGATGATAATATCCATGATCTGCGATTCCGTCACAACCTCACCAGTCTCTTCCTCGATGATGTCTGAGATTGTGTGAGGCGTCATCTTCTGATGGTCCAGTTCTATGATTCGCTTCGTCAGGGGGATAGGTTCTGCTCTGGTGGACAGATCAGGCTCTTTGGCGGGTAATTGTTCCTTGGGAGGCTCGACCTCGGCCTTGGGGCTATTATGGCCTTTCCTGGCCAGGTAGGCAATGCGGCCTCGGACTTGTTGCCAGGTAAGGTTGATGCCCTGGCCGGAGAGAATGGCCGAAATTTCCCGGCTGCTTTTGCCATCCTTGTTCAGGCGATCTATAACGGCGTCAACATCACTGGAAACAGGCGTTTCCCATCGGTTGTTCTTCGATGGTGACGACCTGATATCGGGAATTTGGCTTTCCGGTGTCACCACCGGAGCATGGACCACATTAAGGATTTCTGCCTTGGTTTCAGTGGGCACCATTTGACCTTTAACGGCGCTTTCGTCCTGAGATGAAGGATTATCTTCGGCCTCGGTCGTTGGGGCATCCGTGGGTATTTGAGGGGCTTCGGTGGCCGCCTTAACATTCCTTCTTCCAGTCCTGCCTCTCTGTGACATCATGCCCCGGACCTGGGAGGAGGTTATCTCGATGCCCTGTTCATCAGCCAAGATCTGAGGAATGGTTTCGGATCGTTCGCCTCGATCCCAAAGGGAGTAGACAAGCTGTCTAAGATCGTAGCTGGACATGCTGTGAGGCTCAAGGCTCGATGATCCTGACTTAGGGAGCATAGTTGTGAGGATGTCACGATCTTTGAGTCCTGGGCATTTGACAGGCTCTTGAGGCATGGTGGCGAGATAGTCCTCCACCGAATCATAAACCTTGGATTCGGCAAAATCATCTATCCTGGGTTGCCTGCCAAGATACTGAAGCATGGTCATGATGGGAGCAGGTTCGCCGGTTAGGGTGATTTGGATATCTTTGCCAGACATCTTAATCATCCCATCCAAGCCGTTCTTTCTGCTCTTCGTATTGAGCAAGTTCAGAGTCCACTTTCCGGAGCTTATTCTGCAATGCGATTTTCGCTTTCAGAAGGCCCTCACGATCTTCTATGAAGAACCATTCGCCGTTGTCAAGCCTGTCCACTCTGCCTTTTAATTCGGTATCTCCGATCTTCAGAGTTGCACGCTCTCCATAGCGCAAAATCCATCTCTTGATTAGGAAATATGGAAGGAACTTGCCCAAAAAGGTTAGACTCATTGCCCATCGCCTCCGATGATGCCGGCCAGCTTGCTCTCATCCAGCATATCGCCTTGGAAGAGATCACTTGCCAGGAACCACTCATCTTTGCCGGGCGCTTGCTTTCTCAGAATAGGAGCCTCAAGCGAGAATTGGCCTTCTGTCCGCAGCTCGGCGATAATTTTGGCCGAGGACATATCATTGACCATGTAGGCTTTCCCACTTGCAGCGAGCCATTTCTCCAATTGGCGGCAGCGAGGGCAGGAGGGAGTGGAGTAGATCTGGATCATCTTGCCCTCCTCTGCTCTTTTCTCGCGTCCCTGATTGCTTTCTCTTTCTGGTCCGATTGCTGCTTGCGTTTGGGAATTGTGTGAATATGTACGTCTGTCATCTGATTACCTCGATTATCAATTTCTCTCCATCTTCAGTCACTCTCACCTTATCACCCTTGGTCAGGCCATGCGCTTTCAACCATTCCACGGGCACGCTCATGTTCAGCCCATGTTTGCCGCCGCCCTGCTTGATTAGGGTTCTGGTTGGATTTTTTAGCATGGGGATGAATAGGGTGAATATGTATTTGTATGTTTTGGTAGGATTCGCGGGGTTTCAAAACCCGCAAAAAAACATCGAAATCGATATCAGCGGAATTGCGGGTAATATTTGGTCTCTATGTCCCCTCTATATTTGATTTCTCTCTCATTATCCTAGCGACCTGGGAAATGTACCCGCAAATACCCGCTATTCTCTACTTCTTTCTATAGTTATATCCCCTTTCTTAAGAAGATTCAATATCAATAAAGATAGTATAGTAGTATAGTAGTAACGTAAATTGGAGAAAGTGATACCCGCAAAAAACAATGATTTTGGCGGGGTTTCTGGAAAATTTTATCCCCGCAAAGGCTCCTGATATGCATTTCATACCCGCTAGCTAATGGTCGTGTTCTTTGCCTCTACTACCTTCCATAGCTTGACTTTGTTGTGCTTGTCATCAGTTTGTTCCAATTTCATGCCATTTGAATAAACCACATTAAGTTTTTTCCTTAATATTTTTGATAAAACTTTTGCGTTCCCAGGCGCGTGAAACTTTATTTTCGTAGCAATCTCTGTCGTCGCGTTCTTTCCGATCGATGAATGCGGATTCTCTATATCGGTAACTATATCAGCCGATAGCATTTCGTGGCTTCCATGCTCCGCGAACCACGCCGAAAAGAAGCTTTGCCATTCGTCGCTTGAACTATCGAGGTCTTCATAAAGCTTCGAAAGATTGCCCAAGAAGCCATCCACTTCAGCGAATTTCAAAATCCCACCAACCACTGAAACCCATTCTTCGAATCCGCCTATAACTTGCTTGCATCCATTTGGTCTATCGGCAATAACCCATGCGCGAGCCATGACTAGCAAATCCGCCAGCAATTCGCCCCGGTGTTCTTCTACCCAAGGATTCAGTTCAGGATGCTTAAACTTCGTGGTGTCTCTTTCCCACGGACGGGCCATCTTTGCATCCATCTGGATAAGGTAAGCTCTCCTGGGAAGGTCGCCGCCCAAAACAATGCTGTTGCCGGTGGCATACCAACACGCTCTTTGCGGATATTCGATGGCATCTGTTTTTCCGAGCGTTCTATCCTTCCAGATAGACGACGTTAGAGCCCTTGATAGAGTTCCGGCATTTAGATCAGAATCTATGTTATCGATGCAAATTATATGCGTGCCATCCCTCAGCAATCCGGTTATCAACTTGCGCCATTCGTCCTCGTTTTCCGGCGGACTTAGGGCGGCCATTGCTTTTCCTGTCGAGATGATCGAAATCAATTCCAATATCTTCGATGCCCCGGTTCCGGGCGCTGGTTTATCAATCAATCCTATGGGCACTTGGCCCCTTATCATTGGTCTTACAATCGTAGTTATGAATGCAGCGAGTGCGTTTGCTTTCGCGGTCTGGTCTAGAAATGGGAAATCATGCAAGACCTCGTCCATGAAATGCTTTGCTGCGTTCTTTGCATCTTCTTTGCTAGGATATTCTGGAATATCAGGAATTTTCAGCGCAGATGCTTGGGCATAATAGAGGCCCGTGCTATCATCATATCCAATAGCACAAAGAATGCTGCCATCTTCGCGAACCACTGGCGCATTTATAAGACCACGGATCGGAGGAACTTCCCAAGAACCAAGAGCTAATATGCCTTTGGCCAAATCCAGTGGCGGATGGCATGGAATATGTTCTATTCCTTCGTCGGTTTCCTTGATTCGAACATATTTCGCCGCGCGGCTCATCTCGTTGCGGATTGCATGATCACTGAAATCCTCTATTTTATATTGATCCAAATCGACCTTTTTAATTCTTGCTAATGTTCCGCCTCTTTGAAAAATCGATGGCGGATCGTTGAATTCATAAATAGTATCTTCTACCTTTTCAATTAATTCAATTAGATCGGGCGTCAAAGCTACGGTCGGGCGTTGCCTTTTCCCATACATCCCGGGCCACTTATAGCAATTTTTGTCAGGTTTGCAGGCCCCAAGCCCCTTGAGCCCAAGATGAGGATAGCCAGCACCGTCTGTTTGAATCGTCTTGCATGACGGGCAGGAAATCTTTCCAAAGCAGCTTTCAAATACATGCAATGAATTCCCAACGCCATTGCGCTTCGAAATCTTCTTGACGACTTCCCATGCCTCTTCTTCTTCCCACCCCATTTGATATAAGAAAGAAGAAAGGAGCCCGCTAAACCTAGTTTTCCCCGCGCCTCGATTCTCGTTTTCCAAAATATGAAGCATACATGGCGGCCACCATTCGAATCCCTCTTTGCCTGGAGAACGGTATACTTCACGGAAATTTGCCTTTCTTTTTTTCTCTTCGGGAACCGGGTATTTATCTAATAATCTGAATAGATTTGTTCGTTCATCTGGGTCATAACTTGAATACCAGTTTGCAGCGAGTCCTAGCATCTCCGAACTTAACGGGAGGGACGCCTTTTGAAGATCTATTTTTATATCATCGCGATTTAATGGCGTGACTGCATAAGGTAATCTCTTATGGATTGATAGAATGCTCTTAAAGACGCGTTTAGCATTGTTTAAGGAATCGAACTTAACTCGCTGCCCATCTTCGGGAAATCGCTTTTTGAATTCCTCTTCGGTCGACCCTATGAAACGGTTGAATCTATCTGTTATCGTTTCATAAAATTCGATTCGATCCTTCCCCTGGCAATCATCCCCCGGCTTACAAATTGCATGATGAATTTCGACATAGACGCCACCACCGCTGAAGAGTACCCAAACGCTTCCATGAATGCCATTTTCTTTGAGTTTTTCAACTAGAAAAGTCGCGGCATGATCGAGGGCTTCTTGCGCTTCTTCGATCTTGAATAATCCATTCTTATCAATATCAACACCAAGAGAATATCCCAACGTCTCTGCGGGAGTTCCCAAAGGCGTTTGGCTGCTAACTTCATTTTTTAATGGCGATTTGACCTTTAAATCCTTCTGGAACACGTTTAGAGTTGAATAAAGTACTCTGTGGTTGTTTACCACGTGTTCATAATCATCTTGTGAATTTAAAAGCCGTATTTTATCATTTTCAAGATATCTATACCATACTACGAAATCTCCATTAAGCGCGCGAAAGCTTCCATCTGCGAAAGACGTATTTTTTAGGATGATATTCCGAACCTCTTCGCGATGATAATGCTCTTGGGTCATCTCGGTCGCGGTCTTCATACCTAAAGCCTCCTTATAATATCTTTGAGGCGCTCATGCGCTGCGTTAATCTCTTGCATGGTGCGAGTGCTTCCGCCTTTGTCTGGATGATTTTGCGTCGCTAATTGCCTATAACCAGCTTGGATTAATCTTTCCATCACAGGCATTTTTGCTTCCGCCTGTGCGATTCTTCTCTCTTTTTCTTCCTTGAACATTCTCAAAGACTTCTCGTTAGAAGAAATCATATACTCTATATAATCATCAGGGACCGCTGATAATTCCCATCCTTTGTATTTACCAAAGGTTAAAACCATGCGGCCACCCAAAGATTATAAATAGAATCAAGTTCTTTTATCATTGTCAATCGCCTCATTAACTAGGCAATCGTCCTATCGGTTGCCTTGCTCTTATTTTCTTCGCGATTTACATTCCTAGAAAACCTTACCTTATTCAAACAGCTTGGGCAAGACGCACTTAGGAGCATTCCTTTGTACTCCCATGAATAACCGCAATGCGGGCAATTTGCCTTCATAAGTCTAAGTAGAAGTTCTATCTATTTAAATGCTTCCCCACCCCAAAAAAAGAATCAAAGATACTGATGGAACTCATCCGGCCACCGCCCCGCCCCCCCCCCCGCCTTCAACGCCAACAACCAAGCCCCGACGAGGCCGCCTAAATGGCACAACGTCGGGAAGAAAAAGACAACTCACACCACACAAAACACAAACACCCACAACACC
>Ga0116171_10003192_pt1 | contig 15219 bp, 14 predicted proteins | sample AD_JPNHW2_MetaG_FD_89798 | JGI IMG/M metagenome (GOLD analysis project Ga0116171, IMG submission 89798) | Active sludge microbial communities of municipal wastewater-treating anaerobic digesters from Japan - AD_JPNHW2_MetaG | ecosystem: Engineered > Bioreactor > Anaerobic > Digestate | place...
TAGTTTATTGTTTTTAGTGTCAGTCGTTTTCCAGTGTGGAGATATCTCCGATTTCCTCTCCCCATTCCTTCGCGTGGAGGACGCGTCTCATGATCTTGCCGCTGCGTGTTTTCGGTAGCCTGTCCATGAATTCCACGTCCTGCGGCATGGCAAGGGGTGAAAGGCGCTTCCTGATGAAGTTCATTATGTCAAGTTCAAGGTCAGGATTGGGCGTGTGGCCGGGTTTGAGGGTAATGAATGCCTTAACCACCTCCATGTTGATTTCATCAGGCTTGGAGGTGACAGCAGACTCGGCAACAGCCGGATGTTCAAGGAGCGCCGATTCCACCTCGAACGGGCTCACAAGATGACCGCCAGTGTTTATGACATCATCGTCACGCCCTATGAACCAGTAGTAACCCTCACCATCTATGCTGGCCCTGTCACCTGACAGGTACCAGCCGTTAACAAACTTCTCCCTGTATTTTTCATCATTGTTCCAGTATGCACGCATCATTGCAGGCCATCCGGGCCTGAAAGCAATGAGGCCGGCTCTTCCGTGATCCGGATAAGGCTTATAAGTGGAGGGGTCGAGCACTGTGCCTGTGATACCCGGAAAGGTTCTGCCCATTGACCCGGGTTTGATTTTCATCCCCGGGAAATTGGTTATCATAATAGAGCCTGTCTCCGTCTGCCAGAAGGTGTCATGGAACGGCTTGCCGAACACTTTCTCCGACCATATAACGGCTTCGGAGTTCAGGGGCTCACCCACACTTGCCAGGTGGCGAAGCGAGGAGAGATCAAAGGATTTTACAATTTCATCACCGGCCTTCATAAGTGACCTGATTGCTGTAGGAGCGGAGTACCACACCGTGACCCTGTTCTTTTCAGCAAAACGGTACCATGCCTGTGCCGAGAAGCCGGTGTCAAGAACGCACTGTGTCACGCCGAGACTCCACGGACCAATGATGCCGTAAGAGGTGCCGGTGACCCATCCCGGGTCAGCCGTACACCAGTAAATGTCGTCATCACGAATGTCAAGAATCCACTTTGATGTCAGGTACTGTGATATAAGGGAATAGTGTACATGCTTTACTCCCTTGGGCTGGCCGGTTGTCCCTGAAGTATAATGCAGCACCGAGGGTGTCTCAGCCCGGGTGGGGCAGATATCAAAATTCTCTACCGGCGTGGCATTGTCGAGACTGAAGAGCACCTCACCGGTGGCAAGGTCTGCGGGTTTCATCTCATCAACGATAATGACATACTCCAGGTGAGGTAGCTTCCCCCGTATCTTCCTGACTTTCTGAAGATGTTTCTTTTGAGTGATTATGGCCCTGGTTCCGGCATTTTCCAGCCTTACAAACAGTGACTCTTCGCCGAAGGCGGAAAAGAGCGGTTGAGCAATAGCGCCGGTCTTGAGTATTCCAAGAAAAGAAAGGTACAACTCGGGGATCCTGTCCATGAAGAGGCAGACCCTGTCGCCTTCCGTAATGCCCAGACCCCTCAGGAATGAGCCGATAGTGTTGCCTGCAATCCTGATGTCATTATAGGTGAACTGCCTGCTTATTCCACCGAATCCTTCATAGATGAGCGCGACTTTGGATGCATTGCCCTTCAGGCAAATTCTGTCACTGCAGTACCACCCGATGTTAATTACATCACCGTTTTTGTATTCAAGCTCTTTTTCAGCAACAGCCCAGGTGAAGTTGGCTGACAGTTCTTCATAGGACCTGTGTTCCGGGGTTAACGCCATACGTTATTGTAACAATAACATGAAAGATAAAATTATTTTCGAAATCACCAAGCTCCAAAACTGACTTTTCTCACTTTTAAAGGGTGATTGTCAGGCATGAAAAGAGCAGCTCCGGTACTGTCAGCAGGTCAGTCCCAGTTCAGTATCACCTTTCCGCAGTTGCCTTCCTCCATCACGTCAAATCCCTTCTGGAAGTCATCGATATGGAAGCGGTGGGTGATGATCGGGTCAAGGTTGATGCCGCCGATGATCATCATCTGCATCTTGTACCAGGTCTCCCACATCTCGCGGCCATATATGCCTTTAAGGGTCAGGGCCTTGAATATGATGTCACTCCATGGCACCTCGAAGTTCGAGGGGAGTATGCCGAGCAGGGCGATATTGGATCCGTTATACATATTGGAGATCATCTCGCGGAACGCTGCCGGAGAGCCAGACATCTCAAGACCCACATCAAAGCCTTTCATATGAAGCGGTTCCAGCACATCCTTTATCTTTTCGCCTTTTTTCGGGTTTATAACCATGGTGGCACCCATTTTTTTTGCGAGATCAAGGCGGTAGTCGCTCAGGTCAGTGGCCACCACATTGCGTGCTCCCGCAAACCTGGCTATGGCGACGGCCATGCTGCCTATCAGGCCTGATCCTGTGATGAGGACATCCTCGCCCAGCAACGGGAAGGCCAGTGCGGTGTGAGTGGCATTGCCGAAGGGGTCCATAATGGCTGCCCAGTCATCAGGAATGCGATGGTCAAGCAGCACCACGTTTCGTGCCGGCACCTTAACATATTCGGCAAAAGAGCCGTCGATGTGCACGCCGATACCCACCGTGTTTTCGCAGACATGCTCACGCCCCCGGCGGCAGTTGCGGCAGGTGCCGCAGAAGAGATGACCCTCACCGGTGACCCTGTCACCCACTTTTACGTTAGTGACACCCGGGCCTGCCTTTTCAATATAGCCCATGTACTCATGTCCTATCGTCATTGGCACCTTTATGGTCTTCTGTGCCCATTCGTTCCACTCGTAAATATGCAGGTCAGTGCCGCAGATGGCAGATTTTTTGACCTTTATTATTACATCATTGTATCCCGGTTCAGGAACGGATACTTCCTGCATCCATAATCCCTTGACAGCCTGGGCCTTGACGAGTGCTTTCATCTTCTTCATTGGTACTGACGGCTATTTGGTTACAATGTAAAAGTACTACAAATAGAAGTCCCAAAATATGATTTTTGCAGCCGGGTGAAGTGGCAAATTGCCCTTCACTGCATAATATTTATCTTTGTCAGGCACTTTCGCGGCAGCGGGTTGCAGACCCAGGCTGAACGGTGTTAATCAGTTAAGGCAATATTCAGAACATGGCAGACAGAAAAATCAGGGTGCGTTTTGCCCCAAGTCCAACAGGCCCGCTTCATATCGGCGGCGTGCGCACGGCACTTTATAATTACCTTTTTGCAAAACATCATGGCGGGACTTTCATCCTGCGGATAGAAGATACAGACCAGACAAGGTATGTCGATGGCGCTGAGGATTATATAATGGACTCACTTGAGTGGGCTGGAATAAAGGTGGATGAGGGGGTTCGCGAAGGCGGGCCGTTTGCTCCTTACAGGCAGAGTGACAGGAAGGAGATATATCACAGGTATGCTGACGAACTCATCCGGAAGGGTGATGCATATTATGCCTTCGATCCTGCGGATGAGCTTGAGCGGTTGAGACAGGAGTACGAATCACACGGTGAGACGTTCAACTACGGCTGTAACAGCAGGATGAACATGTGCAACTCGCTCACCATGACTGCCGGTGAGGTTGAAAAGCGTATTGCCTCCGGAGAGCATTATGTTGTAAGATACCGTATGCCGGAAAATGAAGATATTCATTTCAGTGACCTTATCAGGGGTGACATTGTGGTGAATACATCCACACTTGACGATAAGGTGCTTTACAAGTCTGACGGCATGCCCACCTACCACCTTGCGAATATCGTGGATGACCACCTGATGGAGATTTCCCATGTCATCAGGGGAGAGGAATGGCTCCCGTCGCTGCCGCTGCACGTGATGCTTTACAGGAGCTTTGGATGGGAGGCGCCTCTCTTTGCGCACCTGCCGCTCCTGCTCAAACCAACAGGCAAGGGCAAGCTGAGCAAACGCGACGGTGACAAGATGGGGTTCCCGGTCTTCCCGCTGTACTGGCCTTACGGCGAAACGGCCTCGGGATACCGCGAGGAAGGTTATTTCCCCGAAGCATTTGTTAACATGCTGGCCCTCCTGGGATGGAATCCCGGGACCGAACAGGAGATATTCACGATGGATGAACTGATAGCTGCCTTCACAATTGACCGTGTGGGCAAGTCAGGATCACGCTTTGACCCCGACAAGGCAAAATGGTTCAACGCCAGGTATTTCCATATGAAGAGCGATGAGGAACTGGCTGACCTCTTCATGCCTCAGGTCAGGGAGAAAGGATTCAGCCCTGACAGGGCCACCCTGGTCAGAATTGTCTCACTGGTGAAGGAACGGGCCGCGTTTGTAAAGGATCTCTGGCACGAAGCCGATTTCTTTTTCATGGCTCCAGAGAGTTATGACCAGAATGTGGTACAGAAACGCTGGACAGCAGATTCAACCGGACAGATGCTCAGCCTGCGCGAGAAAGTTGCCGGGGTTCATCCGTTCACAGCTGAGGTGCTGGAACAGAGTGTAAAGGAGTGGATAACCTCGATGGGATACAACACCGGGGCAATACTCAATCTCTTCCGTCTGCTGCTGGTAGGGGCCTCCAGGGGTCCGCACCTCTTTGATATCGCTGCCATTATCGGCAGGGAGGAGACGCTGAGCCGCCTTGACAACGGCATGGTGAGACTCTCATAATAACGGTCATGAGACTCCCCGGGGAGATAAGGTATATCGATTTCCACACTCATTCTAAAGGTGGAGCTGATGACACAATAGCTGTCAGGAATCTTATGGCCGGAGATGAGATTCCGGATGATTTCCCTGCCAATACTTTATTTTCCGCGGGTATCCATCCGTGGCAGCTGACCATTGAGAACGAAGCGCAGCTGAAGACCGAACTGCTTCTGACGGCATCCCACCCGCATGTGGTAATGATGGGTGAGGCCGGGTTTGACCGGCTTCGCGGCGCGCAGGGGGAGGTGCAGTACGGGGTCTTTCTTTTCCAGGCATCACTGGCCGCGGAGATGGGGAAGCCGGTGGTGATCCACTGCGTCAGAGGCTGGGATGAGCTGAGGCGTGCGCGCAGGGAGGTCAAACCCGGCCGGCCCTGGGTCATCCACGGGTTCAGGGGCAGCGGCAGCCTTGCAGCATCACTCGCCGAGGAGGGATTCTGGTTCTCGCTGGGAGCCAAAGGGCTGACTCAGGAGGTGATTGAATCTGTCTACCATGAGAAACTGCTGCTCGAGACTGATGATTCGGGCCTGGAGATAGCAGAAGTGTACCGGCTCTTTGAGGCTGCCGCAGGATATGATGAGCAAAGGGCGGAGAGTCTGGTGCGCAATAACTTCAACTCACTGCTAAACTTCAGCCTGTGACGGAAGGATGGTTGTCACGAACCGAGATGCTGCTCGGCCCTGAAACCCTGGCAAGGCTTAAGGAATCGCACGTGCTTGTGGCAGGATTGGGAGGCGTGGGATCATGGGCCGCAGAGATGATCTGCCGGGCCGGAGTGGGCGTCATGACAATAATTGACGGTGATGTGGTCACGGCTGCAAACCGGAACAGGCAACTGCCGGCGCTCACCTCTACCACAGGCCGGAAGAAGGCCGAAGTGATGGGAGAGAGGCTGCTTGACATCAACCCTGACCTCCGCCTGAGGATTATTCCAGAATTCATACGTGACCAGAGGATGATCGACATCCTTGAAGAAGAAAAATATGATTATGTGGTGGATGCCATAGACACTCTCTCTCCCAAGGTTTTTCTTGTCTATCACTCTCTCAGGCTGAAACTGCGGGTGGTAAGCTCAATGGGCGCCGGTGGAAAGTTCGACCCCACGGCCATCAGGGTTGCCGATATCTCTGACACGAACTTTTGCAACCTGGCGCGCATGCTGCGAAAGAAGCTGCACAAGCTGGGGGTGCATGAGGGTTTTACCGCCGTTTACAGCCCGGAGGTGGTTGATAAAAAACTGATCGTAAGAGGTTCTGAGGAGAGCAATAAGGCCTCCAGCGTAGGGACAATGTCATACATGCCCGCAGCTTTTGGCATTACCTGCGCCTCAGTGGTCATCAGGGAGCTCGCCGGTATGAACCAATCTATTTGATTGGCGGAATAACCAGAACCTGCCCCGGATAAATGAGATCCGGATCCTTCAGCATCGGTTTGTTGGCTTCAAAGATGATCGGATACTTTTTGGCATCGCCGTAAACCTCCTTGGCAATCTTTGACAGGTAATCGCCCTTCTTCACAGTGTAGAACTGCTTCTCCGGCTCGGGGGGAGCCACCGGCTCAGGCACAGTCACAAGAAGGTGATCTTCTACCACGGATATGCCTTCCACATTTCCTGCGGTAACGATGATCTTGTTCTTGTTTGAAAGAGTGTCGACCGATCCGGTAAGTATCACTTTTTCATTATCGACGGCAACCTTTACCTTGGTTACGTCAAAGCCAAACTTTCTGATATGTTCGGTAATCAGGTTTGCCTTTTCCTCTTCACGCTTCTCTTCTGATTTGAAGATCTTGGCACCTGCATTTTTAATAAATGAAATCAGTCCCATAATTTCTCTGTTTATTAAATTACTTCAAAGGTTATTTTAACATTAACACGGTATTCGGTGATCTTGTTCTTGACCACCACAGCGCTCTGGTCCTGTACATATACAGAACGAATTTCCTTGACTGTTTTTCCTGCCATCTTCACGGCAGAGGCTGTTGCATCTTCCCAGCTTACAGGTGATGATGCAAGAATCTCGATTACTTTAAGTACTGCCATAATGATTGATTTTAAAAGGTTAATATTTAATACATTAATAAAGTTTCCGGATTAATCGGGAAGTCCTGTAAGTTAATAAAAAAAACTGGTTTTCATCGTTCATTGACCGGATTACTAAAATCATATTCTAAAAATGAATATGTCATACCTTTTTGTATATTTGATAGCAGTTAACCTGATTTTATTAACAAACCAAAAACCTGATCAATTATGGGAATAGTTAAGGAATTCAAGGAGTTTGCCGTTAAGGGAAACATGCTTGACATGGCAGTTGGTATCATTATCGGCGGAGCATTCGGCAAGATTATCTCATCACTGGTGAATGACATTCTCATGCCGCCTCTTGGCATGCTGCTTGGAAAGGTTGATTTCGGCAACCTGAAGGCAGTACTTCAGAAAGGATCGGATGCCGTGATGGACGGCGCGACAGTAGTACAGCCTGCTGTCAGCGAAGTGTCAATCAAATACGGAATGTTCCTTAACAATATTATCGACTTTCTGATCGTGGCCCTCTGTATCTTCTTCGTGATCAAGGGCATGAACAGTTTGAAGAAGAAAGAGGAAGCAGCTCCTGCAACTCCTCCTCCTCCAAGTGAAGAAGTGAATCTTCTGAAGGAGATACGTGACCTGCTGAAAAAATAGTTGGGGATACAATAATTCCTGCCGAAAATTGTTTGCATATTTGCAGGCGATTTTATCATGGCAAGAATAAGGAAATATTACTGGTGGCGCAGGCTCTTCCCTGACAGGGGCTAGAACGGTACGCTGCAAAAGACTTGATAAGGAGGCTGCATTCGCAAGAGTGCGGCCTTTTGTACAGTTGGCAGTCAGCGGTTTGAGCCTCTGACACAGGAGGAGGGTCAATCCCGTACACGAAGTGCCAGGACAGCAGTCATCAGTTGCTCATCCCACATGGGGATTAAAGCATTGCATAAATATGGTTACTAAATACCTGTAAGTGCCGAGTAGCGGTTACATAATTGAAATAGAAAACCGGTCCTCCCGGGACCGGTCTTCATTGCTCCGGAAAATCATTAAACAGAACCTGTACCTGAAAGATTATTGGATGTAAAAAACGTATTCGTAGGACAAACCTTTTTCACGCAACCACCTGCGAAGTGCTTTTGCAATCTTTCTTTTCCGGAGCAGTACAATACCTATTCCTTCCGCTGTTATCTGATAGTAAGTCTTCATCTTTACCACGATGATCTGTACTAATATACGGTCAGAAAGAGCTTTTGTCCAGCCTCTTTTGACAGACAACGGTCAGGTATTGACAAACAGAGTCAAAGGAATGACTGTGACGGTGGGCGGAAGGCTCTCCCCTCCGCTGAAGAAGCACAGGTCATCAGTTAAAACCTGTCAGGTATTTGTAAAGTTCACTGTCAGTTGACAGTATGATGGTTGTGGTGGAGTCAAAAGTAAGCCTGAAGGTCTCCATTGATTTAAGGAAACCGTACAGGCTGCGTGACGCAGGTGACTGGTCATAGGCACCGGCATAAATTGCCGCTGCCCGTGCATCAGCCCTGCCTTGTATCTCTTCCGCTTTCCGGTAGGCTTCTGACTGGATTGTCTTCAGGTCACGTTCCTTCTCACCGTTTATTTTGGAGGCCTCTCCCTGCCCCTCTGACCTGAACCTCTCGGCAATCCGGTACCGCTCGCTCTTCATGCGCTCGTATATCTGGGCCCTGACCTCTTCAACATAATTGAGGCGCTTGATCCTTACGTCAAGTATGATAATACCCAGATCCTTTGCCTTTTCATTGGCCGAGACAAGGATCATATCCTCTATCTTTTGCCTTCCCGTGATAATGGTGTTCAGGGTGTCACCGGTCTCCTCACCTATCAGCCCTGACGAAACAGGGGTCCTGTTGACCGACCTGACAACCTCCTCCAGGTTATGCCCGGCAATGTAGTCACGCGTTTCACCGTCAAGGATGTCAGCGAGTCTCGACTGTGCGCCGCGCTCATCCGTCAGTCTCTTGAAGAACTGAAGCGGGTCAGTGATCTGCCATCGTGCATAGGTGTCAACGAAGATGAACTTCTTGTCCTTTGTAGGCACCTGGTTCGGATCACCGCCCCACTCCATATATCTTTTCTCGAAATAGTTGGCCCGCTGGATAAATGGCATCTTAAGCTTCAGTCCCGGAGTGACCTTTGGCATTCCGACGGGTTTTCCGAACTGTGTCACAACAACCTGTTCTGTCTCTTTTACCTTATACACGCACTCCAGTATCAGCAGCAGCGACACCAGCAGCACTGACAGGGTTACGACGAGTTTTGTGGTATTGGTGCGCATGGTTTACTTCTTAGAGTTGAGTTGCATCTGGAGGAGTGGCAGCAGGTTGTTGCCGCTCTCGTCGGTAATGACCTTATTTCCTGCCCTCGGGATAATATCCGTCATGGTCTCAAGGTACAACCGCCGCTTGGTCACTTCGGGTGCCTTTACATACTCAGTGTAAAGGGCATTGAAACGTGACGCTTCGCCAAGGGCGTTGTTGACCCTTTCGGTAGCATATCCTTCGGCGCGCTGGACTGTCTCTTCCGCCTGTCCTTTTGCCTTGGGAATCACCTTGTTGTACTCAGAACGGGCCTGGTTGATAAGCGTCTCCCTCTCCTGCTGTGCCTGGTTGACATCATTGAAGGCATCCTTGACAGGGTCAGGAGGGTTGACATCCTGGAGCACTACCTGCTCAATCCTTATCCCGAGAGAATACTCGGTGCATAGTTGCTGAATCTTCTGCTGCACACTGGATGCAATGTCTGCCCTGCCCACTGTAAGCACCTCGTTCACGGTGCGGTCACCCACTATCTCGCGCATCGAAGCCTCAGAGATGTCACGCAGTGCCACCACCGGCTCCCTTACCCTGAACAAAAAACTGTAAGGATCCTCAATACGGTACTGCACCACCCATTCAACATCGGCAAGGTTAAGATCGCCGGTAAGCATGAGCGACTCGTCAACGGTTCCCTCCTTGGTGTATTCCGACCTGACGCCGGGGGCCGTGGTGCGGAAACCGAACTCCTCTTTCTGCTGCCTCTCGACGGCAACCTTATAGAGCCTTTCGATTAACGGTACCTTGAGGTTAAGCCCGGGCTCAACCTTTCGGACGTACTTCCCGAAGCGGGTTATGACGCCCACCTCTTCAGGCTGAATCTGAAAGAGAGTGGTGACCAGGAGGATGAGAACCAGAAGGGCAATTGCACCATATTTCAGATAGAGCCCGTTTTTGTCCATCCAGGACCTGTAGCCTGTGTTTCTGAATGTCTGTTCTGTCAATGTGTGTCGGTTTAGCCTGCGACGGAATTATTGAATCACTGCCGGTTTGCCTATTCGGATACGATCTTGATGTATTTGCCTGCCGGCACCGTTTCATTAAGCTCAATATTGTTAAGGAGAGAAAGCTCTTCCATCATCGACTGGGGCATGTTGAAGTAGCTCAGGGTGCTGGCGAGTGTTCCCGCACGCGGGGCTTTTCTGACATAGACTCTTTTGGGCTTGACATTGATCCTTGACTGGTCAGTCAGCTGCGCGAAGGTCTTCATTGAAGCCTCCATGGTGGGAGCATAACCTGCAAAGTCAGCTTCGGTGGAGACACCGTGGAAAACATATATCATTGATCCGTACTGAACGAAATAGGATAGGACAATGTTTGAGCTGGTGGCTCCCGTTGACTGATCCTGGGACTGTTGTTTTGACAGGGTGGCCATAGCCGGGAGACCGTTTACCGTTACCTTCTCTGAGCGCTGCAGCGTGAGGCCGTATGCAGCCATTGTAGTGTCAACGGCTGACTGAAGAGTCTTCTGGTTGGCGAGGGTGAAGAGCATAAGTGCCTTGCCGTCAGTAGGCTGAATGGTTACCTGGGTAGGTGCGTTGGTCAGCTTCCATCCGAGAGGGTAGGTGAACTTGAACCTGAGTTCAGGGTGGTAAAAGGTGTTGTCCATGGTGTAACCCTGCTTCGGATCTTCCCCGTAGATCATCCCGTCAATCATCTGTAGGTATGAGTCGGCATTTACCTTGTATGAGGGAAGCTTAAGGCTGTCCTGCCAGGCCTTCGTGTTCCTGAGAACCGCATTGTAGCGGTCACCCGGATCAGGGTGGGTGGAGAGGAATGTGGGTACGCCTCCCTCTGTCTGGGCAAGGTTCATCCTAATGAGCACCTTGTAGAAATCGGCCATTTTAGTGCCGTCGTAGTCCATTTTTGTGGCATACTCTGATCCGAGGGCGTCAGCCTCACGCTCATCTTCGCGGCTGAAGCTGAGGAAGAGCAGTTCCAGTCCCTGCATTGCCTGCTCGGCGTAGTTGGCAAACTTCGGTGAAGCTATCATCCCGCCTATCAGAAGCAGTGTGCCAAGCTGCTGCTTTGTCTGCTGGCTTACGGAGTGACGTGCGGCAATGTGTCCCATCTCATGACCGAGAACACCGATAAATTCGGCTTCATTACTGAGATTGGCCATAATGCCTCTCGTCAGGTAGATATATCCGCCGGGAACAGCAAAAGCATTCACTACCGGAGAATCAACCACTCTGACATGATACTCAAGGTTAGGCCGGTGTGACAGCTTGCCCATCTCGGTTCCCTTTGCCTGGACCCATGCCTGAAGAGCCGGGTTATTGTATTCACCGAAACTGGCGAGTACCTGGGGGTCATATGACAATCCCAGCTGAACCTCCTGTGCTTCTGACATGAGCATGATCTGCTTTCTCCCGGTAACCGGGTTTACAGCGCAGGATATCACCGTAACCAATGCTGCGGTAATGAGCGCTGCATAGATAAGTGTTCTTCTTTTTTTCATCATTGTATGCAAATGATTTCCTGATTTCTGGGTTTAGGTTTTCGCTGTCTGCCTGACAGCAATCATCCAAATTTAGGAATTTTTTATTCAAAAACAAAAGCCGTGCCGGGGCGGCACGGCTTCGGTTCAAGCCATGTAAAACTGTTTCAGCCTGTTACTTTTTTGTAAGCTCGAAATTCTGAACCGTTTTATTTCCTGCAATGATATTTATCCCGTCAAAACGGACTGTATCATAACCTTCTTTAGTTGCTGACACCGACCACGTGCCTGCCGGTATTCCCAGGATGGCATAGTAACCCAGGGTATCGGTAAATGCCGTTGCAAGAACCGTATCCTTCTCAATCCAGACGCTTGCCTCGCTAATCTTCGCACCGGCGGTGTCAGTGACCCGGCCCCTTAGACAACCTGCCTTTGCCATATTTGCCGCCCTGACTACAGGCTTGAAGATGAATCCGTTATTGTGTTCCGGGTTACCCCTGAGAATGAAAGACCTGGAGAGATCAAAGTCAAGAAGCACTTCCTCCAGGCTGCCCCCGGCAACTTCAAGGGCCGGACGAAGGAATATCTTGATCCCTGTCTGGCTGCCGCCAGGAACCTTGACCCGGTGAATTTCATCAGAGTCTTTCAGCTTCAGCCCTGCCTCATCAACGTAAAGGCGCACCATGTCATATGTCCCTGTGGGTATCTCCATATCCAGGAGGGTCTCCGTAACACCGTTCCTGAGATCAATCAGGTCAAGGGTCACTGTATCCTCCGAAAGGGTGATGAACGGGTTGCCGTCGCTGATTCCGTCGCCGGCCTTCCTGAGTTCGACTCTTGTGATGGTCACAAGGGCAGACTCTATATTACTGATGTCGAATGGTGCATCGGTGACCTTCAGAACCACCCTGCCGGCATCATCACCTTTCCTTATTTCGCTGCATGCACCAGCGAGGATTATCAGTGCTGTTGCCAGCACCAGAGTTACTTTCTTTTTCATGATATCTTTTTTTGGTTTGCACTACTCCGGCGAAAGTAATTCCGGACGAATGAAGGTTTGATGAATTTCAAAACCTGAAGATACGGCCTCGTAATATGCGCCTTCGCCGCGACTCCTTATGATAATCAATATTGTTATCCCTGAACATGTCTATCACCCTGTCGAAGAAGCTCTTGTCCCTGAAATCGGGGCAGTCGAGGGCCAGGGCCAGTTCCGGAGGCAGCGGGGCAAATGGGACATTGACAATATTCATGATTTCCTTATTCTTTTCAACCTTTTTGAGGGTCAGCGCCACCAGAGGGAGAGCCAAAGCACTCCCGGAGCCGTTTGATCCGCTGTTGAAATGGATTGACGGTGAGGAAGCACCCACCCGGCTGACGATGACCAGCCCCGGGTTGAAGGCTGCGAACCATGCATCGGCATAGTTTTGTGAGGTGCCTGTCTTGCCGGCAAGGGGTATCTTCACCCCGTAGATGCTGTGAACAGAGGCCCCTGTACCTTCCCTGATGGCCTTTTCCAGCATGGCACCCATGAGTATGGCTGAGCGTTCGGAAAGAACACTGTCCCATTCGTGTGGCGGCGCGTACTGCCAGAGTATCCTGCCGTCAGGAGCCTTCACTGACTCAATAAGGTATGGAGTGACCATCATCCCGCCGTTGGCGAAAGTGGCATATGCTCTGGTAACCTCCAGAATACTTGCCTCCGCAGTGCCCATGGCAAGTGAAGGCATGTTCACCAGCGGAAAGGAGAAGCCCATATTCTGCCACAGCCGGTCAACCTTGTCAAACCCGATCATCAGGAAGAGGCTGAATGTGGGTATGTTCATGCTCTGTGCCAGGGCTCCTGCCAGCGAGTACTTGCCGCCGTAGGAGTGATTGTAGTTTTCAGGGCTCCAGTCGTTGAATCCTGACAGGGTTACCGAGTCGTTGTCGAGATACCTGCATGGTTCCACACCGTCTTCAAGTGCTGCTGCGTAAATGAATGGCTTGAAGACTGAAGCCAGCTGTCTCCTGGCGAGTACCTGGTCATAGGGCTGTGTTTTAAAATCAATACCCCCGGTCCATGCCATGACAGCCCCTGTGGCAGGGTCCATTGCCATGAGGCCTGCCTGGAGGGTTGTCATCATCTTCTTCAGGCTGTCAGGAATCTCCTTCAGGGCCCTGCGCCCCGGGGATGTTCCGTATTGCTCATCAAGCCTCTTCTGCATCCGTGGCATGTGTGCGGCAAACGCATCCCCTGCAGCGAGCTGTAATGGCAACCTCAGAGTGGTGGTGATGACCAGCCCGTCACGCTCAATGTCCCACTCTTTCCCCCGAAAAGCGGATATCTCCCTGAGGATGCGGTCAGCCTCCATCCTCACCCTGATAAGGAAGTAATCAGCCGGCCCGGAGATTTCCGTCTTGCTGTAATCGAGATTTAGCGGCAGGGCGCTGAGCGAATCGGCGGCCCTGCTCACCAGGTACCCATATTTCTCCATCTGGGACAGCACCACGTTGCGCCTCCTGACGGCATTCTGAGGATTAAGCCGCGGATTGAATGAAGTATTTGCCTTCAGCATGCCGGTGAGCAGGGCCGCCTCCTCAACCCTGAGGTCAGCCGTGCTCTTGCTGAAATACCGCTGTGACGCCGCCTCAATGCCATACAGGTTCTCACCGAACGATACAGTGTTCAGGTACAGGGTCAGTATCTCATCCTTGGTGAAGACCTTTTCGATGCGGCGCGCCAGGATGACCTCCCTGGTCTTGTTCAGGAAAACCGACAGAATGGCGTAATCCTGGCGGCCGTACATATTCTTCGCCAGTTGCTGGGTTATGGTACTGCCACCGCCCGCACTGCGATCATTGAAGAGGATGGTCTTGAAGATCACCCTGATCAGACTTCTTGAGTCAACACCGGAGTGCTCATAGAACCGTGCATCCTCGGTGGCCACCAACGCATTGATGAGGTAAGGGGGTATCTGGTCAGAAGTGATGGTGATGCGGTTCTCTGAAAAAAAACGGCCTATTGTCTCACCTTCGTGCGAGAGCACTACCGAGGCAGTGGCATTCCTGTAGTTCCGCAGTTCCTTCTTTCCGGGCAGACGCCCGAAGATTCCGGCCTGAACGGAGCTGATTAAGAAAAGCGGTATGAAGATTACCACCGCCAGCGCCACAATCAGTATTTTCCATCCCTTCTTCATAAGCAGGCACAGCCTCCTTTAAAACAAACCATTCCAAAAATGTGTAAATTTAACTTAAATTGGAGGTAAAAACAGAAGAATGACACCTCCTCTTTTCATAAAACCTGTTGAACCATGGAATCAATGATTCATTACAGGATACATGTAACCGGCAAGGTACAGGGGGTAGGGTTCAGGTGGAACGCTGCCCGCGAGGCATGGACCCGGGGAATTACCGGCTATGTTAAAAACATGCCTGACGGCAGTGTCTTCATTGAGGCAGAGGGTACCAGGGAACAGCTTGACGGATTTGCAGCATGGTGCCGCAGCGGACCGGGCAGGGGGTTCGTTGACTATGCAGAGGTCAGCGAAGGGCCCACGGCGGGCTACAGTGATTTCACAATCAGGCACTGAAGCCGTAAATGTGAAGATAAACAGATAGTTACGACGAGACTGCCATCATAATAGGCTGACCTGTCCGGGGCGGACTTTTACTGATAATCCCCGCTTTGGTTCCGTTGGTCAAAGGGTGGGGTGGGATCAGCAAAATAAATAGGATTGTATAGTAAAGAGTGAATATCTTCGGTCTGAAAATCATGAAAAAGGA
>Ga0116171_10003193_pt1 | contig 15217 bp, 11 predicted proteins | sample AD_JPNHW2_MetaG_FD_89798 | JGI IMG/M metagenome (GOLD analysis project Ga0116171, IMG submission 89798) | Active sludge microbial communities of municipal wastewater-treating anaerobic digesters from Japan - AD_JPNHW2_MetaG | ecosystem: Engineered > Bioreactor > Anaerobic > Digestate | place...
GAGTAATCTGGCCGGCAGTCAGCGGCAGGATTGGGGGCGGCGGCGGTGGAACAAACGCTGGAGCGACAGACAGTGACTGACTTGCCGGCACCGGCGGCGCCACAGTTTGGCTTTCGGCAGACGCCACAGGCTGACCCGGCGGGTTATAAGACTGATTCAACTCTGCCTGGGTTGGAGGTGGCGGCGGTGCCATTGATGGTTCCATGGCCGGCAAGGAAAAACTGTAGCCAGGTGGCGGAGGGGGCGGAGCAATGGTTCCCTGGCTCAACAGGGGGTAGTCATCACTACCGGCAGGCTGCGCGAAAGCCATAGAGCCACCGGATGCAATCATACAGGCAAACGATAATAACATGATGCGATTTTTCATAACTTCCCTGCTCCTCCTGATACTGCGGCGGAACTGCTGGAACCCTCGTTAACAGCCCGACAACTCCAAACAGTTCCTGCAGGAAGAAGAAAGTATCAAAATTTTATCAATAGTCAATGATAATCATTGAATAAACTTGATTTAAATCAATTATGAATGAAAATGTGATTCAATTCGCCACATTCGCCGGCATGGTTCCAAAAACCCGAATTAGAGCTATTGAAGCGGTACAATCGCAGCGTTAAAATTGCCCTGTTCAAATTACAGAAACACCTAAGCCGTAACGGCAGCCACGCTCAGTCTCCGCCTTTTTATCCCAATGCTTACCCTCCCATTGCCCCGAAAGGAAAATAATGATTCATCCCTGGACAGAACTCCGCTTTATCAATGAAGAGGTCGGTTATGGCGTAGTCGCCACCAGATTTATCCCCAAAGGAACCATAATCTGGGCTTTTGACAAGCTTGACCGGGAATTCACTCCGAATCAGATTTCGCAGCTGGCACCAATTTACAAAGATATTCTGACCAAATATTGTTACCGCAACAGCAAGGGGCATCAGGTTCTCTGCTGGGACAACGGCCGCTATCTCAACCACAGTTTTCATTCAAACTGCATGACTACTCCGTACAACTTCGAAGTTGCCATTCGCGACATTCAGAATGGCGAAGAACTGACCGATGATTACGGGTTTCTCAACATTGAAGAACCCTTCAGGGGCATCGAAGAAGGCACCCGCCGCAAAATCGTTTACCCGGATGACCTGGTAAGATATCACAAAGCCTGGGATAAACAGCTGATCAAGGCAATTAAACAGATAAACAAGGTCGATCAGCCACTGCAGCAACTCCTGACCCAGGAAACCTGGGAAAAAGCCATTGCCATTGCTGAAGGCCGTGAAGAAATGGATTCGATTCTCAATTGCTATTATGACGAACATGGCATTCTTCCTCACGATTACAAGCCAACCAGCATGATGGTTTCAGAAATCCCGCAGCGCAACCACGACACCCAGTCACGGCATCGCCACCATCACCAGAAGTAAACCGAAAGCCCCCCGCAATGCGGGGGGCTTTTTTATTTGAAAATCCGTTTTATCTGGTGCGCTTTCCCGCCTGTTTTTTGGCAGTTTTCAGCGCACCGGCAAAGCCCTTATCTGGCGCGGGCAACTGCTGGGTCGGCACCACCGGCGCATCGGGTTGATCAGAGGGTCTTATTAATGCCTGTGGGGTATTTGCTGCCACTGCCGGTTGGCCAGTGTTTTTAACAGCACTGTCGCCTGCGACCTGGCTTGAGTCGGCTATAACCGGCGCCACATGGGTTTTTCGCCGTTTAATTGCGTCAAGCAGCAACCCCAGAAAAGCAGTGCGGCGTTCGGCGACTTCAAGAACAAAAAGCAGCAGGGCCAGAAACAGCAAGCCTCCTGAGAGGTCGCGAAATTGAATTCTGGCAGGCATTGAAACCCATGCCTGCCCGAGGTCTATAACTTCGCGGCCACCGGAAATAGCAGCGAGATCTTTCAACTCGCCAAGACCATCGCGATGCCTGGCCGGTGCAAATTCAGGGCAGTATGGTTGGCACACAGGGTTAAGGCGCTTTTGAAGCTTTCCGGAGCGGATCACCCCGGCAATAACCTCATCGCCATGCACAATAACCTCAGCAGCGAGACTATCTGCAGAAACCCATTGCATCTGCATGGTTGTTTTTTCAGAAGCGAGGCCTTCAGAGCTGCGCAGAATATCGATATCCGGGTTCTCGCGAAAGGGTTCGCGTTCGCGTTCAGGGTCGAGAGAAATTTCGGCACGCCAGACTCCGTTGCTGATCTGTGGCGTTATCGTCATTTCGCCAAGGTTAAAGCGGTCATCAAAAGCTACCCAGTTACAAACACCAGTCAGCAGACTGGCCGCCGCCGGTTCAGCAGCAAAACGGCCAGCCTGCTCGCCGTCCGCAACTCCGGTATAACAGGCAACCCGGCCCAGGCCAATCTGCCAGGCAGCCAGCACCGGTGCGGCGTTTTCATCAACAGTTCTTACTGCGAGAAATGCTTCAGGCTTCACATAGCACAAATTATAAGCGCCGAGCGCCGATTTAAATGAGATTTCTTTGCCGGTGAAGCGGTTGGAGGCGGTGAGAGATTCAATCTGGGTATCTGCTTCGATAAAGGTGCTTCGGGCAGCCACAAAGGTATCTTGCGAGAACAATCGTGGCAATTCTTCGGGTTCGCGGGTAAAAAATATGCGCCCTTTGCCGGCAGCGGCAATCTTTTTGAGCAGATTGGCATCAGAATCGCCCTCGGTGCCAAGGCCGATAACACTGAGGGTCAGGCCGGCGCCGGTGGCCTTGTCGAGGAGTTCCCAGTAGCGGCCGGGTTCTTCAGAATCAGAGGCATCGGCAAAAAGAATAATGTGCCGTGTCTGGGCTTCTGCGCCAAGCAGCATCTCAACTGCCTTGCTGACTCCACTGTAAACGTAGATTCCCCCACCCGATGACTCAACCCTGAGAATCTGCTCGCGCCATCTGGCTTTTTCCTGAAGGCGCTGCAGGGGTACAATCACATGGGGCTCGGTGTCTACCGCCAGCAGGCCGAACTCATCAAAGGGTGACAAAAGATCAAAAGCATTGGCTGCGGCAATATTGGCCAGATCCATTTTGGTTCGGTCGCCACGAACTGGCGCTGCCATGCTTCCCGAGCGATCAAGAACGACCATCAGAGCCAGAGCCAGCTTTCGGTGCTGACTTCGTAATTCAAGTGATACTGGCATCACCGGTTCGAGCGGCGATTGATAATAACCGCCATTACCATAAGAGTTTTTTCCGCCGGTAATGACGAGACCACCCCCAAGATGACGCACCCAGGCACTCAGCATCTGCATGCCATGCATGGTAATACTGCCGGCCGCCACGTTTTCAATTACCACGGCCGAGAAACCGGCCAGGTATTCAATGCTCCAGGCAATTTTTTGCGGCTCGACAAGTTCGACACGGGCCCCTGACTTCTGCAAAAGTGAAAACATTGCGGAGTGCTGCCCGGCAATAACCAGAACAGGTTTTTTGCCAATTATCTCGCTGATTGCGCGTGCTTCATTGTTTTCGGCGACCGGGTCTGGCCCGGCCGGGGTTACATGCAACCTGAACTTGATAACTGCAGCCTGCGGCGCGAGCAGACTGAAAACCATGGAGTTATTTCCGGCCTTCAGGCGACGCGGGTAACTGGCAATCTGGGTCTCGTCACTGAAAAGCGCCACCTGCGCCTGTTGCTCAACAGGCGAGAAAACTTCGGCATTGGCAATGAAGGCTTCGCCCGGATTAAGTATTCCGGGCACTGCAAATGAAGTTATTGCCATGTCTCCTGATAAGTCGCGTGCCAGCCAGCGAAAATCGATGGGAATATTGCGGCCGGCTGCCTGAAAAGCCGCCAAACGCGGGTCGACACCGCTCCACAGACCATCAGAAATAACGAGCACCCGGCCTGGCATGTCGGTTGGCATCATGGCAAGCGCACGGCGAACGCCTTCATCAAGCCTTGACGCAGTGCGGCTAAGGTCACCGGTGAACCCGGAAAAAGCACTTCTGGTCGGCGCCATTTCAACCCTGGCCTCTTCGGCAAACGTTACCAGGCCGAGTCTGGCGCCTGGGGGCATTTCATTTTTGAGTAACAGCATGCTCTCATTAATACGCTGGTCTGCAACCGTCGGCATTGACAGGCTGCGGTCGGCAACTACCACGATAACGCCTTCCCGGCCGGGAAGACGCAATTGCAGGCCGGAAAGCGCGAGAATGACCAGAACAATCACCAGCACCCGCAAAACGAGCAGGCGTATTGAAAGAGGCCTGAAATACCAGACCAGCCAAAGGGCGGGCAGGGAAAGAATCAGCCAGTGATACTCAGAAAGAAGCATCAGCCGCCCTCCTTCTGGTTGCCAGCCATTGATGCAAAGCCATCAGACAGAGAGCCGGCAGAATGAACCACCAGCGAACGTCAGCAAGTTTCTGCATTGCGTCACCGGGCAGCGGCATTGCAGGAACCGGTGACCAGCCCGCCCGGGTCATATCTGATTCGGCAGCAGAACAAAGATTGATGGCGAGCGGCCATGATGCGTCAGCTGCCTTGATTTCGTAGATACCAGCCCTGGAAGTCTGAAAAACAGCCTGATGACGCCAGACCGTGGCATCTTCGACCTTTCGCCCGGCCTGGTCATAAAGTGCGGCCGAAGTGGCTTCAGGAGGCAAAGAGCAGGTAATTACCGCGCCGCTGCGGAAATTTGCGGTAACCGGGCCGGGATTATGCTGTTGACGCCAGTTGAGAAGGTTCCAGAACAGCACCGGCCAGATGGGGCTTTTTTGCAGATCTGAGTATTCAGGCACCAGATTCAGACTGACAAGCAACTGCTGCGATGGTTCGCCACGCACGGTCAGCAATGGAATTGCCGCCGCGGTCATCAGAGGTATGCCGGCAGTAGCAAAACCAGGATCTATTGCCCAGGCTGCCTTTAATGCCGGCATACCCGCCGTCAGCGGATGTTCCTTATCGACGGCAACCACCCCGGAAAAAGCTGCCGTCTGCGAAGCCACGGGCAGATAGAGCTGCCAGAGTCGTTCAGCAGGGGCGAGGAGTTTTGCATCGGTAATGAGCAATTGCGCCGAGGTGGCAACAAGCTTGGCCAGGCCCGCCGCCATAACTGCTTTTTCGACCAGGCTTTTGAGATAAGCTGATCTGAGACTTATTTCGACCTCAACAGGGTCAGGCCTGACCGGTAAAAGCCAGGCAGAATTGTCAAAAGCAACCGGGTCATTGTTGATACGCACCTGCACCGGAGCCGTAACATCTTTGAGAACAAAACGTCGGCGAATAGTGCCTTTGGGGGGAAGCATCTCTGCGAGTCGTTCAATCGGCTCGCCACGGCCGGCAATAAGAACCTCGGCGTCAATACTGGCCGGTTGAGAAGCAAAATTGCTGAATTCAACAAAACAGCGATCAACCGTTCCGAGGGCATAGCGGCTGACAGCAGTAACCGCCAGATTGGCGACTGGTTTGCCAAACGCCAGCCAGCCTGCTTTTCCAGAGTAATCGCTGAGCGCCTGATGGTCAGTGAGAACAAAGGTGTGACTTTCGGCGCTCAGGCTTTCGGCCACATAGCGCAGGGCTTTGAAAATATCTGCCGACGCCGAGTTACATCGCCAGTTACCGACCATCATCGCGGCTTCATTTCCTGGCATATCCTGACGACCGAGCACTTCTGGCTGAACCCCGGCTTTTATAAGGGTAAATCGGAAAGCCGGCCGCGAGAAAAAAACTTTTTCGAGGCAGGCAAGCGCTTTGGCCCGGGGGCTTTCGGGTTCATTTACGGCCATCGACAGAGAATCATCGAGAATCAGAGTCACGGGAATAAGCTTTTCACCACTGATAGAACGAGGATTCGCAGCTGCCAGAACCAGGAGCACCAGTATGACAATTTCTATAAACATGATCAGGGGAGCTTGCAGCCTGGTAAGGCGCCGCCCACCTTCAGCAGCCTGTTTCGCCCGGCCAAAAAACATCAGTGACGAGACCTGAATTGTGCGTGAACGGCGTCTGAAAAAATAGATGCCCGCGAGCACCAGCGTGGTCAAGAGGCCCCAGAATGCCGCCGGACTCATGAAAAAAGGCATTATCGGCTCCTGGTCATGAGAATTTCGTTGCGCAGCAGTTCGGCCGGAACAAAATCATGCAGAAAATTCTCGGCAACACACTGGCAGAAAACCGCCCCGGCACGGGTGCAACTTTTCTTCCAGTCTTCCTGGTGTCGGGTAAAATTGCTGCGATACTCGCGCAATAAAGCCTCTTCAGCCACAAGTTCCACGGTTTCGCCGGTCTCAGAATCAACGAGCCTGACATTGCCGGCCAGTTCAGGGTCGATATCGTGCCCGGCCAGCAATTGCACGACTACCAGCAAGGCGGCATTTTCAGATAACTGGCGCAAAACAGCCTGGGGTTCCTGGTTCCAGAACAGGTCGCTGATTAAAACCCTGACGCCTGAAGTTCGCAATGCGGGAGGAAAACTGACAAGTGTCTGACCGACGTTGCCGGGGTAGTTGCATTCGGCATCAGGCCATTCACAGACTGGCAGTGCCGCTGGTTCGACGCGGCGGCATCTGTCCCCGGCAAGCCAGCTTGAGACTGTATAACCGGCATTAACTGCGGCGATTCTCAGCAACGCAGCAAGAGCAAAAAGGCCTTCTGCCTTGCGACTGTTTTCGAGAGCCATCGAAGCGGAAGTATCGAGCAGCAGATCAAGATGAGGGGCCACTTCTTCACGATACAGTTTAACGGTCAGTCGATCTGAGCGGGCCATGGCGTTCCAGTCGATATGCCTGATATCATCGCCCGGCTGGTATTCACGATGGTCGAGAAACTCAAGCGAGTTGCCGGTATTTCTGCCGAAGCGGTTACCGCCCTGCATTCCTGAAAAACGCGATGAGACGTTGAGATAAAACTTCTGGCCAGCCAGTTCAGCGGCATCCAGAGATTTACGGTGGCGCTCATCCATTCTGGTCGCCTGCCTTGAAAAATTCGTTAAGCTGTCGCTTCAGCCATGGAAGGTTGATAAACACAGCTCCTGCGGCCAGCAGCATGCCAAAAGCCTGGGCTGCGTCACTCCGGTCTCGCGACAGGGCAATAAAGGGATTACCAAGCAAAAACAGTTCGTAATCCGAACCGGTCACCGCCCAGATAAACATTGGCACCACCGAACAAAAGGCAGTAACGAGGAACATGATGATCCAGGTGTTGCGGATATCAACCAGGCTGCTGAAAAACAAGCGACGGATATAGGAAGCAAGCAGACCATAGCCAATGCAATAGCCCAAAAATGAAAGTATCGCGACAGTTGCATCTGGAAGGTCACCTGTTTGATGAAGCCCGAGGGCACGCGGGAAAAAATTCATGGTAAGCAGAGTAATCAGCATGATCAGGACTACCCATGCAAGGCCACCGGCGGAACCACTGTAGAACAAAAAAGCCAGTCGTTTTTTCAGGGGATTAGCGGGGATTTCGCGGGCAACTCTTTCAGACAAAGAATCGCGCTCAGATACGGCAACCATGGTCGCCAGAACCAGCCCCACACATATTAGCGCCGCCCAGGAAACGAGAAATTTGCCGGAATTTTCTTGAATAGCCCAGAGAAGCGAGAGAATGAGCGAACCGAGCCAGATAAACAGCCCGCATTTTCTGACCGGAAGCATGCGGTTAGCCCCGGCCGGTGCTATGATCGACGCCGCAGCGCGGTAGAAAAAAGACACCGCCGCCAGACAGAATAAGATTACGGAAACAATCAACAGCCCGGCATGTGAAGAGCCCATGAAGCGCCCGGGGCCATACTGAACCATTTCGGCACCAGTGCCTGAGATAGCAAAGAAAGCCATCATCTGAGCCATGCCACCGATGGCACGAAAAGCCTTATTCGACTGGGCGTCATGCGCCAGGGCCGCAAAACAAATCTGCCCCATCGCACCGGCAGCGCTGATCAGCAGAGCAAAGAAGAGAGTCAAAAAAGTCAAAGGCATATCGACGCCGCTGAGAAAGAAGGTCATGGCCATGAACGGGGCAAAAGCGCTGAAAAGTAGCAAAATAAAAACCATCGCCGCGTAGAACTTGCCTTTGATAATGGTTTCAGGGGTTATTGTGGTTATGAACAGCAGTTCGTCGGAGCCATCGTTGCGTTCGGTTGAAAATTTGAAACCATTTTGAATCGGAATCAGCACAAAGCTGGCAAAAAACAGGATACCGAAAAGGAAGGCCAGGGTCTCGCCGCCAATGCTTCGACTGCTCATTCCGCGATCAGCGATTGAAAGACTGAGAACCGCGCACTGAAAAGCGAGAAACAGAAGCAGCACGCCCCAGAAAAATTTGCCCCTGACTACCTGGCGCAGTTCTTTGACGATAATCGGGTTAAGCAGGTCATCAAAGCGGTTATAAAGAGTTTCCATCATTGTCATTGCACTTCGCCCCGGGTAATATTCATAAAAACCGACTCAAGGTTCTGTTGCTTGAACCTGAACTCAATCAAACGATGATTTGCAGCAATAATACGGTTGAGCAGTTCACTGGCATCTTCATCCTTGCCTGAATAATCACACTCAAGATTGCGACCGTTCAACACGAGGCCGCCAACACCAGGTTCAAGAACCAGAAACCTGCTTAGAGCTTCAAGGTCAGAAATCGGCCTGATAATGAGGCGGCGGGCCGCCTGCCCATGATTGGTCACCTCTTCGATAGTACCAAATTTCAGCAGCATTCCCTGTTCGATAATCAGCGCTGAAGTGCAGATCTCGGCAAGCTCGCTGAGAATGTGCGAACTGATGAGAATACCTTTGCCTTGCCGCGATAAAACGCGCAACAGTTCGCGCAGTTCAATACGCGCTCGCGGGTCTAGGCCGGCAGCCGGTTCATCCATGAGCAGAAACTGCGGATCGTTGATCAGCGCCCTGGCAATCGAGACCCGCTGCTTCATACCCTTTGAGAGCGTTACAATAAGCTTTTCGCGGATGCCGGTCAGGTTGGTGAATTCTTCAAGGTCATCAATCAGGCCATGACGACGCGCCGAGGGAATTTCGTAGGCCCGGGCAAAAAAATCGAGATATTCATGCACGCTCATATCATTGTGCAGCGGCAGTGAATCTGGCACAAAGCCGATGCAGGCACGGGCAGCCTCGGGGTGGATCGTGATGGATTGGCCATCAATACAAACCGCTCCCGACGAAGGATCTTCAATGGTGGCCATAATTCTCAGGGTGGTGGTCTTGCCGGCGCCATTCGGGCCAACAAACCCGGTAATATCACCGCTGCTGACTCTGAAGGTCAAGTCCTTGACTGCCTGAGTGGTCGCAAAATTCTTGCAGAGATTCTCAACTGTGAGCATCATGAGCCGGGTTCCTCCCTGAGGATGCCAATAATAGCGGCCTCTTCGCTGACAACAGCTTCGGATTCTATTGCCTGACGCAGGAATGGTGATTGTTTGAGAGAAGCAACATAGGTGCCCGGGCGCAGATATTCTTCGGGCAAAGCCGTCAAATCAGAGATCTTTCCGAACCAGTGTTCATTAAAAATTGTGGCGGGTGAAGAAATGATCTCAGTCGACTGCATCGACGGTTCAGGCTTTAATTCTGCCGTATTGCCCGCTGCCAGATTTTTGAGCGAATAAATCTTGCCCGCTCGGGTCTTGATGAAAAGCTTGTCGATGTCAGCGCCAAGGCCATTCATCAACTGCAGGCGACCATCGCGCATTGAGAGCGTCACCCTCTCACGACGTGTTTCGACCGAGCGCAAATGCAGATAACGAGGTATTTTAGGTTTGATCCAGCCATCGGCGAGGTGCTGGTCTTCATCAAGAACAATGTATTTGCCGGCGTCGTTAGAACGGTAATCATCTCGTGACATGTGATAAACTTCGGTCTGCATTGAAAAATGAAGGCCTTCAGGGCGACTGCGTGCCGAAAAAATTCCATAATTACAAAGGGAAACGGCACGACTTTCGCGTTCATCAAGCAGGGTGAGGGTCTGACGCTTGACCAGCAATGTCGAGCTTTCGAAAACCAGATAATATGAGTAAATAAAACCACAGCAGATCAGTGAAGCTACGGGCACGGTCAGAAACACAAGAATGCGCCGACCCATGCGATAAAGCACGAAAACATTGACCGGGCCGATCAACAGGGCAAAAAGATAAATCACCACCATCAACCAGCGTGCTGAAAGGGTCTCAAGTTCACTAGCCTCAAATGGAAACGGAGAGCGCATCTTGATAGATGTATCTGAAAACAGGCTACAGATTTCAATTTCTGGGGTTATAGTCCCACCGATTACTGAGGGGCGGTGCGCGGAATGTTTGCCGGGAGCAAGGCTTTCTATGGAATTATCAGGAGCCTCAGGCCGTTCTTCAGTCTGTTCAGGCAGCTTCAGAATATCATTTTTTAGAAGCAACACCCGGCCAAACCCCCCGTCAAAAAAGGTTGCCGCATCATCATCGCTGACTCTGGTGAAGTCAGCCGGCATGAGAGTCTGACCGATGACCATCAGCACTCCGCCGGCTCTGATGTAATCAAAAATCGCCTGTTTGACCGGTGCCGGCATTTTATCGATGGTTTCAGAGCGAAAAACCAGAATATTGAACTGCGAAAAACCAAGCCAGTTGTGAAAAAGCTGCGCAAGACTTCCGTCGAAGTGGTTGAGTTCAAGCCCCTTCGCGCCGTAAGCACCAGTTGCTCCAAACGTAAGATCGAATTCATTTTTGGAAATTTTTGAATCGACCAGTGCCTGGGTTTTGCCGTAATAGTCTCGATAAGAGCGATAATACTGCCAGAGCGTTTGTTCAAGGCTGTAGCCATCGACTTCAACCTGCAAACCCGGGGTTGAAAAGTCAGACTTAGGAAACAGCAAGGATTCTTCGCGGGTTTCCTGGGGCTGTATGGTAAAACTACGACTCACCTGCTGGAGATCGCGCGCATAATCAGCACGCATAAAAAACCTGATCTGCCGCGCCCGGGGCGAGCTATTGGCTACAATTACCCGAATGTAACAATAGCCAAAAAAAGAGCGATTGTCGATATCCGGCACCATTGAAAAGCGCAGCCCATCATGAGTAATAGACTCGGCTGCCCCCAGAATAGTGCTCTGGGTGAGGATTAACAAAAACAGCAGTATTTTCAGGTTGCTTTTCAAGAGTTTTCGGTCACCGTCCTGACTCCGTCGGTAAATTCAAGATCAGTTTCGCGAATAGACTTGAGAAGAATATTAAGCAGGTTCCCGCTTGTCATTCCTGCAAATCGGGCCTTGTAGTTAAGCAAAACCCTGTGGTTGAGCGCCGGCACAAAAACTTCCCGAACGTCTGCAAAGCCAACGGAGGGGCGCCCGGCCAGCAACGCTACGCCCCTGGCCGCTTCAGCCACTGCAATTGCTGCACGGGGTGAAGCTCCGTAGTGAACGAATTCACCTATCTGAGGCAAAGAGCCAGAGGCCGGGTCAGTGGCATGCACGAGGCGAGCGATATAATCGGCAACTGCACCAGGCAGATAAATTGCATTCATGACCGCAAAAAGACTGGCGAGATCGGCAGCACCAAGCGAAAATTCTGGAACCGGGGGTTCACCATGCCTGCGCGAGGTAATTATCTCACGCAGAGTTTCGCTGCTGGCTGCGCCCACCTCAAGTTTGAAAAGGAAACGGTCGAGCTGGGCCTCGGGCAACGGGTAGGTGCCTTCGAGTTCGATGGGGTTTTGCGAAGCAAGAACAAAGAATGGGTCTGGCAGGCGGCGGGTAGTACCAAGAAGGGTCACCGATTTTTCCTGCATCGCCTCAAGCATGGCTGACTGGGTTTTTGGTGAGGCGCGGTTAATTTCGTCGGCGAGCAGAATATTGGTAAAAACCGGGCCAGGCTGAAAAACCATCTCGCGCTGGCCAGTGCTGTTCTGCTGAAGAATATGCGCCCCAAGAATGTCACCGGGCATCAGATCAGGTGTAAACTGCACCCGACTGAACTGCAGGCTGAGAAGCTGGCCCAGGGTTTTGATCAACGCAGTTTTGCCGACTCCCGGCAACCCTTCGAGAAGAATGTGCCCCTTGCTGAGAATGCCGATAAATACAAGCCGATGCAAAGCCGGTCGACCGATCAGAATGCGATCGAGTTCAGCAAGAACCTGATGAGCCTGGCGTGAAGCCTGTTCGAGATCGTGCGGCGCGATCAGCTTCTTCGGGTCATTCATAGATCAACTCCTGTTTCAGGGGGCTTCGTGATTGAAATATTTTTTTACGGCACTGCGATGTTTCGGTAGAATTATACCAGATTCCCCACTGCTGTCAGCAGGTTTCTGCCAGACAGTCGAAGCAGAATTGCCATGCGACACAGATGTTTCGGTTTGGGGCGCCGAAATACTCACGCCAATAGAGACCGACTGCTCAAGAGCGCTGGCATTCGGGGGCGGCAGCGCCTCATCGATAAATTTGACGTTGTGCTCAGAACTGCGCCGGTCGAAATTGACTGGCCCAGTGCCACCGCCGCGGCCGGCCTGGCCACTGGCTCCGGTTCCTTCATCATTGCCGCTGAGAGCCGTGCCATTCTGCTGAGCGTCAGAGCCTTGACCCGAACCTTGCTGACCGGACGCCCCCTGGCCAGAACCTTCTTTGCCTGAACCGCCCTGATTGCAGCTCCCGGTTGATGGAACGCGTAAAAGCTCTGTATCAGCACCAGGCTCAAAATCAGACTCATCAGCTGGCCTTATTTTTCCGGCTTTTGCCAGTTCTTCGAAAGTTTTTTGATCAATCAGGCGGGCATTCGCAAGTCGCTCGGCACGGAAAGCAGCTTTTTCGGCTTCTTTGCGAAAATGTTCACGTAGCTCCTTTTCGGCCTGGGCGGCGGCTTCTCTTGAACCTGGGCCGCCGGCGGCAGTCTGATCAAGCGCCCGCTGCATATTCTCGGGAACCTTGCCGGCAGTGGATTTTTCGAGGGTGCTGGCAATTTGCCGGGCCAGAGCCTGGGTCGGCAATGCATCGCCCGAACCAGATCGCGCAGAGTCGGCCAGTTGATCGGCAAGCGACTGAAGACGGCTCATAGCGTCAATTTCGGTGGCCATCTCGTGAACACCTGCAGCAGCACGTTTTTTAAGCCGGTCTTCAAGCTGGTCAATTGCTTCAAAGGTCGAAGCGGGGTCTTTGCGGTCTGAGCCTTCGATAATGCGTTCGAGACCCTGCTGCAGCTCTTTTGCTTCGTCAGGGGGAAGCATACCTGCTTCAGCCAGAGCAGTGATCTGTTCTTCAAGCTTTTGTTGGGCTTCATTGAGATCAAGGTGCGGGTTCAAGGCCAACTGGCCTGTAATCACAGGGATTTTCAGGCAGAGAATCACGAAAATAATAGATAAAACCAGCGAGAATAAAGGCCGACCGGCCAGAATCTTTATTTCAGGCACACGGATATGCGACGGAAAAGACCCTGACCAGGCAAAATCACCGGTTTCGTGTGTGGCAAGCAGCAGACCGCCGCCGCGATTATGACTGTCAATAACCGCTAACCAGTCACCGGTGCCCGAAATGCGACGCCTGACCAGCAAAGCAGCCACCAGCAACGAGATCGGCAGACCAGCCAGAGCAAAGCCGGCATATTCAAGCTCTGCCAACCCGGCCTGACGGCAGATCAAAAACACCAGACCGGTGAGAAAATTCCAGGCGGTCATCAGCCAGAGCGACGCAAGAATTGCCGCCCAGGTACCGTAACGCCACCTGAGCGCCTGCGCTGCCCGTTCCAGGTTATCTCTGCCTGAATGCATACCAGGGTGACCCGATCTTGTTGATCATTTTTAAAAGTTGAGCCAATTCAACCGCCCGGCAAACCAGCACAAAATTGGCAATAAACTCTTTCGCAAGTTTAAAGATAACCTTTTCGAGAAAAAGACGCCAGCCGCTCCAGGTTTTTTATCTGTTCAAATTAACCGACAATCTGTTAGATTGGTAGCATGCAAACAAGGCAAATCAGTGTCGAAATTTCTCAAGAAACCTACAGCCGCCTGCAAAAGGCCGCTGAAGACGCAAAAACCAGCCCCGAAGCCATGGCAACCGATCTGATCACCAGAGCGCTGCAAACGGTTGTGTCAGAGCAATCTACCATTCAATTTCCCGGGGTTGCCCTGATCAAAAACAACTTTTCATTGCCGGCAACCCCGGCCAGCAGCAGCGAAAGCGCCAAAGCACCTGAACTTAACGCTGTTCCCGCAACCACTCAACAATTCCCACAGCTCAGCAAGCCCATGAGCGCCAGACCCATCACACCAGAAGCCATGCAGCGGCGACTGCTGCTCGAGACCCGAATACGTGAACTGTCGCTGCTCATTGACACCGCCGAGCCTGATAAAAAAGAAGATTACCTGCTGCAATACGCCATGCTCGCAGCAGAACTCGATTCAATCATTTAAATACCCCGGAGACCCACCCATGCAAAGAAAAAACCGCTACAAACAACTCTGCGAAGCCTATGACCGTGGCGTAACCGAATGCAGCCAGTATCAGCAGGAATGCCGCGAATTCGTTCATGATATTCGCTCGGCCATCGCTGAGAGCTTGAACTGCCCTGAAACCAAAGTATTCATGTTTCCACCAAGCTCTGGGTTCGTTTATAACAGCCAATCTTTGCAGGGCGACGCCCTTGATACCGAATTCGGTGAAAACGGCACCGCTGCCATCGGTTTTGCAATCAATGTTAACGATGCCGCCCTGCAGGAAAAGTTTTTCACCTTCATGATCGTCTTCAAAAAGACCGGTTCAAAAATCACCTTCAGCGTCGATGATGATCGTGAATTCGTCAACAACAACGAGGGGATCAACGATTTCTGCGATTATCTTTTTGAGGTTGCACGCAAAAATCTGCTTGGCCGCCTCGATAATTTTCTGCAGTCACCCAAGAATATGAGCGCTACAATCGGCTTCAAACCCGAAGAAAACACCGCAAAGGTCAGTAAAAAACCCTGAACGGCTCTGGTGAACCAGGAGGAGGCGGGGTCAAAGACCGCTGAAAAGTTCTTGAATGGTTTTTGTCTGCACCTGCTGCCGATGGAGCAACCGAGCGGTTGATTGTATCGACTGTCACTTCACGTTTTTTTCGTTCGTGGGTCGGTAGAAGTTTGGTTGCTGAGCCTTTTTCGAGTGCCAGAATCTCTTCGAGCGTTCTGGGTGGCCGCCCCTCATCAAGATGCTGCCAGCCAATCTGCACCAGTCGGTCGACCGAGGGGTTAACCTGATAAAACCCTTCATCAATGCGGTCGCCCCAGTAGTAGCCTTTGGCAAGCCTGATATCGCCGGCCACTTCGGCCAGTACGCCAAGCCGGTAGAAGGC
>Ga0116171_10003195_pt1 | contig 15211 bp, 26 predicted proteins | sample AD_JPNHW2_MetaG_FD_89798 | JGI IMG/M metagenome (GOLD analysis project Ga0116171, IMG submission 89798) | Active sludge microbial communities of municipal wastewater-treating anaerobic digesters from Japan - AD_JPNHW2_MetaG | ecosystem: Engineered > Bioreactor > Anaerobic > Digestate | place...
AGAGCCAGATGGGAAAGCATGACACCATGCTACTTTGCCCTGCGGGGTGGCTGCTCCCTGGCCGGCGCCCATCGGCCCGGCAGGGATGCCCGTCTCGCGAACCGCTGCCCATCGAGATACCGCCGGGCGATAGAATAGCAGCCATGCTGAAACGGATTCTCTTTGGACTCACCCTGGCCGCCATGCTGGCCCCAGCGGCGGACCTAGCCTCGGAAGTGGAAAAGGCCGAGCGCGATTGGGGCGCAGCCATGATGAAGAACGACTTCACGGCGTTGGACAAACTGATGTCGGACGATCTGACCTACCGTCACTCCAATGGACTGGTGGATACGAAGAAGAGTTACGTCGATGCGTTGAAGTCAGGCAGGTCCCGTTACTACGAAATCAACTTCCAGGAAGTCACCGTCAAGCCGGTGGATGCCAGGATCGCGCTCGTCTTCTCGAAGGCGATTTACGTCACCAAGGCCGCAGACGGCAGCAAGCAGGAAATGGCCCTGCTGACGCTGCACGTATTCCGCAAGAGCGCCGTGGGCTGGCAGTTGCTGGCGCATCAATCGGCCCGTCCACCTGCAAAGTGAACCTCCGAGATGGTCATCCGCGGGCAATCTTCTGAAACAGGTCGTTGAAGATCGCATCGCGATTGACGCCGGTCGCGACTCGCACGGAGTGGCGGTCAGTCTGGCTGCGGTAGGTCAACTCCGCGGTCAGAACCGGGCTTGGGACGACCTTGCTGGGTACCCACTTGGGCTCGATCAGCCAAGCGACAGCCGAGATGTCCCAAATGACCTTCGACCATGCGAAATCCGGCTTCGGCGATTTCCATTTCGCGTAGGCAGCGAATTCGGCGCGCAAATACTCGGCGAGGCTGGATCTGCCTTTGAGAAAGGCATCGACCTCATAGACCGTCGTGCGGAGGTGCTCGGACACGTTGCGAGTCGGCACATTGAATAGTGCGACGCCAGAATCATAGAGTGTCTGTGACGCGGGGATGTCCTGGAACAGATTGAACTCGCGGGCGGTTGGGAAGTCGTAGGGCTGGCCGCCGAGCCAAACGACGACGATCCTCTCGATGATCTTGGGCTCCATGAGGATCGCTGAGCTGACGTTTGTCGGCGCACCAACGGTGATGACGTAGAGCGGGCTGTTCCGAGACTTCATGGCGCGCCCGACCAGGTCCCGGGCGGCAGGGCTTTCCACCGGCTGCGCGGTCTTGCCCATGAAGCGTTCAGAGCCGCCGAAGACGAAGCCCTTCGAATCGCGATTCATCCGCGCCAGGATTCTCAGAATCTCGTCGTAGCTCTTCTTCATGCCATCGGCCGGCGACGTCGAGCGTTCATTCAGGTATGGCGCGGCGTAGATCGCCTCAACGTTGATGCGCGGGGCCGAGAGCAACGCGTAGGCAACCGCGAACTGATCGTCGATCTCGTTATAGGTATCCGAATCCACGACTGCATCGATTGGCGCAGAGGGCGGGTTCAAAAGGCGCCCAGGCTGGACTGATAGCTGGCGCGCAAGCGAAGCTGAGACCAGCGGAAAGGCCGCCAGGCCGCGACGTGTAATGGACATGACCAGTTTGCTCCATCGACACGATATCGCACATGCCGGCCGCGGTGCGGGACCTGCGGGCACAATGGAAGAAGTCATGAATCGAATTGCGCTGCCCGATGGGTACACCGCTGTGGCGCCCGGCCGTATAGCTGCCGTGGCCACCTATCTGGAAATGACCACGCCGCGGGCGCTCGCACCAAGGGAGTTGCCGTCTGGGGTGGCGATCCGGCACGAGGCCAAACCCGATCTTGATTGGTACCGCCGGCTGTTCAGGAAAGTCGGCGAACACTGGCTCTGGTTCAGCCGCCTGGAAATGAGCGATGCGGAACTGGTGGCGGTTCTGTCCGACCCGCTCGTCGAGGTTCGAGTCCTCGAAGTAGATTGCGTGGAGTGCGGTCTGCTGGAACTGGATCTTCGCGATCCGGCGGACGTTGAGCTGTCATTCCTTGGGCTCACACCTGACAGGATGGCCAAGGGACTTGGCGGGCATTTGATGGAAACCGCGATCCAGCGAGTCTGTCGGAATTCGCCGCCGCCGAGGTTCTGGCTGCACACATGTACATTCGATCACCCGACGGCGCTTGGCTTCTACATGAAGTACGGTTTCAAGCCGTATAGACAGGTGATCGAAGTTAAGCCCGATCCACGGTTGTCCGGTTTGCTGCCGCGCTCCGCCGCGCCGCAGATTCCGATCATCGGTGACTGACCGTACGGATAGCCGCGTTCCCGGCCAAAGGAAAAGGCGGACGCCATTCGCCGGCATCCGCCTCTGGAGGATTGGGATTTGGGAGGTAGTCTAGGCCTTGTCCTGGCCTTCGTCCTCGCGGCCTTCCTTAATGGCCTTGAGGCGCTCTTCGCGCCGCTTGGCCCGCTCTTCGGCGCGGCGGATCAATTGCGCGCCGACCAGTTGGAGAATGGCCAGTTCCGTGCCGTCGCCTTTGCGCCAGCCGACACGGATCACTTGCGTGTAGCCGCCGTTGCGCTGGGAAAAGCGCGGAGCGATCTTGTCGAACAGTTTCTTCACGGCTGCGGGCGTCAACAGGAACTCGGCCGCCTGACGGCGGGCATGGAGGCTGTCCTTTTTGCCCAGGGTGACCATCTTGTCCAGGATCGGCTTGGCAGCCTTGGCCTTGGGAACGCTGGTGATGATCCGTTCGCCTTCGCTTTCAATCAGGCTGGTGACCAGGCCGCGCAGGAGGGCCCGGCGCGCGCTCATATCGCGCTTCAGTTTTGAACCGGCTCTTTTGTGTCTCATTCCATCAATCTCCTGTCGACGGCGACTACTCGCCGAGATCCTGGGTTTCGTCGAAGGCGGGGACGCCAGCGCTGGGTGCAGACCCGCCGACCAAACGGCCCTGCGCGTCCACCTTCATGCCGAAGCCCAATCCCAACCCGCTCAGAATCTCCTTGATCTCGTTAAGCGACTTGCGCCCGAAGTTCTTTGTCCGCAGCATCTCCGCCTCAGAGCGCTGAACCAGATCACCAATAGTCTGGATGTTGGCGTTCTTGAGGCAGTTGTAGGACCGGACCGAGAGCTCGAGTTCTTCGACCGAACGGTTGAGGACTTCGTTGGCTTGGCCGGCCGGGCGGTCGACCACCTCTTCCACCATTTCGGGGGTTTCCTCGAAATTGATGAAGATGGTCATGTGATCCTTGAGAAGCTTGGCCGCAAGCCCGATGGAGTCCTGCGGGGAAACAGCGCCGCTCGACCAGACTTCCAGAATCAATTTGTCGTAATCGGTCATCTGGCCAAGGCGGGCGGCCTCGACCGTGTATTTGACCTTGCGCACGGGCGAGTGGACTGAATCGATCGGAATGTATCCGGCCGGCAATCCCTCGTCGAAGTTACGGTCGCGGCTGACATACCCACGGCCCAGTTTCAGGCGCATCTCGATGTTGAGATGTCCCCCAGAGGAAACCGTGGCGATGTGCATGTTGCGGTCGAGGACTTCGACGTCGGGCCCGCAGTCGATCATGCCGGAAGTCACTTCACCGGCTTGATCCACGTTGAGGGTGATCGTCTTCGGACGCTCGTCCATCATCTTGAAGGGAATCTGTTTCAGATTCAGGATGATGTCGGTCGCGTCTTCGACCACTCCGGGGATGGGGCTGAACTCGTGATCGACTCCGTCAATACGGATGGCGGTGATGGCCGCACCCTCGATGGAGCTCAGCAGGATGCGCCGCAGGGCGTTTCCGATGGTGGTGCCGAAGCCCCGCTCAAAGGGCTGAGCGGTAAACATGCCATAGCGCTCGTTGAGCGTTTCGGTGTTGGCCACCAGGCGCTTGGGCTTCTGGAATCCTTTAAACATCGTGTGCCCCCTTCTACTTCGAGTACAGCTCGACGATCAACTGCTCTTCCAGTTTGATCTGGACCAGGTCCTCGCGTTTCGGGTTGGCCAAAACCCGGGCTTTCAGCGCCTCGCGGTCCACCTCAAGCCAGTTTGGAGCCGGCATGTGAGCGGTGGCATCGCGTGCAGCCAGAATGGCCGTGTTGGCCCGGCTCTTTTCCTTGATTTCCACGACATCGTTGGGCCGCACGATGTAGGAAGGCACGTCGACCTTTTTGCCGTTAACCAGCACGTGGCCGTGCCGTACAACCTGGCGCGCCATAGCTCGGCTGGTACCGAAGCCGATGCGGTGAACGACGTTGTCGAGTCGGCGTTCGAGCATCGACAGCAGGTTTTCGCCGGTGACGCCCTTGGAGCGGGCCGCCTTCTCAAACGAGTTGCGGAACTGGACTTCGGGAACGCCGTAGTAGCGCTTCGCCTTTTGCTTCTCGCGAAGCTGGAGACCGTAGCCGACGATCTTCGGCTTCCGGTCTCGGCCGTGCTGGCCGGGCGGGAAATTGCGCTTCTCGATGGCGCACTTCTCTGAGTAGCAGCGTTCCCCTTTGAGGAACAGCTTCATGCCTTCGCGCCGGCACAACCGGCAAACCGGGCCTTTGTATCTGGCCAATGAACCTCCTTCGTTCTTCTTGAATCGAGGTGCAGTTTACGGCGTTTCGAGGTGCCTTCATCCTGCTTCCGTTTTCAAACATCAACTCGCAGCATCCGGCCCCAATCAACGGGGCCGGACACGCGCCGGGATGCCTTACTCAGGCGCCCCTTCCGCTAGATCAAACTCGACGCCGCTTGGGCGGGCGGCAACCGTTGTGGGGGATCGGCGTCACGTCGCGGATCACGCGAACCTCGATGCCAACCGTTGCCAGCGCACGGATGGCCGATTCGCGGCCCGAACCGGGACCTGCAACGCGCACTTCCACCTGCCGCAAGCCGGCCGACTCCTTCGCCTTGTTGCCCGCTGTGAGCGCGGCCTGCTGGGCGGCAAAGGGCGTGCCCTTCCTTGAACCCCGGAAGCCGAGGGACCCGGAACTCGACCAAGAAATCGCATTCCCGATCTGGTCGGTGAAAGTGACGATGGTGTTGTTAAACGTCGCCTGGATGTGGCAGACGCCGACCGGTATGTTCTTTTTTTCTTTCTTTTTGAAAGACTTCTTCTTGCCCTTTGCGGGTGCCTTCGCCATTTCGCTTTGTCCTGTCTTCTATAGCCTGATTGCTGATCGGGAGGCGCGCTTACTTGCCGGCCTTCTTCTTGTTGGCCACTGTGCCGCGGCGTGGGCCCTTACGGGTTCGCGCGTTGGTGTGCGAACGCTGGCCCCGGACGGGAAGACCTCGGCGGTGGCGCAATCCACGGTAGGAGCCCATCTCGATGAGCCGCTTGATATTGAGCGAGACTTCCTTACGCAGATCGCCTTCCACGGCGCCTTCGTCTTCAATGATCTGGCGGATGTGGCTGACCTCTTCCTCGCTCAGATCGTTGACCTTCTTCAGCGGATCCACTCCAGCGCGGTGGAGGATTGAGCGGGCGCGCGTCCGCCCGATACCGAAGATGTAGGTGAGTCCAATTTCAGCCGCCTTGCGGGCCGGCAGATCCACGCCTGCGATTCTAGCCATTTGCTTGTCTTCCTCGCTCCTCTACCCTTGCCGTTGCTTGTGCTTGGGATTGGTGCAAATCACCCTGACAACGCCTTCGCGGTGGATGACCTTGCACTTGTCGCACATCTTCTTGACCGACGCCCGCACTTTCATGACCGTTCTCTGCTTTCCGTCTGTTTCGTTTCGCTCCGGAGGCTTCAGTCGCGGCTCCGGATTACCTTGACAATCCGCCCTCGCATCGGATCTTCCGAAGCCAGTTCGACCTCGACTTCGTCCCTGACGCGCAGCCGGACAAAATTCCTACTCATCGCCGAAGCCAGATGGGCCACCACCTGCCGCCGACCGCCCAACTCAACCCGATAGGCCGAACTGGGCAGAACCTCGATCACCACGGCTCGTTCAACTGCCATGGCTGTCTTGCCTTCCCTACGGCCGGGTCAGAACCCACGGCCCATTTGCTGTCACTGCAACGCAGTGCTCGAAGTGGGCCGAGGCGCTTCCATCCCGGCTGACCGCAGTCCAGCGGTCACTCAAAACTCGCGTCTCCGGCCGGCCGGCGTTCACCATCGGCTCGATGGCCAGCACCATACCTTCCTTCAACCTTGGATTCTCGCTGCGGCGGTCGATGTAGTTCGGAACCTGGGGCTCCTCATGGAGCGATGTCCCTATCCCGTGTCCGACAAAGTCGCGCACAATCGAAAAGCCGTTCGCCGTCACGTGCCGCTCGACGGCCCCGCAGATATCAAACAGGCGGTTACCTGCCTTGACCTGCGATATAGCCAGTTCCAGCGACTCCTCGGTCACTTTCACCAACTTGCGGATCTGCTCACTGACCTGGCCCACCATCACGGTGATCGCCGAGTCACCGAAATAACCGTCAAGCTGGACTCCGGTATCAATCGAAACAATGTCACCGGACTTCAACACCCGCTTTTCCGACGGCATTCCGTGCACCACCTCTTGGTTGATGGAAGTGCAGAGCACGTACGGAAACTTGCTGCCTGCCGCAGGAACGTAGTACCCCTTGAACGCCGGTTTGGCGCCGGCGTCACGGATCATCCGCTCCGCGACATTCTCCAGTTCCAGAGTCGAGACGCCTTCACGGATCATCCCCTTCATCTCAGCCAGGATGCTGTGCACCAGCAGGCCGGCGCGCCGCATCTTTTCAAGTTCCGCAGGACTCTTCCGGATAATCATCCTAACTTCAACAAGCCGCCAATCCGTGCCAGGATCGCCTCAGGCGTTTCCAAGCCGCCATCCACCTCATGGGGCGGATGACCCGAACCGGCAAAGAACTCCAGCAACGGTCGCGTCTGGCGATCATACGCCTCCAGACGCTGGCGAATCACAGTTTCCTGATCATCGTCGCGAACCGCCAGCGCCGCGCCATCCTGGTCGCAGACATCCGGCTTCTTCGGCGGGTTTGAAGTCAAACTGTAGAGGGTTCCGCAGACAGGACACTGCCGCCGGCCCGCAATCCGCCTGATAATTATAGTGTAATCCACTTTGAGGTGGATCACCACTGTATCAAACCCGAACTCCTTCAATCGCGTCTCGAGCGCCTCTGCCTGAGCAATCGTCCTCGGGTAGCCATCCAAAATCAGACCCCGGGCACAATCAGGCCGCGCGATCCTCTCTTCCACCAAACGGTTGGCGATCTCATCAGGCACCAGTCGCCCGGCCTGCATCAAACCCTGAACCTCGACTCCAAGAGCGTCGCCAGAACCGATCCGTTCCCGCAGCATATCTCCGGTTGAGATATGCGGTACACCAAGAGCCTGCCTCAGCAGTTTCGCCTGCGTCCCTTTGCCCGAGCCGGGTGGCCCGAACAGGATTACCGCTTTCGGCGCTCTCCTCGCCGTATCTTGGTTCATCGTCACTCGAGCTACCTGCTCCGGAGAATCCGGCTCCGGGGCCTTACCCTCGACAAGGAGGCACCCGCCAAGAAAAACCATACTCGATCTAGGCCGAACTGCTTCGACGCCCGCGAATTCGTCCGGAGCGAGGCGTGAAGCCCTCGTAGTGGCGCATAATTAGCTGCGCCTCAACTTGATTCACAGTGTCCATCGCGACGCCCACCACAATCAGCAGCGAAGTGCCGCCGAAGTAGAACGAGACGTTCAAGCCATCCAGAATGAAGCGGGGAAACGCTGCGTCTATCCAGTTGCCCAATGCCGCCGGCGGCAGATGCTGCAGCTTGATGCCGCTGATCATCACTTCCGGGATGATAGACAGAATGGCCAGATAAAGGCCGCCGACGACCGTAATCCTGGTCAGGATCCGGTTCATATAGTCGGCCGTGTTCTTGCCTGGACGAATGCCCGGGATGAAGCCCCCGTACTTGCGCATGTTGTCGGCCGCTTCGTTTGGATTGAAGATGATCGACACATAGAAAAACGAAAAGAAGACAATCAGTGAGATGAACAGGACGAAGTAGAGCGGCTCACCGTGGCGCACCGCCGAAAGCATCCCGTTGAGCCACTTGTTGTTGGCGATCGCCGGAATGGCCATCATCGTCATCGGGAAGGCCAACAACGAACTGGCAAAAATGACGGGGATGACGCCGCCCGCGTTCACCTTCAGGGGCATGTGAGTCGCCTGGCCGCCCATGATACGCCGGCCGACAACGCGTTTGGCGTACTGCACCGGAATCCGGCGTTCGCCGCGCTCAACTAGCACGATGAAGGCCACAACCAATACCATGAAGGCAACGATCACCAGCATGTGCAGCGGATGCCATGTGTTGGTGACGAATGTGTTGCTGTAGATGTTATACACAGCCCGCGGCAGACCGGCGACGATGCCGGCGAAAATAATCAGCGACATGCCGTTGCCGACGCCACGCTCAGTAATCTGCTCCCCAAGCCACATGATGAAGGCCGTGCCGGTGGTCAGGGTGAGAATGGTCAGCAGCACGAAGCCAACGCCGGGTCTGATGACGAAGTCGCCCTGGCTCTGCAAAGCGGTGGCTATGAACAACGACTGCATGATGGACAGCCCGATGGTCAAGTAGCGCGTCCACTGGGTGATCTTGCGACGCCCGAGTTCGCCTTCCTTTTGGAGTTTCTCCAGGGTGGGAACCACCACGGTGAGCAACTGCAGGACGATCGAGGCCGTGATGTAGGGCATGATGCCCAGAGCAAAGACGGTCATCGAACTGAACTGGCCGCCGCTGAACAAGTCCAGGAAACCGAAGAAACTGCCCTGCTGGCGGTTGAAAAACTCCTGAAACTTGGCCGCATCGACGCCAGGAATCGGGACCGCCGCGCCCAACCGGTAGACGGCCAGCAGCCCGAGAGTAAACATGACCCGGTTTCTCAGGTCGGGGACCCGGAACACGTTGGCCAAGGCTTCGAAGAACTTGGACATGGGTTAACGTCCTGCCTGGAACATCCTAATTCTTAGACTCGGCCGGTTTGGCCTCGATCACTGCCAGCGTACCGCCGCAGGCCTTGATCTTCTCCTCCGCCGACTTCGAAAACATATGGGCGGTGACATTGATCTTGCGCTTGAGTTCACCGTTGCCGAGGATCTTCAGGCCGTCGCCGAGTTTCTTGACCAAGCCAGCGGCCATCAGGGATTCGGGGCTGAACGTGTCGCCATCGAGTTTCTCAAGCGTGCCGACGTTGATCACGGCGTAGACCTTCTTGAACAGCGCGTTGGAGAAGCCGCGCTTGGGCAGTCGGCGGTGCATCGGCATCTGGCCGCCTTCAAAGCCGCGCATATGGGAGTAGCCGGAGATTGACTTCTGGCCCTTCTGTCCCCGGCCCGAGGTCTTGCCGCGGCCCGAACCCATGCCGCGGCCAATGCGCCGCTGCTTCTTAACTTGTCCCTTAGGGGGACTGATATTACTTAGGTCCATCGCGTCTATCCTCTTACTCGACCACTTTCAACAGGTGAGGTACTTTCTTGGCCATGCCGCGGAAGCCAGGCGTATCAGGTTTTTCCACCATCTGGTTCATCTTGTGCAGCCCGAGCGCCCGCACGATCTTCTTGTGCTTCTCAGGGCTGCCGATGGGGCTGGATATCAACTGGATTCTGATCTTCACGTCGGCCATGGTTACAGGTTCTCCACGGCGATACCGCGCAACTCGGCTACGCCCGCCTTATCGCGGAGCAGGTCGAGCGCGACGATGGTCGCCTTCACTACGTTATGCGGATTGCGCCGGCCAAGCGATTTGGTCAGCACATTGGGAATGCCGGCGGCCTGGATGACGGCGCGGACGGCTCCGCCAGCGATCACGCCGGTACCTTCGGGAGCGGGCTTCAAAAGTACTTCCGAGGAACAGTACCGCCCTAGTACGCGATGCGGAATCGTGGAGCCGAGCGTATGCACCTGACGCAGATTCTTCTTGGCGGCTTCGATGCCCTTCTTAATGGCCGAGGGAACTTCCTTCGCCTTGCCCATGCCGTATCCAACGACCTTCTGCTCCGGGTCGCCGATCACGACAAGCGCTGAAAAGCTTAGGTTCTTGCCGCCCTTGACGACTTTGGTCACGCGGTTGATGCTGACCACCTGTTCCTTCAGGTTCAGCGTCTTGGGGTCAATTCTCTTCACTGAGGTCACAGGCATGGGTCTAGAACTCCAGTCCAGCTTCGCGCGCCGCCTCGGCCAGCGCCTTGATTCGGCCATGGTAGAGGAAGCCGCCGCGATCGAACACGACAGCCTTGATATTGGCCGATTGCGCGCGTTCGGCGATCAGTTTGCCGATTTCCTTCGCGCCCGCAACGTTGCCGCCATTGGACGGGGTATTCTTTTCCGCGCTCGATGCGGCAGCCAGCGTTCGTCCGGCACGGTCGTCGATAATTTGAGCGTAAATATGCTTGGTGCTCCGGAACACGGCCAGCCGAGGACGCGCTTCGGTCCCCTTCACGCGGTCCCGGATTCGGGTGTGAATCCTGCGCCGGCGGGCGTCCTTGTTTGATTTCTGAATCATGGCTTATCCGATCTCCTTCATCCGCCGTACGCCCTACTTGGCACTCGCGCCGGTCTTGCCGACCTTCTTGCGCAGAACTTCACCCGTGTACCGGATGCCCTTCAGCTTGTAGGGCTCCGGCGGACGCAGCGCGCGGATGTTGGCCGCAACCTGACCCAATTGCTGGCGGTCGATGCTGGTCAGCACCAGGTGGGTCAGCTTCTCTATCTTGCAGTCGACGCCCTGGGGCAACAGAAACTCGATCGCGTGCGAGTATCCAAGCGTGAAGACGATCACGTTGCCCTTTACCTCGGCTCGGTACCCGATGCCGACGATATCAAGCTCCCGAGTGAAACCCGTGCTGACGCCGATCACCGCATTTGAAGTCAAAGCGCGTGTCAACCCGTGTACGGCTGCGTGGCTGTCGTGGTCGCGCTTGATCTCCAGCGTCGCCCCATTCTGCTCAATTCTGACGCCCTCAGGCAACGGCACTTCCAGCTTGCCCTTCGGGCCTTCCACTTTGATCACGCCGTCGCAGGAAATCTTCACGCCTGCCGGCAGCGGGATTGGCTTTTTACCAACTCTAGACATCGTTTCTCTCCAGTCCGCTTTCCAGGAAACCTGTCTATTTCCGGACCGCGCCTATCCTCTCAGGGTTCTCTTCGGGCCTGGTTTACCAGACCTCGCACAACAGTTCGCCGCCCACGCCTTCCTTGTGGGCGGTTTTGCCCGTCATCACGCCTTTCGGCGTGGTGACGATGTTGATGCCCAACCCACCTAATACCTTCGGAATCTCTTGTGAGCCCACATAGACCCGGCAGCCAGGCCGCGACAATCGCACCATGTGGGAAATCACGGGCTGGTTGGCCGGCGTGTACTTCAGATACACGCGAATCGCCTTGTGGTTGTTGTCGTCCACGATCTTGTAGTTGAGGATATAGCCTTCGTCCTTCAAGATCCTGGCAACTTCGGTCTTCAACTTCGAGGCCGGTACGTCCACCTTCTGATGGCGCGCAGCCAGCGCGTTTCTGACGCGCGTGAGCATGTCGGCGATGGGATCGGAAATCATGTCTACTTTCTTCCTGGTCTGCTCTCTACCGCGATTCTGCCGCTGCTTTCAGCCCTTGCGGCTTACCAGCTCGACTTCACCACGCCTGGGATCTCGCCCTGCAGCGCCAACTGCCGGAAGCAGATTCGGCACAGCTTAAATTTGCGCATGTAGGCCCGCGACCGGCCGCAACGCAGGCAACGGTTGCGGTGCCGCACTTCGAGCTTCGGGACCTTCTTGCCCGCCGCTTTGGCCCGAGCGATCTTCACATGGGATTCGCGGGTCTTGGCTTCTCTTGCGTTGGTTGACATCGTCTGAAAACCCTATCCTTTCCCGGTCCCTAGTTCTGCCGGAACGGCATACCCATTAACTTGAGCAACGCCAACGCTTCGGCGTCGGTGCCGGCCGTGGTCGTGATGCAAATGTTCATGCCTTTGGTCTTGTCGACCTTGTTGTAGTCGATCTCGGGAAAGATCAACTGGTCCTTGACGCCAAGCGTATAGTTGCCGCGGCCATCGAAACTGCGGCTCGAAACACCCCGGAAGTCGCGGACGCGTGCGAGCGCCACGTTCATCAGGCGGTCGAGAAACTCGTACATCTTGTCGCCGCGTAGCGTCACCATGCAGCCAATCGACATACCCTCGCGCAGTTTGAATGCGGCGATGGATTTGCGCGCCTTGGTGACAACCGGCTTCTGGCCAGTGATTGCCGTCAGTTCGGTCACCGCGCCGTCCAGGATCTTTGGGTTCTGCGTGGCTTCGCCCATGCCCACATTGACGGTCACTTTCACCAGCTTCGGCACGGCCATCGGGTTGGTGTAACCGAACTGTTTGGTCAGTTCCGCGGTCACCGTCTTTTCGTAATGCTCTCTCAGTCTGGCCTTCATCTCTGGCTGCTTTCTCCTGACGTTTCCTGGTCTGGTCTTACTTCTTATCCAGGGTCTCGCCGGTCTTCCGGGCCACCCGCACGCGGCGGATCTTGGCCCCGACTTTCTCTTCCCGAATCCCGATCCGGCTGGTCTTACCGTCGCTGGTCTGGATCATGACGTTGGACAGGTGGATGGACGATTCGCGGTCGGCGAGGCCGCCCTTGACACCCTTTGCGGGGTTCGGCCGCACGGCCTTCTTCATCATCATCACGCCTTCAACCAGGACGCGGCCGGCGTCGCGGTCAACTTCCAGAACCCGGCCCGACTTGCCCTTGTCCCGGCCCGTGATGACCTTCACCACGTCGCCCTTCCTGATCTTGGTCCGAACCTTAGGCTTGGGTTCGTTGTGTCTTGCCGCCAGTCGTCCCGCCATGTTAGATCACCTCCGGCGCAAGCGATACGATCTTCATGAACCGCTTGTCGCGTAACTCACGCGCCACCGGCCCGAACACGCGCGTCCCAACCGGCTCGCCCAAATCGTTCACCAGCACGGCCGCGTTGGAATCAAACCTGATGTAGGTCCCGTCCTTGCGCCGCGTCTCTTTTCGCATCCGGACGATCACACACCGCACGACCTTGCCCTTCTTGATGTTGGAGTCTGGCGCGGCTTCCTTCACCGCCGCCGTCACGATGTCGCCCAATCCGGCCGTCAAGCCCTTGTCGCCGCCGCGCGGCAGGATGCATTGGAGTTTTCGCGCGCCGCTGTTATCGGCCACCTCCAGCATTGTTCTCATTCCAATCATGGCGGAACTCCTCTAAACTTTCGTCGCCTGCCTGACCATCTGGCCTATTCGGCCGTCTTGGCCACCGTCGTATCCACCGCCCGGCGAACCACTTCACCGAGCGTCCAACGCTTCAGCTTGCTGAACGGACGGCTCTCGACGATGCGCACGACATCGCCCAAGCGGGCGGTCTGCTCTTCGTCGTGGGCATAGAACTTCTTTCGCATCGTTACGATCCGCTTGTAGAGCGGATGGGGAACACGCCGGGTGACCTGGACCACGATGGTCTTGGTCATCTTGGCCGACACCACTTCGCCGACCTTTTCATTCCTGCGGCCTGCCGTTGCCTGCGCCATGGTCTAGTTGGCCCCCTTCGCCGATTTCAGCTCGCGCTCGCGCTGAATAGTCGACAGCCGGGCACGGTCCTTTCGCAACACGCGATACTTCTTCAATGCGTCCATCTGTCCCAGCGACATCTGGAACCGCAGGCGGAAGATCTGGTCTTCGATCTCTCTGGCCTTCGAGGCCAGCTCTTTTTCGTCCATTGCTCGAATCTGATCGGATTTCATCTCTCGCTCATCCTCGACGACCCTCACGTGCGGGCCGTCCCAGGCATTTTCTCGTTTAACCAGCCTGTTCCTGGCGGGTCACCAGTTTCGTCCTGACCGGCAGCTTCATCGCCGCCAGCCGCATCGCTTCGGCCGCAGTCTCCAGCGGCACGCCTTCCATCTCGAACATGATCTTGCCCGGCCTGACCACGGCCACCCACTGCTCAGGTGCGCCCTTGCCCTTGCCCATGCGGGTTTCGGCCGGCTTCTTCGTGATCGGCTTGTCCGGGAACAATCTGATCCATACTTTTCCGCCGCGCTTGATGAAACGCGTCATCGCGATGCGCGCCGCTTCGATCTGGCGGTCCGTCACCCATCCGACAGTGGTGGCCTTCAGGCCGAAGTCGCCGAATGACAGCGTGGAACCGCGCCAAGCCAGCCCTTTGCGGCGCCCGCGCTGCTGCTTACGGTAGTTGACTCTCTTCGGCATCAACATGGCTGTCTGTCTCCGTTCTCTCTCGTATCCCTGCTTCCGCCCATCCGGCTAGCTCTGAGGCGTCTCTTCCTGGCCGGGTTCCAACTTCCAGGACGGCTGTGGCGGCGCGGCCACAGGCGGCACGACGGGTGCCGCTGTGCGCGGCGCTTCAAACACTGGCGTTTCCTGTATCGCGCCGCCTTCGGTAGCCGCGACCGGTGCCGGGGCGTGAGTCGGACGGGCGTCGCGTCGCTCTCGCCGTGGGTTGCGGCGTGGCTCGTCTGACCGCGACCGCCGCAGCAGGCCACCAGTCGGGACTTCGCCCTTGTAGACCCAGCATTTCACGCCGATCACACCGTATGTGGTGTGCGCTTCGGCGAAACCGTAGTCGATGTCGGCCCGGAGCGTGTGAAGCGGAAGCTGGCCCTGCAAGTACCATTCACTGCGGGCGATTTCGGCGCCGTTCAACCGGCCCGACACCCGCACCTTGATTCCTTTGCAGCCGAAGCGTAGCGCGCTCTCAACCGCCTTGCGCATCGCGCGGCGGAATGCAACGCGCTTTTCAAGCTGCAACGCGATGGACTCGGCCACGAGTTGAGAATCCATCTCAGGCTTGTGAACTTCCTGGATGTCAATGAAGACCTCGCGCTTGGTTTGCTGCGAAAGCTCCTGCTTCAGTTTCTCGATCTCCGCGCCCTTACGTCCAATGATCAGCCCGGGACGCGAGGTGTGAATGGTGATGCGCAGCTTCGAGCCGCCCGGCCGCTCCACTTCCACGGCGCTGACGCCAGCCGCCTTCAGACGCTCCCGCAGAGCCTGCTTCAGCTCCAGATCTTCGTGCAGCAGTTTGGCGTAGTCGGCTGTGGCAAACCAGCGAGACCGCCAGTTCTTCGTCACTCCCAGCCGGAAACCGTACGGATGAACTTTCTGGCCCATTCCAGTTCCTCTATTCCTTTTCCTTTGCCTTGGCCGCGTCGGCCGCCTCGGCAACACCATCGCCCACCTTCACCACGATGTGCGCTGTCCGGCGCTGGTAGCGATAAGCCCGGCCCATCGGAGCGGGACGGATCCGCTTCTGCCTCGGCCCT
>Ga0116171_10003196_pt1 | contig 15211 bp, 4 predicted proteins | sample AD_JPNHW2_MetaG_FD_89798 | JGI IMG/M metagenome (GOLD analysis project Ga0116171, IMG submission 89798) | Active sludge microbial communities of municipal wastewater-treating anaerobic digesters from Japan - AD_JPNHW2_MetaG | ecosystem: Engineered > Bioreactor > Anaerobic > Digestate | place...
CAAACAGGTTCAGAGCCAGCAATAATAGAGATTGATGATGGAGTGCCGACAGTAGGAGAAATAATAACAGTAAGAACATTAGATGTAATTGTATTGCATCCTGTTTCAACCGGAATATATAAACAATGAAAATCTGATGATGAAGTAAGTGCGGGTGTTGTATATGTGGGACTGTCTGTTCCAACATTCACCCAGGATGATCCAATCCACTGCTGCCATTGATACGAGTATATTCCTGCTCCGCCCGATGGTGTTGCGGTAAGAGTAGATGTTTCTCCTGAACAAATAGGTAATGGAACAGCTGTAACAGAAACCACAGGATCAGAAGCCCCCGTCCAGGTATAAGTAGTAATCGCGGAGGCTGGACAACCGGAACCATCACATGTTTTTCTTAGCGCAATAGTATTTGTTCCAGAAGATGCAGCAAAATTTGGAATGATTGTAGACCAACTGCCGCCGTTAGCACTGTATTCAATTATGCAATTTCCGCTTCCACCACCGTTATCAACTACATCTGTAATAGTTATCATTTGCCCGATACAAACTGATTCCACATCTGGCAATTTTGTAGCAGAAGGTGCTGATGGGCCTTCTAAAACACCCCAAGAAAATGATGAAACAGGTGAAATATCACAGCCCATGCCAGTACATCTTTTACGTATTTCGATAATGTTGGTTCCTGTAACAGAGCCAAAATTGGATGGAGTTGCAGACCAAGGTGTCCATGTTAATCCGCCATTAATACTATGCCGATATTCTATAAAACAATTTCCGGCACCGCCGCCTAAATCAATTACACCGCTTAAAGAAAGTATCTGTCCAGTACAAACAGTTTCTACATTAGGTGATTTGGTCGCTATCGGAGTATACGGATCAGGATAGGCGTCCCAAGAAAATGAATTAATTGTAGAATTTTGACAATCAAGCCCATCGCACACTTTTCTAATATCAATAGTATTTGTGCCTTCTAATGCTGCAAAAGGAGTAAGGGTTGTTGACCATGCACCTCCATTAATACTATATTCAATATTGCAGTTTCCTGCGCCACTTCCATTATCAGTAACATTGATAAGCGATAATGGCTGGCCAACACATACTGTTAACGCATTAGGTACTTTTTGGGCTGTCGGAGCTATTGGATCAGCAAAAACATTCCATGTAAATGTATTAATTACCGATTCATCACAACCGGTGCCGTTGCAAATTTTCCTTATCGCTATGGTATTTGTTCCAATTGTAGCTATATAACTAGGGAAGGTAGTTGACCATGCTCCTCCGTTTATGCTGTACCATATTTCACAAGTGCCGGTACCGCCACCATTATCGGTAACTCCTGTCAATGTTAATAATTGACCGGCGCATACATTGGCAACATCGGGTAATTTTGTTGCTGTAGGCATTGCAGGGTCGGCAAAAACATTCCAGCTGTAGGCACTTATACCAGATTCATCACAACCAGAGCCATCACACACTTTTTTAATTTCAATAGTGTTGGTGCCAATGGTAGCAACAAAACTTGGAAGTGTTGTTGTCCATGCACCTCCATTAGCACTGTACCATAAATTACAGGTACCTGTACCTCCGCCATTATCATTTACCCCTGTTAATGTTAATATTTGACCTTCGCAAACATTGGCAACATCAGGTGATTTTGTTGCAGTTGGTGTAGCAGGATCAGCAGAAACGTTCCAACTTAAGGTCAGTATTCCTGATTCATCACAACCTGATCCATCACATACTTTTTTAACTTCAATAGTATTTGTGCCAACTGTTGCAGCAAAGCTTGGGAGTGTGGTTGTCCATGTCCCGCTGTTTGCTCTGTACCAAATGCTACAGCTACCAGTTCCACCACCATTATCCGTTACTCCAGTTAACGTTAATAATTGTCCTGCACAAACAGAGGCAACATCGGGGGATTTTGTAGCTGAAGGTACTGCCGGATCTGCAACAACAGTCCAGCTATATAAAGTGATCCCGGATTCTTCGCAACCCGAACCGTCACACACTTTCTTAATTTCAATCGTATTGGTTCCAACTGTTGCAGTAATACTTGGAAGTGTTGTTGTCCATGTTCCTCCATTAGCCCTGTACCAAAAATTACAGATTCCGGCACCACCTCCATTATCAGTTACTCCGCTTAATGTTAATATTTGTCCTGCACAAACAGTAGCTAAATCAGGTGACATAGTTGCTGTTGGCTTAGCTGGGTCAGCTATTACGTTAGCATTAACAGAAGCAGAGGTCCTTCCGCATCCGTTTCCTGTTTGGGTAACAATAACTGCATAAGCGTAATTTCCTGCTGGTAATGAATTATCCGTTGTATATGTCGAGCTATTTCCTCCAACATTTGAACCGTTTCTTGTCCATTGATAGGAAATTATTGAACCAATGCCACCACTGACATTAGCAGTCAGGGTAACACTTCCACCAACACATACATCTGCGGCGCCTGTAATTGTTACTGTAGGATCAGTTACCACGTTAACTGTAACAGACTGGCACTGATCACTGAAATTCCCGCACCCAGAATTATAAGTACGTGCATAGTAAGTTGTGGTTACACCGGGGTTGACAACCAAACTTGTTCCAGTACCAACAAAATTATTTCCGCATCCATTGGTATACCAATATATATTATCTCCATTTGTTCCTGGAGTAGCACTTAAAGTAACGCTGCCTCCCGCACAAATAGGGTCGTCGCTTGTGGCAACATTTATGGGTATTCCTACAGGATAATCAAGAACATTCAGAACATAATTACCAAAAGCATAATTGGTAAAATAACAACCAATACTTATATAATATTCCTGACCAAGCACACTACACCATTGAGTATTTGATTGAAGTCCACAATAATCATCATTACAAGCCACCTCAGAGAAGGTTCCGCATGTACCTGTTAAAATTCTAATTTCTGTATCAAAATTTGTATTTGCGTCACAGGTATTTGCCTCCATCAGGTTGCCAGTACCAATGACTTTAAACCATACATTAGTACTGAAGGGATTACATGATGATCCAATAATATTATCGTCTGTAGCACATTCTGTTGTTAAAATGCCACTACTATATGGGAAACTGCTTGGTATCACAATAGCATTCGCGCAATCATCATTTCCTGGGCTTGGAATAATATAGGTTGAAATAGGTGTAGAATATGTTTCGCCACATCCGGCATTGTTAACGACTGCTCGTATGTATAAGGTGCTGCCTCCATAGCCATTAGAAGGGCCAATAGTTGCGGGACTTGAAGTAGTAATAGGAAACCACGTACCACTAATACCATCTAATTGCCCCTCAAATCTCACAAATGTTTCACCCCCGACAGGATTATATGTTATTGAAGCTGTCGATTTTTCACATATAGTCGCCGGAAGTCCTGAAATAGTTCCTACTACAGAGGTAACTACAGTAATTGGGACCGATGCGATATTAGAATACTGAGTGCCAGGTGCGCCACAAGCCACTACCTGATACCTCATATAGTACGTAGTGTTTACAGTTGGAGAAACTGTAATTGATGTTGCATCTCCATTTAATATGGTTGCAAAATTATCAGTACTCCATTGCACATTAACCCAAGCATCGTTTTCGCAAATCTGAGCTGTTGATAAGGTCACAGGTAACCCGGAACATATAGTTGCTGCAGAAGGGCTAATTGAAGGGGTTCGCGGAAAAGCTCGCCATCTGGTTGTTACACTAGTTCCTTCGTAATCATTATTACAATAATTACCTGCCTGATAATAAGTAAGAAGCGCACTAACAAAAGTTTCACCAGGAGTATAGGCCACAACAGACTGCAAAGTTCCGATACCGCCACAATCATCATTATAAGCTACTGCACTTCCACTACAAGAATTAGATGCATTTAAAGTTATATATGTGTCAGCATTTGAACTGGTTCCATAAGCCCACCATTGATAAATGTAATTTGTATTAAGATCATAATGGCTATATTCACCAAAATAGATAATACTAGAAACTGTTGCCCAGCAAGAACTTGTTGTCGATTGTGTAGCTGATGGATAAAGAGTTCTACAAGTATAGCATTGCGAATAAGCATTTTGATAACAAATAAACATAAATAACGATAATAAAAAAATCTTAAAAGATCTTTTTATATATGTTATAGATTTACGATTTGTTTTTGTGTAATTATTTCCCATGTTAATAAATTTATAAATATTAACTGTTATGATAAATTATTTATTATTGAAATTTTTTATAAAAATACAAAAAAAAAAAAAAAATAAAAACAAAAATACATTAACTTTTAATTACTTTTTTAAAAAAAACAGTTTTGTTGTTTTTTTAAACATCAGATAAAGAATTAATTGATATTTTTGTTTACGTAAAATTAATCTATATGCTATCAAAGTCGTTGCCTTTTAACAAAATATTTTTCATTTTCCTGTTATTAATAACAGGAATTATTTATATGAAAACGGCATCGTTTAATTTTGTTAATTGGGATGATGACGAAAACATAAGGTCAAATATCCAGTATAAAGACTTGACTTATGATAATATAAAATATCATTTTCAACACTCCCGGTATAAGGCATTGGCTATCTGGAGTTTTATGGCCGATGCAACTATGTTTGGCAAAAAAACAAATGGGTTTCATTTTCATAATGTTTTGCTTCATATTATCAACACCCTATTGGTGTTTATATTGATTAAACGTATTAGTCAAAAAGAAAACATTGCATTATTCACAGCAGCCTTGTTTGCCTTACATCCTGTTTTTGTGGAACCGGTTGCCTGGGTAACCGGACGAAAAGACTTGCTGTTTGTACTTTTTTTACTATTGTCTGCCCTGATATACAGAGTTTATTTGCTTAAAAAAAACAAGCTTTTTTGGTGGTTGCTGGTTTGTATTTTTGTATATCTGGCTAGCCTTGCAAAAATTCAGGTATTCACCATACCAATAATATTTCTTGGATTTGATTGGTTTTACAAAAGGAAATTTTCTGCTGAAATTATCATCGAAAAACTTATGCTGTTTTTCTTAATATGGGATAAATGGTTAATATTTATGTTGCTGTTTTCCCTATTATTACTGCTGTATTTTTATAAAAACTTTATAGTAAAATTAATTAAAAAATATAGCTCACCTAAATTATTATTTTGGTATTTTCTTTTCATGCTTTTTAATATTTGTGCACACCCAATCAGCATATATATTAATGAAAAAGAGAAAATTTATTTGATAGCTCCATTGATAACAATGATAATTTTTTCAATTTTTTGTGTGATTGCCTTAAAAAATAAAAATAAACTTACTTTAAAGCTATCAACTATTTCAGCTACAAAAAAAATTGCATTAGTTATTATTCCGTTTATAATTTTTGCAATAGAACTATTTTTTAAAATGTTTATAAATAATGCTTTCAGAAATAAATTTATATTTATTTTCTGGAATATACAACTCGGAAGTGTGGAAAATTTTTCGTTTGCCGAACGATTCATTCTGGCTCCAAATGCGCTTTTATATTATATCCTGCGTTTTTTCCTTATTAGTCCACAAAACCCATTTATAGCATATCCTGAACACGCTGCTGATGGTAGTTTACCTACACATCTTTATACAACAGCCGCATTTGTATATTTATTCATTGCTATTTTGATATTTCTATTTTTCAGGTATTTTAGAAAAAATAAAGTTATCATTTTTGGTACTATTTGGTTTTTAGTAAATATCAGTATTGTGCTGCATATTATTCCTATTCTGGGACGAGTATTGGCTGCTGACAGATACGCATATCCTGCTTATATCGGCTTGTTCCTTATCGTCGCTTATGCTTCAGATTTTCTTATGCAACGATTTAATAAAAAACTTTTGACGGGAATTTTTACAACAATATTAATTATCTTCAGCATAACAACCTTTATTAACCTTGATACATGGAAAAGCTCAAAAACATTGTGGCAAAGAGCTTTAGAAGTTAAACCCGACAACCATTATGCAATGTATAGTTTGAGCCTTGCCTATTTTACTGAAGATAAAAATCCTCAAAAAGCGATACAATATCTTGATAAAGCAATCGAATTGAAAGAAGATTTTCAGTATTATAATAATCGCGGACGTGTCAGATATGCATTGAAAGACCTAAATGGTGCTATTGAAGATGTTAATAAATCTATTCTTCTTGACAGCAAGAGTTTTGCGGCATATAACAACCGCGGAGTTTTAACGCAACAATTAGGAAATTTTAAGGAAGCACTTGCAGATTTTAGACAAGCTGTAAATTTAAAACCAGACTTTCAGGAAGCAATAAATAACACCGGAAAGATTTCCAGGTTGATTTTTCTGGACAGCATTGTTATGAACAACATCCCCATCGCTCCTGAAAAAAAGGCTGAAATAGCTGAATTCATTATAAAGACTTCTCAGTTATACATCAATAATAAACAATATGATAAGGCTGCACTTTATTTAAATAGAGGAATTGAAATAACTCCAACCGAACAACAAATTCATGAAATGCTAGCAGTAATGTACCAGCTTAACAAAGAATATGATAAAGCTTTAAGTACATACAACAATGGATTATCAATATTGCCGGGAAATCCAACGCTGTTATTAGGCCGAGGCTTACTTTTTATAGATCTGAGGGATACCATAAAAGCATGCTACGACTTTTCTAATGCCGCGTCACAAGGGAATAAAGACGCTATGAACCTGAAAAAACAATTATGTGGAAACTAAATTTTAATGCATCATTTTTAGTATAGCACAATTAGATTTATTTAAACCTATAAAATCCAGTTTGAAAGTATACATACCGTTTGGTAGTTTTTTTCCCGGAAAATCAACACTGTATTTTCCTGCACTTTGATTTTTATTTTCAAATTCCTGTACCAATTCACCCAAAACATTATATACTTTAATGCTTACTTTTCCTGCTTCTGGCAAAACATAACTTAGTGTCAGATTATCATTAAAAGGGTTTGGATAAGCAGTAAAATCAAACTCTGCAGCGTTTTGAGTTTCCTGTAAATATATCTTCGGCATCATCAGATACACACCTTCAGGCTCACGCCCGTACTGGTCGGCTATTACTCCGGTTCCCTGCAAATCAATAGTTAGCTCGCCGGGCTGTAAAGCCTTAAGTGGCTTAAACACCAGGGTAAGTATCAAATCATTTACAACAACATCATAATGATTTGTAGTGGCATAAACTACCCGAATTACGCCATTATTTTCTGTTACCAATAAATCATTATCGTCAGCAATAATTTCATCTAATGTTGGATTCAGTTTAATTTCTTCGTTATCCTTTCCTGCCTTCGGCATGCTTGCCGTCAACAGTTCGTATTCCTCATTCTGATATGTCAGTTCCAAGCCAAGTGCCGAAAATTCATTCACCTTACCACTAATACGCAAAGGCACTTCTATCAACTTACTGTTTGTTGTAACCATTGTCTCTTCCGATGTCATAATCATACCTTCCAACGGCAGGGATTTGGCCTGGCTCCATGTCGTTGTGGAATCCCTGTACTGGTTGCTCGAAGCATTGTAATCACCATAACTGATAATGGGCAATGTAACACTGACATTATTGTTAGCTACTGTTATTGGATAGTCCAAATTCACCCAGTTACCTTTCTTGAAATTTTTAGCAGGATCGTAAGGTGAACCTATTTTCGCTTTTATTTTAGCGACATCCAGTGCATTAACACTTGCATCATTATTTACATCTGCTGCCTTTTTATATACAGTCGCATAATATCTTGACGGATTACTCGCCGAATCGCTTCCAATACGATATTTTATCTGGGCTACATCCAGCGCGTTCGCATCGTTTGCCCATTGCATCGTATCTGATGTTAATTTATCATACGATAGTATATAATTACCACTAGCAATATTAATAAATAAAAATACACCATTGGCATCGGAAGTGTCACAAGATAACTCTGTCCCGGATAAATTTTTAAGGATCACTAACACATTATCTATATTATATATAAAAGAGCCGTATGTAGGGGGATTCGGAACAGGATTTCCTGTGTTGGCTTTGCAGGCATATCGTGTTTGTCCGCTGACCATATAACCACTACCTGCTGGTGTTGTAATAATTACGTCATCCGTTTTGACACATCCGTCATTATTCACCGAAATAGTATAAACAGTCGTGTATGTAGGAAAAGCATGCGGATGAGCTGATGTAACACTATCTAATCCAGTAGCTGGAGACCATGTTATTATTCCCGGACCATTTGAAGCGGAGCCAATATGTATAGGAGTTGTCGTATATGTTGCGTCTGTTCCCGCGTCAGCCGTTGGAGCCAAAGATACCACCATAATAATTTCATTAGAACTTACGGGGTTACCAACAATACAAGCTTCATTGGACGTTAACACACAACTTATTGTATCACCTGTTACAAGATTTAAATTTGAATAAGTATTGCTATTTCCACCTACGGGATTGCTATTTAAATACCATTGGTAGGCAGGTGTGGTTCCTCCGTTTTCAGGCGTAGCCGTAAAAGTAACAAGGTCATGTGAACAGACAGGATTTGTAGGTGTTTCAATAATAACAGCGGCTGTAAGGCTTGGTTTCACGATCATCAATATTGTATTTGAAGTCGCCGGGCTGCCTGTTGCACATTGCAGGTTGGAAGTTAGCTGACAACTTACCTGGTTGCCCATGCTTAATGAGGAACTTGAATACGTTGAACTATTCCCTCCAACAGGCGAACCATTTATCATCCACTGATATATCGGTGATGTACCGGGGTTTAAAGCCGTAGCGGTAAATGTGACCAAAGAACCCGAGCATGCAGGTCCCGACGGTGAAGCAGAAATGCTTACACTTGCAGCTAAAACAGCATTAATAATGGCAGTATGTTGAGCAATTACAGGTCCGTTACATCCGGAAGCGGTGGCAGTTATGATAGTTGTCCCTGTCCACCCGTCTGTATATGTAACCTGACCTGTGGATGGATTGATACTATTGCCGCCTGCCTGGCTTGCTGCATCAATGCTATAGACCAATCCTGTATTATTTGCAGCCGTTGCCGTATAAGTTATACTCTGAGCTCCCTGGCAAATAGTTGATGATGAACCTAAGGCAAAAACAGGTGTCCCTACACTCGGACTTACTGTTACCTCGTGTATTACCTGTGCTGAAGGCAAATTGCAACCGGTAGCATAAACCTGAATAGTTACGGTACCAAAAAATCCATTAGCCCATGTCATGACCCCGGTTGCAGGGTTGATACTTCCCGCCGCCGGATTATCTATCGACCATACAAATCCGGTATTGTTGGCTGCTGTCGTAGAATATGTGGTTGTGGTTGTGCCATTGGTAAGCTGGCAAACAGGCTCTGTTCCAGCAGATATGGTTATAGGTGTGGGGTTACTAACCTGAGGAATTACAACCACATTAAAAGTTAATGTAGTTGCTGTTCCGCACGGACTGCTTGTTACAATGCAATAAAAACCTTCGTCGAACGATAAATTACCCGGGTTATATGTGCTGTTGGTTGCTCCGCTTATTAATCCCGTGTTGGTAGAGTACCACTGGTATGTATAAGTTCCCGTACCACCTGTTGCGGTTGCAGTAAAGGTTCCGGGGTTGGTTTTATCACAGATTGGAGAAGTGCCTCCACTGAGCGTTGCAGTGAGTTGAGGATAAACGGTTATTGTCGTTGTCGGTGTGTTGGCCGACCCACAGGCACCGCTACTAATAGTACAGTAATATCCGGTACTCGACGTAAGGCTGCCCGGATTATAAGTACTGTTGGTTGCATTACTTATCAGGGTTGAAGGTGAAATATACCATTGGTAAGTGTAAACACCTGTTCCTCCCGAAGCTGTTGCGGTAAAAGTTCCCGGATTTGTATTATAGCATATAGGTGAATTACCGCCGCTTATGGTCCCAGAAACCCCTCCATTCACGGTAATAGTTTGTGAGGCTGAGTTTGAGCAGGTTCCGTTAGAGTATGTGTAAGTGATCGTATGTGTTCCGATGCCAGCTGTAGCAGGATAAAAAGTATTACCACTTACCCCTGTTCCTGAATAATTACCTCCTGATGGGCTTCCTCCTGTTAAGGCAAATGAAGGCGTGCTCAGGCAAACATTACTTAAAGGGCTTAAGGTTACTGAAGGTAACGGATTAACTGTAACTGTCACAACATCATTACTTGTCGTACTTCCATCATTTACCGAAACAGTATATGTGATAGTTGCAGGTGTCGGAGATGTTGGAGTACAAGTCGGATTAGCAACAGAAACGTTATTCAAATAAGTAGATGGTGCCCATGTGTACGAATATGATCCGGACCCTCCGCTGGCTGTGGGACTTCCTCCAATGGTAACACCCTGCCCCACACAAGTGGTTTTATTGCTACCTGCTTCAACCACCAGAGGAACACCTTCACAAATCGATTCCACAGTAACTGTGGGATTAGTTTCATACGTATGGACATCATCAGAGCTGCCTGTTGCAACATTGGACGGTGTAATAGATTCTGCAGCCGGTGCAAAAGCATACCTTATCGGATGTATTTTATTTTCGCTGCATCCGCTTAAACCGTTAGAATTTGTTTTAATAAGTTTAAAACCTATACCCATCCCCGATGATAAGAATCCACAGCCACCTAAAAGATATCCTCCGTCAGCCAGTTGTTTGCCATCATTCCAGATGGTATAACCCATACTTATTGGTAGCCCATCAACAGAATCTTTATACGACCTGCAAAAAACAGTATCTGCCGAACTGTCTAATTTCAGCATAAAGTTGCTAAAATATGAAAGACTTAATCCAAGCCCGGTAGTAACACCAAACAAAGCATAACCCCCGTCTGCTGTTGGCTGGGCAGCATACCCAAAACTGATATCCAATGATAAGAAACCGCCGACCTTATAACTGTATTGAAATACCGTAGCATCAGAGGAGTTGAACTTCCATAAAAAGACATCGGATGCACTCATACCAGAACTGGTTTCGGAAGTATGGCCTGCAACAATATAACCGCCGTCAGATGTTTTTCTCACAGAATGGCCTTCTTCACTTTCGTCGTCTTGTCCGAACGTTTTCACCCATTGTAATGTTCCCGATGAATTTAGTTTTAGAAGAAAAATGTCCGTCGTAGTATCAGCATTTACACCGGGATTATATATTTGAGTAGAATAACCTGTTACAATGTAATCTCCACTATTTATTTGGTCCACATCTGTTGCTGCATCATTATAATTGGTACTGATGTGGTATGCTCTGTCCCAAGACAAAGTTCCATTGCTGGTTGTTTTTACTATAAAAATATTATTGCCAGAATAACCTACACAAATATATCCACCTTCACTGGTTTGCCTGACATATTTACCATAAGAACCCGATCCATAGGTTTTCGCCCACGTAACAGCACCGGTAGAATTCGTTTTTATCAGAACCATTTTATCCCCCAAACTTCCGGTCATTATATAGCCCTGATCCTGAGTTTGCTGAACACATCCACCCATTGTACTGGTTGATGGGTCTTCTCCGCCAATACAACCAGTAAAAGAGTTATATAATAGACATTTGCCGTACCCTTTTTTCCATGTTATAACACCCTGAGCATCGGTTTTAATTAATTCCATTCTCATTAGCGGCAAATTAGTCACTTCTGTTCTCCATCCCTGAAAAATAAATCCTCCATCTGCAGTTTGTTGAACACTTTCAGTAAAGTGATGGAAATTGGATATCTGGTAAACTTTTTGAAATGTAGATTGTGCATACATTTGTATAGAAAACATTGAAATTAACAATGTGGTAAAAAAAACTCTCAGTTTAAATGGGTTCTTCATAACAGTTTTTATTTATTATACATTAAAATTTTAATCAGCTTATAGATAAAAATCAGGCTAAAGATAAAAATATTTTTTGCAATGTCAAATAATTGTTAAAAAACTTTTTGGTAATTGAAGTTTAAATTTGTTCAACTTCTATTTGTTTGAAAAATAAATCATATAGCTGTTTTTCGCTTCATTATAGTTATTAACATTTATTTAATTAATGCATAAAAAAACACCACTCCAGGTTGAAGTGGTGTCTGTTTAGTGGAGCGTACGGGGGTCGAACCCGTGATCTCCAGATTGCGAACCTGGCGCTCTGCCAACTGAGCTAACGCCCCATGAGAAGCGGCAAAAATAATAATAATTTGAAAGCTTGTATCAAAAAATAATTATGCAGTTTCCGTCAATTAAAAGATTATTAATTAAAATAGCCATCAATATAATTCCTTATTTGCTCTTGAAAGAAAAGAGAACTTTAAATACATAAAAAAGACTAATTTTGCGCTCTTCAAAAATATACTTCTGTAAGTATTTCTAAAATTCAGTCTTATGAGGAAATTTTTCATTTTTTTACTTTTTATCCCGTTATTTGTTTCCAGCGCTTTTGCCCAGCAGGCAACAATTAGAGGGAAAATAATTAATGACAAGACCCGGGAAACACTTCCGGGAGTCAACGTAATACTGGATTCGGTTACGGGTTATGTTTCAGATATTGACGGAAATTATTCAATTAAAGTAAACTCCGGCAAAATCAAGCTCACTTTTAAATATATAGGTTTTTCTCCTGAAACCAGAACAATAACAGTAAATACAGCACAAACAATCACTGTAAACGTATCAATGTTAGAGCAATCACTTATGATTGATGGTATCGTTGTGAGTGCAGGAAAATTCGAACAGCGAATATCCGATATTACTGTATCAATGGATGTAATCAAACCTCAACAGATCGAGAACCAGAATACTAATAACGTAGCGGAAATACTTAATAAAGTTCCCGGTGTCGACATTACGGCAGGACAGCCCAGTATTCGCGGAGGAAGCGGATATAGTTACGGTACCGGGAACCGTGTACTTGTTATGATAGACGATCTGCCAATTTTATCGGCCGATGCTGGTGACGCCAAATGGAATTATATCCCTACTGAAAACATATCTCAGATCGAAGTATTGAAAGGCGCTTCATCTGCACTATTCGGTTCTTCCGCACTTAATGGAGTAATCAATGTGCGTACAGCATTCCCTTCTGATAAGCCAAAGACCAAAATCCTTTTCAATTCAGGAATATATATGAACCCCGAGCGAAAAGAATTAATATGGTGGGGTGATCGGAAACCCTGGTATCTTTTTATGGTTGATGGCCAGCCCTGGTTTGCCGGTCTTGACCTGCTCCATTCACAAAAGATAAAAAACCTTGACATTGTGGCGGGAGCGAATGGTTTCACTAACCAGGACTTTAAACAATTTGCAAGAGAACTGCATGGCCGTGTGAATTTGAATCTCCGCTACAGGCCAAAAAAAATAGAAGGGCTCTCTTTTGGTATTAATACCAACTTTATGTACGTAAAAAACTCGGATTTCTTCTTCTGGCAGAATGCTGATTCCGGAGCATGGAGACCAAATCCGAGCACGTTGAACCCGACAAGAGGTTATCGTGTAAATACCGATCCCTATATTCTATATTTTAACAAAAAAGGAAGCCGCTACAGTTTAAAAACAAGGTATTACAGAGCTGTGAATTACTTTGCCGACAGTTCCGATAAAGATAATATCGCTGATCTGTTTTATGCTGATTATCAGTACCAGAAAAACATAAAAAACAAAGTGAATCTGACTGCCGGAGTTTCGGGCTCTTATAATAAAAGTTCCGCTGAATTGTTCGGTAATCATTACGGGGTTAACGTTTCATTGTACAGTCAGTTTGATGTAAAATTCTGGAAAAAGTTGTCACTTTCTCTTGGAATCCGATGCGAATATTACCGGCTTGATAAAAATGATGCCGTATCCACATTTAATATTATTACATCAAAAGATACTATTACATTGCCGGTAAGGCCTGTGATCAGAGCGGGGATCAATTACGAAGCGACAAAATATACTTTTATCAGGGCATCATACGGGCAAGGGTATCGTTTCCCTTCCATAGCAGAGCGTTATGTTCATACGAGTATGGGTGGAATGAACATTTTCCCGAATACAAAATTAAAACCCGAAACTGGCTGGAATGCCGAAATTGGTGTTAAACAAGGCTTTAAACTAGGTTCATGGAATGGTTTTGCCGATGTTGCAGGTTTCTGGACCGAATACAGGGATATGGTGGAATTTACTTTTGGCATATATAAGCCTGATACAGCCTTGTACCCAACACTGAATGATATTGGTTTCAAATCAATCAATGTGGGCCACGCACGAATTACCGGTGTGGATATTTCCGTTGGCGCTGAAGGAAAAATATGGAGATTCCCCACATCATTCACGCTGGGATATACCTATACCAATCCCATAGATCTCAATTACGACCCATTAATAGACACAAACGGAACAGCCAACAGCCGTATATTGAAATACAGATACTATCATTCGATAAAGGCCGATTTAGAAATTTCGTTCAACAGGATTAATTTTGGCCTTAATTTTCAATATACCAGCAATATGGTAAATATTGATAAAATATTTGGAGAAGAACTAATCACGGGTATTCCTTCTACGGTTATTATGCCCGGTTTGAACGAATACCGTGAAAAGCATAATAAAGGTTATTTTGTGATGGATATCCGCGGGTCTTTCGATATAACTGAAAAAATGAAAATAGGACTTATTGTAAAAAACTTGCTGAACAATGAATATATGGCTCGCCCCGGCATGATTGAAGCCCCGCGCAACATTGCCGTTCAGTATTCTTTGACCCTTTAGTAAAAAATTGGGGGAAAAAATATGTTTTTTCGCAATTCACGAAATGCGAAATTTATTTTTTTAACACGGTTTGAGTTTTGCTTTTTTGTTCCAAAAAACTAATTTTCGAACAGGTAAAAAAAAATCTCACCAACTCATGGAGAAGCAAACGAGATAAGCTTCGCTGATCTCTAATTGGGGGGCTACAAACCAACACTTCTTTTTGCATAGCAATTTTTATTTTTAGTTTAGCCAAAGAAAAACTTGTTTTGGTGAACGGGAGAAATTAGCTTCGCTGAACTCTGCTTGGGGGGCTTCAAACCAACACCGCTTGAGCTTCGCTTTTTTTATTTTTTTGCCTTTGTTTCTGAAAACAAGTTTTCGAACAGGCGAAAAAATAAAAAACACCACTTCGTGGGGAAGCGGTGTTGGTTTGGTGGAGCTGGAGAGATTCGAACTCTCGTCCAAACAAGTAGCAGAAATGCTTTCTACATGCTTAGCTTTCTATTGTTTTTCGTGATAAAGCCG
>Ga0116171_10003198_pt1 | contig 15205 bp, 14 predicted proteins | sample AD_JPNHW2_MetaG_FD_89798 | JGI IMG/M metagenome (GOLD analysis project Ga0116171, IMG submission 89798) | Active sludge microbial communities of municipal wastewater-treating anaerobic digesters from Japan - AD_JPNHW2_MetaG | ecosystem: Engineered > Bioreactor > Anaerobic > Digestate | place...
ACAGATGTACTGGGACAAGAAGATCGAGACCCTGAAACCTGCTGACCTTGCGGCACTCCAGTTAAAGCGCCTCAAAAAGACCCTCAGACAGGTCCAGAAGGTTGGTTTTTACCAGAAAAAGTTCGCCGAAGCCGGGATCAGGACCTCATCCATAAAGACACTGGACGATATCCGGAAGATCCCGTTTACGAAAAAGCAGGATCTCCGTGACGGGTACCCGTTCGGGTTCTTTGCCGTACCGTTAAAGAAGGTTGTCCGCATCCACACCACGTCCGGCACGACCGGCAAACCCACCGTAGTAGGATACACCAGGAACGACCTCGATGCCTGGTCGGACCTGATCGCACGGAACATGACCATGGTCGGGATCACAGAAGACGATGTATTCCAGAACATGGTGAACTACGGCATGTTCACCGGCGGCCTCGGGTTCCATTACGGGGCGGAGAAGATCGGCATGACCGTTATTCCCAGTGCCACCGGCAATACAAAACGCCAGATCGAGATGATCGATGATTTTGGCGTCACCACCATCCACTGCACGCCCAGCTATGCCATGCACCTCTCGGAAGTGGCTGAAGAAGTCGGTTCATCCCTTGAGAGTCTGAAGACCGGCCTGTTCGGTGCAGAATCCTGGTCGGAGAGCACGCGGAAGTCCCTCGAGAGACGTCTCGGGGTCACCGCATACGATTCGTACGGCCTCTCCGAGCTCTTCGGGCCGGGCGTTGCCTTTGAATGCCCCGAGCGGGACGGGCTGCATATCTGGCATGACAGTTACCTCGTGGAGATCATTGACCCCAAGACGGGGGAGCAGCTCACGGACGGCGAACGCGGCGAGCTCGTGGTCACCCCGCTCGTCAAGGAAGCCATGCCGCTGCTCCGGTACCGGACCGGGGATATTACCTTCCTCATGGAAGACGGCTGCCTCTGCCGGCGCGGCAAAAAGATCGCACGGATCACCGGCAGGAGCGACGACATGCTGGTGATCCGCGGGATCAATGTCTTCCCCTCGCAGATCGAGCACGTGCTCCTGAAGATCCCCGAGGTGGGCAACCAGTTCATGGTCTATATCGATAAAATTAATCATCTGGACGAGATGACAGTTGAAGTGGAGATAAACCGGGAATACTTCAGCGGGGAACTGGCCGATCTGGCAAACCTCCAGAAGAAAGTAGTAAAGGAGCTCCGGGACGCCCTGGAGCTCAGGACAACCGTCAGGCTTGTCGAGCCGGGATCGCTCCCGCGCTTTGAAGGAAAATCAAAACGCGTCATAGACCGGAGGGAGAAAGAATAATGGTGTGCTGGGATCCGCGCATGGAAGAGATGCCCCAGGAAGAGCTCAGGAGGATGCAGTACAAGCTCCTCAAGAGCCTTGTTTACAGGCTGTACAGTTTTTCGCCGTTTTACCACGACCGGATGAAGGAGCAGAAGGTACACCCGGACGATATCAGGGAATTGTCCGATGTAACCAGGCTCCCGTTCATGTTCAAGCGGGACCTGCGGGACGGTTACCCGGACAAGATCTTCACTGCATCGCAGGACGAGCTGGTCCGGTACCATGTCTCGTCCGGGACCACCGGGAAACCGACCGTGGTCGGGTATACCCAGAACGATATTGACCTCTGGACCACTTCGCTTGCCCGGGCCCTGACCTCCTGCGGCCTTGGTCGCGGTGACGTGATGCAGGTGAGTTACGGGTACGGTCTCTTCACCGGGGGACTGGGCCTGCACTATGGTGCAGAACGTATCGGGGCAACCGTGCTCCCCACGAGCGTCGGCAACACGGAGCGCCAGATCGAGCTGATGCAGGACCTCGGGTCGACAGCGATCGCCTGTACCCCGTCCTACCTCCTGCACATGGGCGAGGTTGCCGAGAAGATGGGGATCAGTATCAAAAAGGACACGCAGCTCCGTACCGGCATTCTCGGCGCCGAACCGTGGACGGAAGGAATGCGCAACCGGATACAGGACTGGCTCGGCATCAGGGCGTACGATATCTTCGGGACGAGCGAGCTCTCCGGCCCGATGTTCACGGAATGCGCCGAGCAGAAAGGGATCCATATCTGGTCGGACATCGCGCTGACCGAGATCATCGACCCCAAAACCGAGGAACCGGTCGCGCCCGGTGAGAAAGGCGAACTTACCGTCACCATCCTCAGGAAGGAGGCACTCCCCATGATCCGGTACCGCATCGGCGACATCACCTCCATGGACGACAGTGTCTGCGCCTGCGGGAGGACGCACCCCCGCATCCAGCGGATCACGGGCAGGGTCGACGACATGCTGATCATAAGGGGCATCAACGTCTTCCCCTCGCAGGTGGAGTTTGCCCTCATGGGGGTTCCCGAGGTAGGTCAGCACTTCCAGATCGTGGTCGAGCGCAAGGGGGCGCTCGATGACATGCTCGTCCGCGTGGAGCTGAACAAGGAGTCCTTCTCCGACAAGATCACGGATATCATGGCAATACGGCAGAAGATCGAGCACCGGCTCCGGAACTCGCTGAACGTTATGGCGGAAGTAGAACTGGTCGAACCGGGGTCACTGCCACGGTTCGAAGGGAAATCGAAAAAAGTCATAGACAAGAGGTCGTTGTAAATGGACACACAGAAATTCATCATCAGGCAGATCTCGATATTTTCCGAGAACCGCCCGGGACGGCTTGCAGCCATCGCCCATGCACTGGGGGAGGAAAAAATCAACATCCTTGCCTTCAGTATCGCTGAGGCGAACGGGTTCGGCGTTGTCAGGGCGCTTGTCGACAAACCGGAGAAAGCTCACGACAAGCTCCAGGCACTGGGCTTCAATGTCGCGTACACCGATGTCATTGCCATCCAGATGAAGGACCAGCCCGGGGGCCTTTACGATGTGGCAAAGATCCTCGGCGACGCAGGGATCAATATTGAGTATTGCTATGCCTATTCCGGGAAGGACGGGGCTGTGCTCATCCTCCGCGTTGACCAGGTCGAGGATGCCGTAAAAAAGATCAGGAACTCCGGTGCCACCCTTCTGGAACGCTCGGTGTTCCATTAAGACCGGTCTACTTTTTTTCCCACTTTATCAGTTCTGATACTTCGGAAAGGGTGCTGCCCCGTGTTATCTCCTCGCGGATCCTTTCTTCGTTCTTCCGCACCTCGAGCGCCCTTCGTGCAACCTCGTAAGCCCGTTCCTGCGGGACGACCACCACACCACTCTCGTCGCCGATGATCCAGTCCCCCGGGCGTACATACTGCCCTGCACACCGGATCTCTGCATTGATCTCGCCGAATCCCTTGGGTTCCCCGGCATTGGGCACGATTGCTTTTGCAAAAAGGGGAAATTTCATGGCCCGGATATCATCGACATCCCGCACAGCCCCGTCAATAACAACCCCGCTGATCCCCTTTCTCTTACAGCTCAGGGTCGCGAGTTCCCCCCAGGGGGCGATATCCGTTACCCCGTCATTGTTGATAACGATAACCTCGTTCTTCTTCGCAACATCGATGGCCTCTACCGGTTTTGCCCAGTCGCCGGCGATGGTCTGCACGGTGACGGCCCTGCCTACCATTTTCACGTTCCCGCAGACCGAAAATACCCCGGCCATCGCTCCCTTGCGGTGCATCGCGTCCGTGATATTCGGTGAGGAAACCTGCAGGAAGATCGCCCGGGTCTCCTCATCGCCGGTTTTTTTTACACGGGTTTTTCCGGAGGGCTTGTCCATCGCAGCCCTTATGTTCCGGGTCGATGCGGTCACATCTGCAGAGCGTATGATCCAGCCGCCGACAATAACAACGCCGGCACCGCGCCGGACCGCTTCTGCTGCCCCTTCTGCATCGATACCACCGGCAACGGCGACCGGGATACCCACCGTTCCTGCCAGCGTGGACAGGAGACCAAGCGAGTCCTTCCCGGTCATCTGCTGGTCGATTCCCGCGTGGGCGCAGATGATATCGATGCCCATCGATTCCAGCTGGACTGCCCGCGCCTCCGGATCCGCGGTGTTGATCAGGTCTGCCATCAGCCGTATGCCGTAGAGACGGGCTGCCCTGACGGCATCGGCCACCACTGCATCGTCGGCATCGGCAAGGATACAGACAATGTCCGCTCCCGCCTTTGCCGCCATCTCCACCTCGATGGCCCCGGTATCGGCAACCTTCATATCGGCAATGATCGTTTTTTGCGGGAAATGGTCCCTCAGCGAGCGGACTGCCTGTATCCCCTCGCTTTTTATCAGGGGCGTCCCGGCCTCGATCCAGTCGGCACCCCCTTCAACCGATTCCTGTGCTATCTGCAATGCCCGTTTCAGCTCGAGAAGATCGAGCGCCACCTGCAGAATCGCCTTTGTCATGATCAATGATAGGACGCACCGGATGTTTAATCATTACCAGCGGCCTTGTGCTGCTCTCTGGAGGAGGGGGGGGCCCTGCCAAGTCCATTCCAGCCGGTGTAATGCCAAAAACCGTGACATCTCACCCGCCACGGTCTTCTGGTGCCCACAATTTCAGCTATTGTATTCTCCGGCAATTCGTGGCAGACGATCCCGGGGTTCTTGTCCGTTCATATGATGATGTCCGTATGCAGAGATGATGTCACCACCGCCGCCGAAAAGACGCCGGGAAGAAAAACCGATACATTTAATTCCGTCTCTTATAATCACTACCGGTAATAACGGGTGAGATCGGGCATGGTGGATTTTTTAGGTTTTATTATCGGGATGGCAGTTCTCCTGGGAGGGCTTTTTCTTCTGGTATACCCGGTTACGGAATCATTCGCACGGGGCAGGCTGGAAAAAGCAACCGGCATAAGCGGCAAGGCCGTCAATCCCGAATCCATCCCTGTTTGCTATTACTCTTTTTTTGGTACCCTGATCTTCACGGTCATTGGTTTTCTGCTGGGGGTACTCTTCGGCATGTTTTTTATTGGCATCTCCATCCGGGCAAAAGACATCCCCGGGGTATTTTCCCTCATTGTTGCGAGCGTTTCCGGCTCCATGCTCGTGGCGCAACCGGGACGGGCGGGGTTTGTCCCCTACTCCATGGGATTTCTTATCGTCCTGATGGGGGTTTCCGCACTCCTGACAGCACGGCACGATGCAAAAACACTGCAATGGCTTTCGGATGTCCCGGCACCTGCCGGCAAACCCGCCGGGCCGGAACCAAAATCGTCACAACCGCCTCTGAAACAACCGCAGAAAACCGTTGCCCTGTCCCCGGTTCTTTCCCGTACGGACCAGTTCTGTATCCATTGCGGTAACCGGGTTCTGAAATCCCATAATTTTTGCAACAATTGCGGCGAAACACCGGACAAATAATTTTTCGCACAAGGGAGTCCTCTCACCGGGTCCGCTCAGCAGGTTACGGAATAAAAACCAGGAATACCGGTTCCCGGGGAAATCCTCGTTTCCCGCAATGATTGCCCCCCCTGCACTATCCCGGCATTCCCTGCGGTTGCGTACAGGAAGTATGGCACAACAGCAAAACGGGGGATACCGGAGCGGCCGGGACAGGGTCAAAAGGGCGTAATAATTACCAAAAAAATCGGTTATTCCCAAAAAAATATCATTCTTTCTCAAACTTCTCAAAAAATGCTATCTTTTTCATCTCTTTTTTAGGGGTAATGGAAATTTCCTCCGGGCTCCCGGCGGCGACAAGCGACACAAGGGTGTATCCCTCCGGGACCATAAGAAGGTTCCGTACCTTTTCGGCATAGGGTTTTTTATCGCCCGCCACCCAGCAGGAACTGATCCCGTGCGCCTGCAGGCCGAGGATCAGGTTCTCGGTCGCTGCACAGCAGTCTTCAAGGTAATATTCCTGGTTCTTCTCGCCAAAAACAGCAAAACAGAGCGGGCTTTCCGCAATAAATTTTCCATTATCCGTGAGGTCGGCGATTTTCGAGCGGGTCGTTTTGTCCTTCAGGACGCCGAAAAGCCAGGGCTGGGCATTCCTGGCAGTCGGTGCACGGGCGGCGCATTCAAGGACATCGGCAATCACGAGGTCCCCGACAGGGTCGGGTTTGAATTTCCGGACACTGTGACGTGATTTTATCACCGTTGTTATAACGTTCATACTCCGGAATGGGTACGAGAGGTAAATAAAATGTTGTGAACCGGAGGTGCCATCAGACTCCGTAAAGGAGAAGGACGCACCAGAGTTCTCCGGCATCCACGGGGTCTGCCAGAAGGCCGAAAGGCGGCTTGCACCTCCCTTTGCTCCTGCAGAGTTCTTGAAAAACCCTCAGAACCCCCGGGAAATGAAAAAATCCCTACAAAGAGACCATGTGATAGGAATGACCATGCTCTCCTGGGCCCTTGCCCCTGCCACTCTGGTACCATCGGGTGCGGTTGTACCGTAATACGTATGCACGATCGGGGAGAAATTTCCACAAGAGGGAATGCCGGGGTATCGCAAGGGTGCAATCATCACGGGAGAAGAGAATTTCTCCCATTTATAACGATATACCCCGGGAAAAAGGGTTCGTCAGTCTTTCTGCACAGACCATGCCAGTGCGATGAGCAGGGAGGCTGCAGCGAGGAGACATTCAAACCCGGGCGATTTTGTCGGCGTCGGGGTTACCGGGACAACCGAGGGTGTCGGGGGGATGGTCGTAACCTCCACGACAGGGGTTGTGACCGTTGCCGGTACCGTTGTTGCAACCGGCGTCTTCACCGTTGTCGGGACACTGGTTGCTACGGTCGTGGGGGTTGTTGTGTGGGTATTGACGCTGATCAACGGGTTCGTATCCTGGTCGAGTATGCCCCAGTCGGGAGTGTAGGTCTTACCGCTGACAGGGTAGTTATCCTTCATGGAGTTGGCATTGCATTCCGCCCAGATCCGGTAGGTGCCGTACGGGTAGGCATCACGCCTGCCGGTATCCCAGATAGCGCCTGTTGAATAGGGTGAGTATGGGACGGGAATATCCGTGATAGGTACCGCTGTCCCGTCCTTGTTGATAAGGGATGAATAGGTTGCCCCGTCCGGTGACTGGACTTTGATCGTGACAGGTGCTCCGGAGATGCCGCGCTGGGTCATCTGATCGAGATTGGTCATGATCCGGAACGAGACCTCGTCACCCATCGTGATCCAGCCGTTCGACGATGCATCGATGCCGAGGGTTGCATCGTCGACCCGGATGTCAAGGTTCGGGTCTGCCACGATAAAGGCGACTTTCGCACCCGAACTGCATCCCAGTGACGGGCAGATAAACCCTGATGCATTGAGACGGTACCATGAGCCGGTGTAACCTGAGAATTCTGAGGGGGATACAGAAAAGCTGGACGGGTTTGAAACCATCATCGTATTACTGGGGGAACTTCTCGCAATGTCTGCCGCGGAGGCCCACCAGCCAATCCGGGTGCTCCCGTCCAGGGCAGCGGTAATATCCAGCCCCTCTTCGCCCAGGAAGACGGTGTTGCCGGGAGAGATGGTGCTTATCGGGGCTGCAGCCAGTGCTCCAAGGGGGAGCACAAGGAGCACAAGCACCAGCACCCCGCAGGTTTTTCCCATGCTGTTCATCATAAGGAACCATGACCTTTCCCATTATATATACTTGTCAAATGTCTCGTAATCCTCCCGGACAGGCGCGGCTGAGCCGGGTAAGAAAAACCGGGCGGGGGCAGGGAAAAACGGTCACCGTGATTCACGGATGATCCGGTCGAAGTTTTCGAATACGCGGTTCCCTTCAAAGGTATGGCTGACCTCGGGGTGCCACTGGAGCCCGTAGATGTGCTGGTCCGGCCTCGCAATCGCTTCCGCACCGCAGATACCGGAACGGGCAAGGAGAATAAACCCGTCGGGGATTGTTGTCACCTCGTCCGCATGGGATGCCCAGACATTCACGGTCTCCGGGTAGCCTTCCAGGATGGCGTCCTGTTCGCAGATCTCGACGTCAACCGGGCCGTAGCCGCCGCTGTGCCCGGGGTGCACGCTTCCCCCGTATTTCGTGGCAATGATATGGAGGCCCAGACAGATGCCGAGCACGGGAAGACCGAGGTCCAGGTATTCCGCACAGTTGCCGGCCCTGGATATGTCGGGCCCACCGCCAAGGATGATCCCGCGGCACTCCTCCCCCACCCGTGCAGCCGGCGTGGAATTGGGGACCAGGGATGCATCGATGTCCAGGTCCCGCAGCGCGCGGTGGATGAGATGGTTGAACTGCCCGAAGTTATTGACTACGTAGATGGGAAGCATTGTTCACTTAAGGTTGTGCCGTAATCCTATAAGATTTTTCAACCGGAGGGGGTTACGGTTGCGAGGATTGCCCTGCGGATCGCATCCGGTGAATGGCCCATGAGGCTCGCGAGGTACATCGCACCGCCGGCCCCCGTCCCCTCCTTCACTTCCCCGATACAGTACCGCGCAAGCCCGGCATGGCCCAGGTCCCCGAACCCGGGGTCCACGTACGTTACGTGCACGCCAATCCGGCTGACAAGAGCGGGCACGTTCGCGGTCGCGTCGTCCCGCACGTAGCAGGTCGTTACGACCGGGGAGAGCGGCTGGCCCAGCGCCTTGATAAGCGCACTGACCGCGAGCATCTGGGTACCCCCGGCAAGGACAAGGGTGCCGGTATAGGTCTTTGCGATGCCGGCAGCTACCGGCATCATGGGATCGCCAAGGGAGCGGACAAGGTCAAGCGGGGATACCGGGCCTCCCGATGGGGCCCGCACCAGCACCTGCCTGCATACCTCCTCCTTCATCGACACAGGATTCTTTACAAAACTGCTGCTCACCGATGCCTCGTACCCGAGCGCACGCAGCAGGCAGAGTGCGGTCGTGGTTCCGCCGGGCACGCATTCGCCGAGGATCAGGAGATCGCTGTGGGCGGAGAGGAACACCCCCATCCGTTCCCCCTGTCCGAACAGGCGGGCCGCTGACGGCAGGGCATCCCCGTCCCGCGGGTCGCCCCCCACCTCACCGTACGCGTCGAGACAGGGAACCGTCGGGACATGGCGGAGCCCGGCATTGATGAAGAGCGGTTTTAACCCGGTCAGCACCATCATCGCCCGCGTGATGGTGGCGGGGGTCGGGCACCCGGTCGGGGTATTGGAATTGGCCGGGGTGCTCGTGACCGCCCCGTCCGTGACCAGCTCCGCGTCGATGTTGGGGGTGAGGAGGGTTTTCTCCGGGCTCGGGCCGGCACCGGAGATGCCCGGCACGGTGGAGAGGAGGGTGTTGCCGAGGATGGCGGCAAAGAGGGGGGACCTGAAGGTGATGTCCGGTTTTTCCGAGAGAAATGCCATAGGTATCAGCTGGTACAGCGTTTGCGCTCGCCCGGTTTGAAGATATCGATCGCAACCATTCCGCAACGGTATAATACTGCCGTGCACCCAACACTGGGTACATGTTTGAGATAGAGAGGCGGCTTTCCGACCGGGGCATCACGCCCGACGAGATGGTCGCCGCTGCGATGGGGCTCTATGTCTCGCACGGCATGTCCGACAACGAGGCTGCCGTTGAGATCAAAAAGAAGATCCTGAAGTACCTTAACGACCCCAACGTTGCCTCGCTCCTCCTCGGTGCCATCCTGCTGGAGGACGAACTGTACACAAAACGGAAGGACTCCGAGATTGCCGACGACCCGGTCTTTTTGCTGAGCGATGAGATCATCGGGATGGCAATTGCCGAGTGTATCGGAGGGACCTATGCCCGCTTCGAGTTCACGCGGTACGACCAGAAGAAGCCCGGCATCCTTGCCACGCTCGGGCCGTTCCTTGACGACGCGGTCGCGGGCCTGATTGCCGGCTGCACATCGCGCCTGTACAGCGAATGCCTATGAGGTCTCTTCTCTCCCTCCTGCAGTTCACGACAATCCTCCCGCTGGGAAAACCGCAGGACTTCGAAGCGTTCGCCCGCCATTCCTGGCTCTACCCGGTAGCAGGTTACGTTATCGGGGGCATTGCAGCAATCCCCGTCCTCTTCATTGCAGACCGGGCCCTGGCGGCAGCGGTTGCCGCAGCCCTCGTTCTCCTTATCTCGGGGGCCCACCACTTTGACGGCCTCCTCGATTTCGGCGACGGCCTGATGGCACACGGGGACCGGGAAAAAAGGGTGAGGGCACTCACCGACCGGCAGGTGGGGGCTGGCGGCGTAGCGGCCGGTATCGTCACGACCCTGCTCCTGGTTGCCGGCCTGCAGGCGGTATCCTCCATTGCTGCCGCGATCATCATTGGCGAGGTCTGCGCCAAATTCTCCATGGCTTACCTCACGGCGTATGGCGAACCGTTCCGGGAGGGAATCCACAGTTATCTCCATTCGTTTGCCCGCCCGTATTTTCCGGTTCTTGCCGGTCTCCTCTGCCTTCCCCTCTTCCTGCTGCCGCTGGCACCGGTGAGGATCGCGGCGGCCCTGGTGGTGATGGTCCTCTGCCCCACCGTCCTGCTCCTCATTGCCCGTCGCCTCTTCGGGGGAGTCAACGGGGACGTTGCGGGCGCTTCAAACGAGATAACCCGGGCACTGTGCATTGTTGCAATTGCACTGCTGTAAGGAGGGGGCCAAAGAACCAGCCGGCCGTGCCTGGGAAGAAGCATCCGGAAAAAATGATGAGCCCGCCGGTGATCTGGCATCCGGCTCCTGCAGCCGGAATATCCCGGCAAAAATATACCCCTTCAAGAGCGATGGCAAAAAAAATTCTTGTGAAACGGTTATCCAGGGGTTTATTCTCTGGTGCGCTTTAGAGATCCGGTTTTCACGTGCGGATCAGCTCCCATGGGCCGGCCGTCCCCCATCACGGGGGGTGCATTGCAATGCCCCGGCATTCCATGGACCGGAAATTTTTCCCGGTTACATTCAGGTACTACCGCACCAATGCAAAGGGAAGAACCAGGGCGGCAGGGGCAGGGCCAGAAAGCGTATCAGCAGTATTACTCCCCATGGGTTCCCAGGAGCGCTCGCCCTGATGCCATGAGGATTCATACGGTAATTCCGTATTGTGCCTGCAGCGAACCGGTCAAAAGATCCAATCGTAATAGTCTTCTTTTAAGGGATTGCATACCTGAATAGTTCATGGTCCGGTTGCATTTTATAGACAATCTGCGGTGGATGTGTATCCTGATGCTCTTCCCGTTCCATACTGCACTTGTATTTTGTCAGGGATGGTACGGCTATTATGTTTTTTCTGATGAACCGTCAGCGGCCGCATATCTGCTCACGGCTCTGGTTGAGCCATGGATCATGCCGCTGCTCTTCTGTCTTGCAGGAATGAGCGCGAAATTTTCCTTAGAGATGCGTACGCCTCAGATGTACCTGAAAGAACGTGTCGGAAAACTCCTTGTCCCGTTCGTTGCAGGACTCTTCCTGATCTGCCCCGTAATCACCTACTATGCCCTGAAATTCCACACGGGCTACACCGGGAGCTTTGCCGGAGCGTTTGTCCATTTCTTCAGCTCGCTTGTCACCCTGCAGAATCCAAACGGGATGAGCGGGGATTTCAGCGTGGACCACCTCTGGTTTATCCTCTTTTTGTTTGTTATCTCCATCCTGGCGCTTGGTGTGATCCTGACGGGAAAACGACTGGTACGACTTCACTTCGATGCCGGCAGCGTACGCCTTCCGGTCCTGGTCCTTTTGTCTATCCCGATCTGGCTCCTGAACTTTGCCGGCATTTTCGTGACAGGATATTCTTTTCTGTCGTATTTTGCCATGTTCCTGATCGGGTATTACCTGTTCGCGCGGGATCCGGTCCAGGCAATGGTGGAAAAGTACTGGGCGGGTCTCCTGGCCGCATGGATCGTCCTGACACTGGGCGTGACAGGGCTGTACGGGATGGTCCTGGGGCATTACGAGGTATTCTGGGGGTATTCCCCCCTGTGCGTGGTGACCGGATGGACCGGCGTCCTTGCCCTTATGGGGGCGGGAAGGCACCTGGCCGACCGTACCAACGCCTTCACCGCCTATATGGGCGCGGCATCGTATCCGGTGTATATTATTCACCAGGCAGTACTGGTGGCAATTGCCTATTACGGGGTGAAGCTCCCCGTCCCTCCGCTCCTGCAGTTCCTGGCCATCGTGATCTTCAGCCTCCTCCTGACATTTGCCTGCTACGAGGTCATCAGGAGAATCCCGGGGGTACGGGCGCTGTTCGGGATTGCCGGTCCGAAAAAGAAAATCCCGTGCGTTGCCCCGTAATTTGGTTGTTCACCGGTCAGGGAACAAAGAACGGATGCCATACATGAGACCGTGACGCAGGAGAGAATTTTCGTGGCCGTAAGCAGAATTCACCAAAAACCTGAGGGGAAAAAAGATCGGTGTCAAAAAAAATCAGTATAACGGAAGATACCCGGCATTTGCATCATCATCGCAGGATATGGCGTTCCCGTCACGGACGAGCGTGTTGAACATCATGGCGGCACCCATCAGGTTCTCGTCGGATCCCTTGCCCTGCCGGATCTTTTCCAGTGCTTCGGCCTGGGGCGAGGGCGCCACCCGCTTCCCCACAACAACTCCCCGGCAGTGACGGCAAAAAGCACACCTGCTGGAGACCGAGACCGGCCCGTCAGCACAGGCTACCGTAACCCGGCTCTTCTTTTCATCGCGTACGAACGACAGCGTCTTCATGATCTACCATTTTTTTGCTTCCGATATCATCATATCGATAGATTTACAGCGGTCCGGAATTATCACCGTAAAAGCAGGTCGTGCAATCGAAATAATTTAAATAGACGGGCCTCATATATGTAATACTCGCACAAACTGACTGTAAGCGCACAGTCCTGCTTTGGAGGAACGATTAGAAATGGCATCTGACAAGCCCCATCTTAACCTCGCCGTAATCGGCCACATCGACCACGGAAAGTCTACTACCGTGGGCCGGATGATGTTCGAGACCGGCGCTGTACCGGCACACATCATCGAAGGCTACCGCAAGGAAGCCGAGAGCAAGGGTAAGGCTACCTTTGAATTTGCATGGGTTATGGACAACTTAAAGGAAGAGCGTGAGAGAGGTATCACCATCGATATCGCCCACAAGCGGTTCGACACTCCCAAGTTCTACTTTACGGTCGTGGACTGCCCCGGACACCGTGACTTCGTCAAGAACATGATCACCGGTGCATCCCAGGCAGACGCTGCAATCCTCGTGGTAGCAGCCCCCGACGGCGTCATGGAGCAGACCAAGGAGCACGTGTTCCTTGCACGGACGCTGGGCATCTCCCAGATCATCATCGCCATCAACAAGATGGACGCCGTCAAGTTTGATGAGAAGCGGTTCAACGAGGTCAAGAAGGACCTGTCGGACCTCATCAAGATGGTCGGCTACAAGCCCGAAGAGACCCTTTTTATCCCCATCAGTGCCCTTGGCGGCGCAAACATCAAGGTAAACAGCCCCGATACACCCTGGTACAAGGGCCTGCCCCTTGTACCGGCACTCGACACCTTCAAGGAACCGGCAAAACCCACCGACAAGCCGCTCCGCCTCCCGATCCAGGACGTGTACAGCATCAGCGGTATCGGTACCGTACCGGTCGGCCGCGTTGAGACCGGCATCATGAAGAAGGGGATGAAAGTATCCTTCATGCCCGCCAACAAGGACGGGGAAATCAAGTCCATCGAGATGCACCACGAAGAGATCCCGCAGGCAGTGCCCGGCGACAACGTCGGGTTCAACGTCCGCGGTATCGGCAAGGGCGACATCCGCCGCGGCGATGTCTGCGGACCCGTCGATGCCCCGCCGGGCGTTGCCGAGGAGTTCACGGCACAGATAGTCGTGCTCCAGCACCCGAGCGCGCTGACTGTCGGGTACACCCCGGTATTCCACTGCCACACGACCCAGACCGCCTGCACGTTCACCGAACTGAACAAGAAACTTGACCCCCGCAGCGGCCAGGTCAAGGAAGAGAACCCCACGTTCCTCAAGTCCGGCGATGCGGCCATCGTCACCATCACGCCAACCAAACCGATGGTCATCGAGCCGGTCAAGGAACTCCCGCAGATGGGAAGGTTTGCCGTCCGTGATATGGGATCGACCATCGCAGCAGGCATGTGCATTTCGATCAAGCCAAAGCAGATGAGATAAATTATTTTTTGGATGTGAAATACCATGCAGAAAGCCAGAATTCGCCTGACAGGGACCGACTTTAACAAGGTTGAGATGGTCTGTAACAGAATACGGGAAATTGCAGAACGCACAGGTGTGAATCTGGCCGGCCCGATACCGCTTCCCACAAAAAGGCTCGTTGTTCCTATCCGCAAGAGTCCCGATGGTGAGGGGACTGCAACCTGGGACCGCTGGCAGCTGCGTGTCCACAAGCGCCTTATCGATATCGATGCGGACGAGCGTGCGCTCCGGCAGCTGATGCGCATCCAGGTGCCCAAGGATATCGGCATCGAGATCGTCTTAGAGAGTTGAAGGTGCGGCGTGCAGCAGGCCGCTGGTCTTACTGATAAAATCAAATCAATCTTTACTTTTGAACGGGTTTTTTTCCTCATCCTTATCCTTGCGTTCATCCTCCGCTTCATCTTGCTCGACCTCAAGCTGCTGCACCATGACGAGGCGATCCACTCCTGGTTCTGTTACGAGCTCCTGACCAAGGGAGCGTGGCAGTACGATCCCAGTTATCACGGGCCGTTCCTCTACTTCGTGACCACGGCCATGTTTGCGGTGCTCGGGCCGTCAGACCTGGTTGCCCGGCTGCTCCCGTCGCTCTTCGGTTTTGCCCTCATCCCGCTGGTATATTGCATCTACCGGATCGGGTACATCACCAAAAACCAGACGCTGGTCGCCGCGCTCTTCATCGCCATATCGCCGGACATGGTCTATTTCTCCCGCTTCCTCCGGCACGATATCTTCATGCTCTTTTTCACGATGCTCATGCTGGTTGCCATCCTGTACTGGTTCGAGCGGGGCACTACGCGGTTTGCCGTGCTCGCTGCCATTGCAGCAGCCGGTGCGCTCTGCTGCAAGGAGGAGATGCCGGTCATCTTCATCGTCTTTGTCCTTTTCTTTGCCTTTGCGGCCGGGAAGGGACGGTTTACCCTCCCGCCGCAGTGGAAGGCCGACCTTTTGCTCTTCGTATTCCTGATAATCGCGATCATGAGCATCCTCTACTCGGCGTTCTTCTTCCATCCCGACACCCTCATCGGCAAGAACTTCAGTATTGCCGCCCAGGGCATCCATTTCGAGATGAATACGACCGGGTGGTACCAGGCAGTCGACCACTGGGTTGCCATGCACAACGAGCAGCGGCTGGGCGGCCCGATGTACTTCTATATCCCGCTCTTCCTCCTGTACGAGCTCCCGA
>Ga0116171_10003199_pt1 | contig 15205 bp, 14 predicted proteins | sample AD_JPNHW2_MetaG_FD_89798 | JGI IMG/M metagenome (GOLD analysis project Ga0116171, IMG submission 89798) | Active sludge microbial communities of municipal wastewater-treating anaerobic digesters from Japan - AD_JPNHW2_MetaG | ecosystem: Engineered > Bioreactor > Anaerobic > Digestate | place...
GTTGATCAGGGAAAGGAGGCTATCTCCACTAATACGGATGGTCTCCACATATTCAAATTGTTCGGGGGACAGCGGAGTGTCCATCAGGAGGCTTGTCATACCAATGACACCGTTCATGGGTGTTCGGATCTCATGACTCATCGTGGCGAGGAATTCGGATTTGACACGCATTCCTTCCTCAGCATCCTCTTTTGCCTTTCGCAGGGCAAGTTCAGCCTTCTTTCGCGTGATTGCCTGGCTGATCTGACCCGCTATGAATTCCAACATCTCCTTATCCTGCAGGCTGAATGCTTCGGGGTCTTCATAACTTTGAACGACGACGGCTCCAATCACTTCATTTGCTTCCACGAGGGGAACGCCCAGCCATACCTTGGCAGGAGAGCCGATCATATCGATCTGGTTGTCACGTATCATCATCTTGAGTTGATCTTCATTTAGCAGCAATGATTTGCCGGTATGGATGACCAAACTAGTCAGAGAACGATGATTTGGTACTTTCGCCATATTGTCTTTTTCATCATGAAGAAGCGGCAGGTTGATTACGTCCTTCTCCTTATCGATGAATGCCAGGTAGAAGTTCTTTTTTTCGATAAGAGGATCAAGATGATCCCAAATGGTTCTGTATAGCTCCTCCAAGTCATGAGTGGTAAGGACAGCATCCGCTATATTGTAAAGTACTTCCTGAACCAATTCATTGTGCTTTTGTTCCGTAATATCGATGAACGAGACAAGGGCAGCATCCTTGTCACGAAATCTTACTTTTGCACTGCGAGAACGTATCCAAAGGACTTTTTTATGCCTGTTGATTGATCTGAATTCATGCAGGATTCGAGAATCATTCTGAAAAACATCGATTTGACTGATGGTGCAAACTGCTTCTCTATCTTCAGGGTGAAGAAATTCCAGAATCGTTTTGGAGTTGATCTCATCAAGTGATCCATAGCCCATCATTTCAATGGCAACTTTATTCGCATATAGGATTTCCAATGTAATCGATTCAAGAATGATGATACCTTCCACGGAAAAATCAAGGAGATCTGTGTGGTCTTCCAAAATGGATACCGGTTTCACAAGATTTTCGTGGAAGATTTCTTCCCTTACTCCATTTTCCTGAACGCTCTTTTCATTGGAGGCAGTGTGGTCTTTGTGGGCCATAACATACGTCCTTTGTAAATGTTATCAAGTAGTTAACATTAATATTACCCAAGATTATACGTCAAGGGGTTTTACGAATACCTGATAACTTTCCTTCTTTATCGTTTTTAGTAAGGGATTAAGTAATACATAATAATCGGAAAATGTGAAAAAGAAAATTCGAGGTGGGATTTTGGTAATTCAAACTTGAGAATATTCTTGACATGAAATTGTAAATATTGGTTATGAACAATTCAAATAATTATGTAAAGGACGTCATATGCTGAACATATCAATTGCTCCCGATGGAACCGAATATCCTTTGCCCGCTGCAGAGGATGGAGAGAAGGAAAAAGCGATACTTCTTGAGATCACGGAAGAGCAGAGGAAGTTAGGAAGAAAGATCGTGGCTGTGCAAGGTTTGGGCTTTGTGGGTTGCGTGATGGCAACTGTAGTCGCTGATGCTGTTGACCAGGATGGAAAACCCATTTATTTCGTACATGGTCATCAGAGAGCCTCAAAGCGTTCGTACTGGAAAGTACCGCTCATCAATACAGGTGTTCCGCCAGTCAGTTCTTCTGATCCTGAAGTTCCAAAAATCTTCAATCGTTGTGTGATTGAAAAGAAGAATTTCAGGGCAACCTGGGTAGATTCAGTATATGAACTTGCTGATGTTGTTGTTGTAGATATCCAACTCGATGCAACGAAGCCTGCATTTGGTGAAGCGGAAAAGGGTTATTGTGATCTTTCGTCTTTCCGTGAAGGTATTCGTACACTTGGGAAATACATAAAACCCGAATGCCTGATTTTGGTGGAGACCACTGTACCACCAGGAACCTGTGAAAAGGTCGTGAAGCCCATCATTGAAGAAGAATTCACCAAACGCGGGATCGATATCAAATCCTATCCCCCGTTGGTTGCTCATTCATATGAAAGAGTGATGCCGGGTGCGAAGTATGTTGCTTCCATCAGAGATTTTTGGCGTGTATATTCGGGTGTGAACAGGAAGAGCATGGAGATGTGCCGTGAATTCCTGACGAATGTACTGGATACCAAGAATTACCCGCTTACAGAATTGGATAATACAAATGCCTCAGAACTTTCAAAAGTAATGGAAAATTCCTATCGTGCGACGAATATCGCATTGACCTTGGAATGGGCTAAATTCGCAGAGCAGATCGGTGTTGATCTTTATAAGGTGAGAGATGCGATCCGTAAGCGTAAAGGTACTCATGACAACTTGCTCCGCCCGAGTCTTGGTGTCGGCGGCTATTGCCTGACGAAGGATCCGGTGCTTGCCAACTGGTCAATAGGTGCATTATTCAATGCCGAAGGTGCTCTTGATGTTGCCATTCGTTCAGTGAATATCAATGATACAATGCCTTTGCATACCATCGAACTGATCAAGCCTGAATTTGACGGTCTTAGAGATGTGAAGATCGTGGTGCTGGGAGTTTCCTACCTTGAGAATTTAGGTGATACCCGTCATTCTCCTTCCAAGACACTGGTGGAATTCCTCAATAAGGAAAGCGCATTGGTCAAGTGCCATGATCCATACGTTGAATACTGGGCAGAACTTGATGAAGTGAAAGTCTATCATGATATTGAAGACGTACTTCCAGAGGCAGATGTAGTAGTGTTTGCTGTAGGTCATGATGAATACAGGAATCTTTCTCCGAGAGAATTGGTCGAAATCTGTGGGACACGTCCGCTTATCATCGATTGTTCAAACTTCCTCTCAGATGAAACGATCAAGAAGTATATGGCTCTTGGATGCAAGGTCAAAGGTGTTGGCAAGGGACATATCAATCAGTTGTAAGTGAAAGAAACAAAACACGACATAAGATAAAAAGAAAGGCAGGAACTCAAGATTCCTGCCTTTTTTCTTTTTTACAATCCTTGACAGAAAACAAGTTTACCATTGAAAAGGAACTAACGCCGAGTGGCAGTATCTAAACTATATCAGCATGAGCTGTCACCGATAGGGTATGACGGGAAACGGTCATACCTCCCATTGGAAAGGCGGGACAGAAATTAGGTAACTGTCTTGCCTCCACACACAAATATGGAGGTAACATGAGAAAAGTTCTATTACTTGCTGTTAGTATCGCTATTCTGTTTGTTCTTTTTGGTTGCAGTGAAAAGGACAAGAACCCTACGAAGGTCTACGGATACCAATTAGGTCAATTCATATCCAAATCAGCTGTTTATGATTCTACTGCACATTGGTCTTTGGCAGATTCCACGGATATGAGAGGTTTGTATGCCTATGAGATCGTAAGTGCAGATTCAAACCACTGGAGCCCAAGGGAAAGTTCCAATGCAGGATATGATCTGTCCTGGAATTTGTTCAAGAATGGATTCTACATGGCTTCGGATGTCGATCAAAAGTCATGGTTCCCCAATACGAATCTGCCTGGTGCCTTCAAGGTCAAGAGAGTCGGCTTCTTCCGTCTCTACAGAAAAGTGGATGTCATTGCTCCTGACGGGACAAGCAAGATGGTTGAATTGAAGGGACTGCAAACCTACCAGATCGATAACTGGAATACGCCAGCGACCCCGGAAACAGCAATCAAATTGAGTGACCTTGTCCAGGGGATAGCCGTCTATGATTCTCTTCACCTGGTGGCTGTTGATAATTTTACAAAGACTTATACACCAGCACAGATCAACGAAGGTTATTATCTCCTGAATTCTGAGATCACTACCTTCCCGGCAATTAACAATCAGTTATCTGGTGGTTTAAAGAAATTCAAAGACCTTGCCTATATTGAAGTTTTTGGTGCAAGTGCTCCCCAAACCCAAACATTTACGAATGCTCCACACAATACTGCTGATATGATCATTCTGCTGCCTTCAAGCATGAATGGTTATACTGCAACCGATGTAACGGGTTTATTGGAGTAGCATCATCCCAATGTGGGTTCGGTTTTTTCGCAGATACAGCACACATGATCTGTTGCTGATATCATTATTCAGCGCTTTGGGGTTGGCAATCAAACCGATTGCCACCCCCTTGGTGCATTTGATCTCAGCACCACTCATGATACCTGGTGGTTCACTGGCAGGCGGTTTCTATATGATGTGGCTTGCCATGGTCGTCGTCGTTGTCCCAAAATTTGGGTCTGCTTTTTTGATCGGGATCGTTCAAGCATTGGCAATCCTTGTCTTGGGCATCATGGGAAGCCATGGGATCATATCGATCATATCATACTCGATGCCGGGTCTCATGGTTGATCTATTAGCCCTGATCGTAGGAAGGAAATTGAAGATTTGGACACAAATCCTGTTTGTGATCGTTGCCAATCTGACAGGTACAGGTATTGTCATGATCACAATCATGAGGCTTCCATTCATTCCTGCAATGATTGCATTGGGAACTGCTGCTTTTTCTGGAATCATTGGCGGATTGCTTTCTTACTGGCTGATTAAAAAACTAAACACGTTTCATCTCGTTACGTTAAAGGATTGATTGATGCGTATATGTATGTTCATTATTCTTGTTTCACTGGTAATCAGTATTCCAACATATGTAAAGGCTTGGGAAGTAACTGATTCCAATGGAGGTACTATGGTATTCAAGAGTGATTCCTTTGCCAAATTGCCCATGATTGAAATTCAAACAGAAAGGGATAAGAAGGGGAAACACCTCTCCGACAAATGGAAAGGCTTTCTTTTGAATGATTGGTTGAAGAATAGTGGATATACAGAATTTGGTGAGATAGTATTCGAATCTTCTGATCATTACCAGGTACGTCTTTCCAAGGAAGATTTGGATAAGCAGCAGGCAATAATCGCGTTATATCAGAATGACAATCCCCTGGCTGAAAAAGACTATCGACTGGTGATACCCGGCATGAGAGACATGTACTGGATTGCCAATATTGTTAAAATAACACTTCAGAAAAAAGACCAGTTGATGGTTCCACAGATCATATATTGGGCGGAGCCAATCTTGAATGCAAAGAAACTGAAGTCAGATATTCCCCCTTTCAAGAACATGAAGGGGTATGCATTTACCGACCTCTTAGACCCGAATATTCCCTTCCCGGATGGCGATGTGCTGGTGATGGGAAAGGACGGGGTGAAGCAACTTCTCGATTATCGTAAATTCCTTCAAAAGGCTGTTCTTGAGAAGACAGATTCAACAGGCTACTGGCTGAAAAGTCCTGACATGCCGGCAGGAATGTGGATCAAGAATCTAGCTTATGTGCAATTTGCAAAAAAAGGAATCCTATTCACTCGAGCATATATGGATAAATCATTGGGGGATTTGGCGGATACATTAGGTTGGAAGAATGCAAAGGCATACTTCGCCAGCGAAAAGAGTATTGTGCCTACCAAACCAAGATCCTGGGAGGATAGGGAGCTGGATCTGAGTAAGATTCGTCTTGCCAACCCGCTATTCACACATTATCCATATGCAGAGATCAGGGAGAAATAATGAAGAGGATCGCCATCATTCTATCCCTGCTATATTGTATTTCATTGTTTGCAGAACCGTTATCAGTCTATATCCCGAGTAAGCAGCTACCATCCTTGACTCAAAGCACAAATTTCCAGGAATACATTACAACGAACCAGCCTACCGCTGTCGGTGCTCTCATCGTTGGAGATGATCAGACTGCTGTAGGTATTACAGAGAATGAATTCAGCCTTTTAAACCTCAATTATGACAAGAAAGTATGGAATGCAACAAGTGATGTGCTTCCTTTACCCGTGAATATACATCACATTTCCTGTATCTATCTTTATGTCTCGAATGAATGTACCACAAATCCAAAATTCCAGGAATTGAGGGATAAATCTGAATTTCTTGGACAGGCTGAGAAGAACGGTTATATAATCTGGAAATACAAACTTCCTAAAGGGATTAAGAAATGAAGAGATTTATGATACCTCTCATCTGCCTTGCACTTGTCCTTTCAGTGATTGAACTCTGTTCCAAGCAAGTGAAGCCATCTACCAGTGTCTTGAAAATCACTGATGGGAAATCTGTTGTCAATATATCCATTCCCACTTTACCTAAACAAATGGATCGGAAGGTCAAAGCCAGGAGAGGTTCTCAGTGGCAGGGGATGTATCTTTCTAAACTGCTTACAAATAACGGATACAATTTAAAGAAATACCATAACTGCATTCTCGTGGCAAGAGATGGCATGAGAGTCACGATACCGATTGAAGAAATTACCGATGATAATGCTCTCATCACTTTCGCGAAGGAAAAGAAAAGCATGGGAAAAGACTTGAAGCTTGTCATGCTGCAGGATACATTTGAACAACGTTGGTTGAAGTACATCAATCAGATCATTCTTGAATAGGATTCTTTTTTGTCTAACGATCTGGTATTAAATGAATTGTCATTTCGTTATCATAAGGATGCAAAATGGCTTTTCAAAGACCTTTCATTTCATTTCACACCTCATAACATTACTGCTATTACAGGTCCAAATGGAAGTGGAAAAACCACTCTGCTTTACTCCCTTTGCGGTATCATTCCCAACCTTTTCAATGGGCTTCAGAAAGGGCATGTCTTTTTGAATGGAGAGGATATCGCGATGAAGTCGCTTCCCGAAATTTCTAAGTGGATCAGTTTTCTTTTGCAGGAACCGGATCATCAAATCATCTTTCCTGTCGTCGAGCAGGAAATAGCCTTTGGGGCAGAGAATCTTTGCTTACCCCCATCCCAAATTGAGCGGAAGATAGCGGATGTTCTATCCTATCTTGGGGTAGGGGAATTAAGGAATAAGAAGACTTATGAACTCTCATATGGGCAGAAGAAAATAATATCACTGGCTGCTCTACTCGTGAAGGATAGCCCCATACTTGTGCTCGATGAACCTTCAGCGGGATTGGATGAGTCCTCAAAGTCGTTATTGAAGCAGACAATCCTGGATTTGGCAGCTGGTGGGAAAACCATCATTTTTGCTGATCATTCCGATGAAATGATACAGATTGCCACGCAGCATATATCCCTGCCATATTCAGCGGATGAAGGGAAGCCTGATGCTGTATGATTTGAAAGGCGTAAGTTATTGTTACACACAGGATCATCATATTCTGAAAGACGTTTGTATGGAGATTGCTGATAACGAACTCATACTGATTTCAGGTGCCAACGGTTCAGGGAAGACAACCCTATGCAGGTTACTTACAGGACTGAACAAGGATTATCAGGGTTCTATCCAATTTAATGGAACGGAATTAAGGAAATACCAATCTTATGCAATTGCTGATAAAGTGCTGTATTTAAAACAGGAAGGCCAATTGAATGTGGTTGCAGCCACACCTGATAGTGATTTGGAGATCAGACAGCACAAGTTCCTGTATAAGGACGGGCAGGCATTATTCCATGCCAGGAAGGATGCCCTGGTTGAAATGGGTCTTCTCGAAGTTCAGAACAATCCTACTTGGGAACTCAGTTCCGGGCAGGTGAAAAGAATCGGTCTTGCTAGTTTGCCCTTATTCCCGAATCACTTCTGGATATTGGATGAACCATGCATCGGTTTGGACAATGCAACGATCAGGACAATGCATAACTGGCTGTCAATTCGGGCAAAACAGGATAAAGGTGCGATGATAATCGATCATACAGGCAGCCTAAAGGATTTACCATACCATTCCAAATATGTTATCGATAATGGAAGAATCAGGAAATTATGAAAAATATCATTAGTTTAGTCATGATTATTACAGCAGTGCAATTACTCAGTGGTGTTGCAATCAATCAGGTTAAACCCGATACCTTGAAGACAAGGTATTATCGCTTGGAAGGATTACGCGTCATTGGAGAATCTCCCAGTGAGACCATTGGCACTGTTCATACAACGAGCCTGAATACGGCAAGCGAAGCAGGAGCCCTGAATGTGAAGGATGCCATGTCCGATCTTCCGGGAATCAGCATGACTGTTGGTGCCAAGGATGAGAGTAATTTGCGTATTCGAGGATTCAGGAAGAATGATGTAAAGGTCTTAATCGATGGAAGACCGCTCAATTCAGGATATTTCGGGAATGTGAATCTGCAGAATATTCCTGTTTCTGACATCAGGGAGATACAGATTTTAAAGGGACCGGCTTCCTCCATGTATGGCAGTAATACCCTGGGGGGAGTAGTGAACCTTGTTACCAGGGAACCTTCTGGGAGAAAATGGTTCAAACTGGGTATGTTCGTGAAGAGGAATAACACGGATCATTTTGAATTATCTTCTTCGCATCAATTCGACAACTGGAATTACTGGCTTTTTGCTTCCCGCGATCATACTGATGGCTTCATGCTTTCTGATGATTTCATGCCCTCTTTCTCCGAGAATGGGGGAGCCAGGGATAATGCCTCCAAGACCCAACAGCACCTGGAAGGTAAGACTTCATTCAATTTCACCGAATTCCATAAAATGACAGTAACGGCTGGGATTACATTCATTCCTGAAAAATTCCTCCCATCGTCCATCTACGAAACAACTTACCGGAAATACAAAGACTGGCTCAGAATGGAAGGAACTGTCAGCAGTGATATTCAGTTTTCTCCTGATTCCAATCTTGAAACGATGCTGTATCTCGATGGTGGGCAAGACACTTACCTCGAGTATAATGACCCGAATTTCCACAATATGTCTATGGATTCAGATATGATTGGATATACTTTGGGATTTAATCCACGCTATTCCATGGGTGTCCTGAATGACAGTAAAATGACGTTCGGCTATCGGGGAGAAAGTCAATTCAGCAATCGCAAGGATAATGGGAATTACCCCCGATGGACACATCACTCAACTTTACTGCATAACGCTTTTGCCCAAATGGAATGGAAGACATCAACACCGCTTACAATTACCGGCAGTACGGGTTTATCCTATTTCATCAAGGATTCTGATGCGATGTCCGTGGAGTTTGAACCATCCCTGGGGATGAATTATGAATTTCCCACTCAAACTTCCTTATCTTTTGCCATAGGCAAAAACACTGCTTTCCCTACCATGAGACAGTTATTCAGTGTTGAAAACGGTAACATCGATCTCAAGACTCAATATGGGATCAAGTATGAGTTGAGTGCAAAACAACCTTTTCTGTTGAAAGGGATGAACGGTCTGTTCTCCCTAAGTGCATATAAAAACGATATTCGGAACTTGATCGACCTATATGGTGATACCTATGCAAACATTTACCAGGTACATACGCGTGGTGGGGAGGCGGAATTGGAATTTAATCCGTATGCATGGTGGAATATGGATTATTCATACAGTTATCTGTATTATTCTGCCTCACATGGTTATCAATTAACGGAAAGCCCATCCAATTCATGTGATATAAGTTGGTCTCTGCATTTTCCCTATCATTTTACTGCTTCAATCTCTTCACAATGGAAGGATAATCGTTATGGGCAGGATTCAAGTTTGAAATACCATCTTCTTGAATCCTATTGGGTTCACAGTTTGCTTTTGGATAAGAAAATATATGGTGTGAAAGCCTCCCTTGGATTGGAGAATATCATGGATGCGAATTACCAGGAAGAATTCGGTTATCCTGCACCCGGCAGGAATTTCTGCATTGGGTTGGAAAGAGAGTTCTGATGCACAGTTTGAACACACGAACCAAAATACTGATTGTCTTGACTTTGTCTCTGATGTCTTTGTTATACGATCAGTTGGTTGTGATGTCAGTTTTATGCCTGTTTTCCTTCCTTTTATACCTGTTGGGAGGGGAGAAGAGTAGAAGTTTCAAACAGTTATTGATCCTCATATTCAGCCTCATGCTCGTCCAAGTTCTTTTCCGCCCTTCCGGGGAAGTGCTGTGGCAATGGAAGTTCATTCGCATCACACAGGAGGGAATCCATTATGGGGTTGCGGCTTCCCTTCGGCTCATGATCATTTTTCTCTCTGCGGGTTTTTTGCTGAATATATCATATTATCAATATCTGCTTGCCTTCCAGGCATGGAAGATACCTTATGAACTGTCATTCCTGCTTGCTTCTGTACTTCAGTTTTTACCTATTCTGAGGCAGGAATTCCGGAATATGGGTGAAGCATTGGAATTGCGGGGTATCTATCTTTCGAAATTGCCTTTGAATAGAAGATTCTATGCATATCGGGAAATGGTGTTACCCATTCTTGGAAGAGCCATTGCTTCTTTGAAGTACAGGGTTATTTCTCTTGAAATGCGTGCATTCAGGTTATATCCGACACGTACATCTCTGCATGTGGACAGATTGAGAAAACGGGACTATGTTATACAGGTGGGGCTTCTTGCATTGATTGTAATCGGTATCAAATTATCTTAAACAAAGAACTTCAAACTGACATAGATTAGATATATTATTGTTGCTTCATTTGATGCTATGTGCTCTCATTCATTGTGCGATGCAAGTTTAGTTGGATATTTAATCGTTTATATGTGATTATCAGACTATCACCAGTAACCAGTAACCAGTAATCAGTAACCAGTAACCTTCCCCCTCCTATTTCCCAATCAATCTATGCACATACCTCAAACCATATTCATAAGCATCGGGAGTATCGATATCGAGCCACTGGAGCGGGTTGGATATTTTTATGGATTTCATTCTTTTATTTGCTATCAATTCCTGGATGGCACCACTGATTGATTCATTTCCTGATTTCACTACAGTTTCAACTGCGTCGAAAAAGTCGGATTCCAATCGGAATACACCGCAATCGATGCCATTGTATAATGGGATTTCCTTCCCGATTGCCACGATCCTGTTCTCTTCACAATAGACCTTGGTTGCATCATCGATATCATGAATACTGTCCACCCAGGGGTCAACCAGCAGAAGGTTTGTATTTTCTTTCGATTCTACCACTTGTTTCAATGCATCAACAGTCACCACATGATCGGACATGGAAAGCACAAATGGCTCATCCTTTACATAATTTCGTGCCTTGTACACAGACAATCCATTTCCCTTGTCCCACTCGAGATTTTCAATTAATTGAATAGGCAAGCCGAAATCGATTTCAGCAACATACTTCCTGATATATTCCTGATTATATCCAACGACGATACCTATGTCCCCGATACCTGCTGATTTCAATTGTGTTATGATCGTGGAGAGTATTGTCCCATTTGCATAGGGAAGGAGTGTCTTCGGCACCTGATTGCTCAAATCCCATAATCGGCTTCCGAAACCAGCAGCGATGATTACAGCCTTCATATACAACTCCCCAATCTATTCATTACAATGAGTCCCTTCTCTATATAGTTCTTCCATCTTCTCCACGAAACGTTCAGAGGCTTTCCCATCGAGTTTATAGAAGTATCTTCTCCTGTATTCATCAGCCTTTTCAATCATTTCGGGAGTGGGATGCAACGCAATATCAATGGCATTGGCAATTTGCTTTCCCGATTGAATATGCGGGAAGGCTCCCTTCAGGAATTCCCGATTATCGATCTCGAGAAGCGGCTGACCATCAGAATGTTTTAAATCATCACAGGGAAGGTCATATACGATACCGAATTTACCAAAGGAGATGAAGTCAAAGACGGTGCTCGACGCTTCACTCAATATGGTATCTGCTGCAAAGTAATAAGGAACGATATTGTATTCACTAAAGGGAAGAAGTACCGCATGCAGGTACTTCTTCACCTGTTTTTCATAGATTCTATGCTGCTTATGCGGAGCATACTTTCCCATCCAACTATAGGGATGAAGCTTGATGATCAGATTATAATCCCGGGTCTGTTCAAAGATGTCCTCTTTTACATCATATAAGCAGGTTGGTTTATATGTGGGTGCAAACAGAACCGTCTTTTTACCCGGGTCTAATCCCCATTTATTCAGAATCGCATCACGATCGAAGCGTCCCTGGAAATAGTAATCGAGTTTGGGAAGACCGACCAGGTGCACTTCACTTGTACCAAGATCTGGACAGCTTAACAGTGAATCCACCCGATGCTGTCCTTCAACGAATATCTGATACTTCACGCCCTTGGAACGCGCAAGATTCCGATAGAGGATATTCTTGATACCCGTGCCGTGATTCAGGAATATCAGCAGGGTCTTGCCAAAATCCTTCGCATTGCGGAGAGTATCTCCGGCTATGACAATATCAAAACCCTTCGTCTGCTTGGTGAAGCGATATCCCTGTTTCTGCCATTCCCTGGTGATCTTGCTGCGATAGGGAATTTCGAATATGAAGTACTTCTTCTTCTCGATATCGAGTGAGAACCAGACATCATATTTCGGATTATTCAGCAGCAATTCTATGATAGGGTCGAAAGCAGCCTTATGGTATGCATACCCAATTTTGAAGAGGAGTCTTATCTTCTTCAAATTGCCACTCCCATCATTACATCATGTCGTAATATTCAAGACCAAGATGCGTGATGAGATCTTCCTTCATCATATAGCGAAGGGTATTCTTGAGTTTGGTCTGCTGGATGAACAGGTCATTTTCCGGATGCAGTTTCGGAGCAGCCATTGGGCTCTTCCAGTAGAAGGATAACCATTCCTGCACACCATACATGTCACAGCGTCTTGCCAAGTCTGTGAACAGAATGAGGTCAAGCAACACAGGAGCTGCGAGGATGGAATCACGGCAAAGGAAGTTGATCTTGATCTGCATTGGATAACCGAGCCAACCGAAGATATCGATGTTATCCCAGCTTTCCTTGTTGTCTCCGCGAGGCGGATAATAATTGATTCTTACCTTATGGAAGATATCTCCATAAAGTTCCGGATATTGTTTAGATTGTAGAATGTCTTCAATCACTGAAAGCTTGCTGACTTCCTTGGTCTTGAAGGATTCAGGGTCATCCAGCACTTCACCGTCACGGTTACCAAGGATGTTGGTTGAGAACCATCCGGATAAACCGATCATACGTGCCTTGAGTCCGGGAGCAATGATAGTCTTCATTAAAGTTTGACCTGTCTTGAAGTCCTTCCCGCCAACCGGAACATGATTCTTTTCCGCTAACTGGCGAAGAGCAGGTACTTCCAGATTGAGGTTTGGTGCACCGTTGATAAATGGGATTCCCATCTTCAATGCGGCATAGGCATAGATCATGGACGGGGAGATAGAACGATGATTTTCTCTCATTGCCTGTTCAAATGACTCTATCGTATCGTGGGAGGAATCTGCCTGCATATAGACTTCTGTGGAAGCCACCCAAACCATCATGACACGATCGAGTCCCTTCTCTTTTTTGAAATTCTCGACATCTTCCATCAGCATCTTTGCATATTCAAGTTTATTGGGAGCAACCTTCACATGAGTACCATGAAGTTTCTTTACATATTCAGGATCGAATACGGCTTTCTTGGGCTTGATCTTACGCAGTTCCGGTTCAATCTGATCCAGCAGGCTTTTTTCCAGAACACCGGCTTTCAGGGCAGCTTCATAAGCATCACTTTCAAAGATATCCCAAGCGATGAATTCCAGGTCATTGAGCTTTGCCAAAGGAACAAAATCCTTGATATAGGGATGTCTGTCTTCTGTTCGTTTTCCCAGGCGAATTGTTGCCATTTGAGTCACTGAACCGTAGGGTTTTGCGATACCTTTCTTTATGGCTTCAACACCGGCAATAAATGTAGTGGTTACGGCACCAAGTCCAACAATTGCGATTCCAAGTTTGCCATTTGCGGGTTTGATTTGATCACCTCTTAACATTTGAAACTCCTTCATGTAGTAGTATTTTAAAATATAGTTGTTTATACTTCTATTCAACGTCAAGAAAAAACTGAAAACGAAGGATGAACGGGTAAGGAAGGGAACAGAAAAGATAGAGTAGTGAAGCAAAACTCGCACTTGTACAATCGTGAATGAGTGATAGGCAGGATGAATTGCTGGAGAGGAAACAAAGATGAATGAACCGAAAAAAGATAGAAAATTACTGGAAAGATAAAAAGCACAAATTAAAAGTTGCATATTTAATTGATATTAGAGAAAATTGATATGATAATAATCTTTATCATATTTTATTGAACAGAAGCATAATTCTTAAAAGTGTTTGATCTACGTATCCATTATATTTCACAGGAGGATATATGGACAGGAACAAATGGCTATGGATTTGGCTCATTTTACTGATTGCTGCGGGCGTTGCTTTGTATCCCTGGGTGATCAGGGCATTTATGACACCAACAATTGTCGTTCAAGTGGTTGACCAGAAAAATGCGATGAAACCTGTTACCGAGGGTTCTGTTTATTTATTTGACGTGTATAACCTGAATATCCCAGTGGAGAAAAAACTCGTTGATAATCACGGAAAAGCATCTTTTAAGATAAGGCAGTTACCTTCCTCCTATTTTATCATATATAAAGTTTCCCCAAACGATCGTAATACATCCTTAACCAGCAGAGTTGCTATAAACAGGCATTCTGGCTTCACAAGGGTTCGTTTACTAAAGTATGCTGATAAAAACCAGAATAATGCAGCGAATCCACAATATCCTGCACCGGTAGATACTACCATGACTTCGGCTAACCAATCTTCATCACAGGGGTTTTACCCAAGTAATCCTTATATAACAATTTATGATTTGATGCGGGTGCGTAGCACTCCAAGCTTGGATGGGAAAGTACTGGCAGTATTAAGTAAGAATGAAGTTGTGGATAACCTGAATGAAGTATCTTCCCAGAAGAGCTTGATAACGCTTCAAAATCAGCCCATGCTTTCGACCTGGACAAAAGTGAAAACTCAAAAAGGAGTGGTTGGCTGGGTTGTTACGGTTGCATTAGAGCAATATTATGAAGGTGATGGCGACTAATCAGATTCAAATTTGAAGGTTAATATGAAAAGAATTACATGGCTTTTTCTTTTATTCTTAATACCTGCTCTGATGCCGGGATTGACTACAAAATCATCATCAAAATATACATTTAATTGGAACGAGCGCTTCCCGGTCATTGCGGACAGCATCCACCATCAGGCACAGGCGTATTACCAGTCAAAGAACCTTTTTGCACCACAGGGTAAAAGTGAAAGCAATAAGGATTACATCATTCGGATGCTGAATACATACAGTGAAGTGAAACATCACGAATTTGATCCGTTTATTCCTTATTATCAGCGAATGTTCAGTTCCTCGGAATCAGAAGTGACGCTTACAGGTGAA
>Ga0116171_10003200_pt1 | contig 15203 bp, 14 predicted proteins | sample AD_JPNHW2_MetaG_FD_89798 | JGI IMG/M metagenome (GOLD analysis project Ga0116171, IMG submission 89798) | Active sludge microbial communities of municipal wastewater-treating anaerobic digesters from Japan - AD_JPNHW2_MetaG | ecosystem: Engineered > Bioreactor > Anaerobic > Digestate | place...
GGATCATCAACAGGTCTGATAGTAATAAAATTCATTCCTTTTTTGAAGGGCATTGATATTTCAACAGTCTGGTAAATATCGAATTCATTAAAAAAATCAACAACTTTCTTTGAACTGCCGCTGGAAAATGAAAATTTTGCACTTTGAGGCGTTTTTAAAACATTGATCATTACGCTGTACAGACCTTCATTTTCAAAATACTGACCAAATGTAAAAAACTCCGTCTTATTCTTAAATCTGCAGAAATAATAAGTTTTTCCGTCAGTAAACGAACTTTCGATATTAAATCCAGAATATTTGTCGATGTAAGGCCATGCCGGGAATTTATTACAGTAATCAGGAATTCCGTCAACCGGATATTTTTTATTTTCCATTTTGAGGTGAATTATATCGGGAAAATCTTCTTTATTTAAAGGGACTATTTCCGGCGGCTGATTTTCCAGCCGCTGTTCGTTGAAAAAAGCACGGTAGTATTTTTTGTCAGGATAATAGTTCATCAGTCTGCGGTTTTCAAATGTTCCGAAATCATGGGCGAATATCAATTTGTTGCTGTCGATATCTGACAGATTCATCAGCGCTGCTCCTGAACTGTAATAAATCTCTGGACTTATGAATACGACACCTTCAGTTATTCCTTTTTCATCCAGAATTTTTCCAAGTCTGGGATCTGTGCCCCAGAAGGCTGTTTCGTATGTTTTGTATATAGGCGGAGCGAAAATAACAAACTGATACAAAAGTCCTGCAAGGAAGAACGCTGAAAAAAGATTTACAGGGTGTAAAAGAGGATTTGCTGAATCATTACGGAACTTTTCAAAGAAAAGGATCATACCTCTCGCTGCAAGTATTATCAGAAAAAATGAAACTTCATAGTAAAATCTCGGTCCGTAGACATTTCCATCATAATAGTAAAAATAATAACCGGCAAATGTAATCATAAATAGTGAAAGAATAAACAGATCACTGAACCAGTTTTTTCTGTCGTTTAAAAAAAGAAAAAGGAGAAAAATAAAAATAAAAATAACTGGATGAAAAAAAAGACCGTAAACAAGCTGGACAAGTCTGGTGTGGGTTATATATGCAGCATGTTTTATTGTGAGTCCTTCATCAGGAAGCTCGATGATAGTGGAATGATGACACCCTTTGTGAAGACCTATTCCCATGCAGTTATCGTCAGGTTCTGTATAATTGAAAAACGCTTTGTGTTTCGGAGTGAACATTTCTCCGGTTATGATATAATTGGAGTAATAGAGCAGCAGAACAGCCGGTATTAATATAAGTGCGGTTACAGCAATATATTTTTTGAAGTTACTGAATTTTAAGATGAAAAACAGCCATATCATGACCGGAATGAATATGAACAGGGCATTTTGCGGTCTTGTAAACATAAGCATGACTAAAAACAGTAGTGAAATCAGAGAGTTTTTGATGGAAAAACACTTGGAATTCCTGACTGAAAAATATACAGATCCCGTTGTACAGAACGCACAGAAGGAATGAGCCATCCATGTGCCGCCCATCGACATAAGAAAAAGTGATGTCGCGGCTAGAAACATTGACAGTGCAGCTGTTTTTCTGTTGTAAAGAGACTCAGATATTTTACCGGACAGAAAAACTGTTCCTGCCGTAAGTAACGGATTAAACAGAAAAGGAACCTTCAGAAAAATGAATACTGCAAGCAGTGTCGAATATCCAGGCTGATATATGGAATAAGTGCCTGAAATATCAGGAATTATATATAAAAAATCAAAGAATTCGTAATGAGGATGCAGCGGTGATGACATTGAGCCGTTAAGTATTGTTTCAGCCAGATATTTGTAATTTATTTCGTCCTGCACATGCGGTATTCCGCTGAGTACAGAAAGTGAAATAAAAAGCGAAAATAAAAATGCAAGAAAGGAGAAAATTTTATAAGAATGTTTTTCTGCAAATAAAAAGACTTTGTTGAATTTTTCAGTTAGAGGCGGAATGGAAAACAGTATCAAAGCAAAAATAAGAAAAATAAATAACCAGGGAAAATACGGGTTTACAAAATTGCTGTAATCTCCCCGGAAACTCCATACAAAGAAGATCAGAAATAGAAAAATTGCTGTAGTGATCCTTAGAAACTTCATTAGTTTCTGCTCAACCTGTCAATAATTATGCCGGAAGCAAATGCCAGCAGGTAAAACGAAAATCCTGTCCAGAAAGTTGTCGAGATTCCGTAAAAGATAGAGATGGTTACTGCCAGAACTGAACTGACAACGCTTGTCGCACCGTTCACACCCCAGAGCCATGGAGCTTTTTCCTTCATTTTTGTCGTAAGCATTGAAAGTCCGGTCGGGAACGGCATGCCCAGAACAAAACCGATAAATGCCATTACTGCAAAACTATAGATTATCCGGGCAGTTATTGTCCATGATGAAAGATGCGGCAGTAGATACATATTTGTCGCACCGGCAATTGCAATGGTTAAAATAAGTATGATGAACAGACCGGTTATTCCTAGCTTTTCCTTTACCTTCCGGCTGAAAAAACTTCCAACTCCGCTGAAAAGTAAAACTGTGAAAAGTACAACAAGGATGCTGTATGTCGGATGCCCTAAAAAAACGGCAAATTTCTGAATAAGTGCAATTTCAATAAGCATGAACCCGGTTCCGATAGAAGCAAAGTAAACTGTGTAACTGTTGAAGAATGTTTTCAATGAACGGTTCTGCATTTTCAGAACAATCGGAACGATTATGAGAAAGATCGACAGAATTATTACAATTGCAAGAAGCGAGAGAAGATTTTTAACAGCCATTAAGTTGGTTGATAGAGGGCCTTCCATTTCAATATTATCATGTTTGAAAACAGAAGACGGTCTGAGCATGTTGAAAAAGAAAGGGTTGTCATCGGTCGGTGCACTTATATCAAGCGGATATTCAGCAATGAACTGATCCCTTGTTGATGATGTTATAAGCTTTTTGAAGTCGGAGTCTTTTTCTCTTCCTGTGGCAAGAAGTGTCTCAAATCCATAAAGATCTGAGAATGTTATAAACCTGTCGATAATATTTTCCTTGAACGGTTTCTTGGAAACAATTATTGTTCCTGTTCCAAATTCGTAATTCTGGTACGAATTGTAAATGAAATAATTGACTGATGTAAGAAGAATATGCTTTGAAGGATCTTTGACACCTGATTCAATAAGAGCCTGATATGCAAGATTTGTGAGTCGAAGCAGTTCTCCCGGTCTTTTTGGATAATACCAGCGGCTCATTGTAAGTGCGCCGTTATCAGAAAGTTTTGAAAAGAAAGATTTCCAGGCTTCAACCGTGTAAAGTGTGTTTTCTGTCAGTACAAAAGCTCCGGAGGTTGTTGCTGCCCATGAATCGATGAGGCTTGCCTGAATAATATCGAATTTCATGTCGGACCGTTCAAAGAAATTTCTCGCTTCGTCATTTACGAGGTGAACATTCGGCAGTTTTTTGAGATCGTATGTATAACCGGCGTAAACTTCTGTAACTGCCTTGATTATTTTAGGATTTATCTCTATACCCCATACTTCCCGTTGCCCGAACTGAAGAGCGGAAAGAATGTCGCGACCGCCTCCGACACCGATAACTCCGACTTTTGAATCCGGAAAAAGAATGTGTGCAAAATTTGTAATATCGTATCTTAGATGGAGAAGTCCTTCAACCGGCATCTGATTTTTTGTTATGACTGTTGCAGCGGCGGAGTCGATCTGAAGTACTTTCTGATCAATTCTATAAGTTGGATAAGCACTCATCATTTTTTTTGAAATGCCCCAGCCGAAACCCGCATTATCGGCAGGAAGAACTGTGATTCTTGAAAAAGGAGTCCAGCTTTCCCACTCAATGTTGTTTTCAATTCTTGAACTTAATTCTCCGTTTTCAACTTTTGCCCATTCTATTTTGAACACCTTGCCGGTATGGTTAGCAAGTGCGAGCGTAATTATCAGAAGTGCAAAAAGGAGGTCAGATCTTTTTGAGGAAAGGAAATAAGCCGCAAAAAAACCGGTACATGAAAGAAAAATGATAAAAGTTACAGCATCGGTGTTTGAAAGAAAAATATAGAAAAGCACAGAGCCTGCTGCTGCTCCGGCAAGGTCTGATGCATAGAGTCTGTTTGCATAATCCATGTATTTTGTTGAAAGTATCAAAGCGATTGCAACTCCGGTAAAATAAAAAGGAACAGAGGCAGTGACATAGATCAGCGACATCGAAAAGATTCCGATGCCCGAAGATCTCGGGACAAACGGTATTGAAAGAAGTGTGAGCAGTGAAAGTATCGTAAAAAGCGAGAAATAACGGCTGTATTTTATTATGAGAGAGTCAATTTCATCTTTACCGAGTTCAGAAAAACCGGATACGAAGACTTTTACTGCTCCAGTGCTCATTCCGAGCATTGCAACCGAAATTGCCATGAAAGCATAATGATACCACATGGTTATACTGAAAATACGAGTCAGACTGTTTTCAAGTGCAAGTCCGGCAAGTGACAGCAGAAAAATTGAGAGATAGAGGGACTTTTTCATTGCGATACTCCAAAAATATATCACGGGATGATACATAAAACATAATTTTGAGTCAATAAGTTGTTTGAAAAGTTCAGTCATTGACACAAAATAGTTTCGGGTGTACTCTTTCACGGTATTTTTGAGGAGGGAAAAATGACAAAATCACCTAAAGAGACGGGGATTGAAAAGAGGATTTTTGATAAACTTCACGGTCGCTCGCTGGAACTTGTAAAAATGATTTTTGATGATCCGGAGATAGTTCATTTTCAGAATTATGCGAATACGGTCTCTATCACGAGGCTGAATTATAACGATCACGGGCCGGTACATATGAAGAAAGTCGCATATAACTCTATGAAAATAATGAAGATAATGCACGAGCAGGGTTTTAAGTTCAGTCTGGAGAAAGACGGTGCTGGGACATTCGAAGACAGTTTTACCGCTGTTTTGTTTGCGGCTCTGGTTCATGATATCGGTATGTCGATAGGCAGAGAGAACCACGAAAGGAACGGTGCGATGCTGGCAAATCCGATATTGACGAGAATTCTTGCAAAGATATATCCCGATGATTTTGAAAAGCAGATAGTTGTCAGAGCTCTGGCACTTGAGTGCATTTTCGGTCACATGGGAACTGTGAAGATTCATTCATACGAAGCGGGAGTTGTTCTTGTCGCTGACGGTTGTGACATGGAAAAGGGGCGGAGCCGTATTCCTATAATGATAAACGAAGAGCCTAAAGTTGGCGATATTCATCAGTATTCTTCGGCATCTATCGAAAAAGTTAATATACTGAAAGGCGAAAACAAACCCTTGCTGATAAATGTAGAAATGAGCGCTTCGGTCGGATTTTTCCAGATCGAGGAGGTGCTTTTCAAAAAGATAAACGCAAGTACCCTGAAACCGTTTATTGAGCTTTCAGCCGGAGTGACCGGAAAAGAAAGCAAGAGATATCTGCATTAACCCTAACCCTTTGAAAAGGGCAAGGGAAGATGCGAACCCTAACCCTGACCCTTTCCCTTTAAAAAGGGCAAGGGAAGAGAGATTGGATGGACGATTTAGTTAAGATAGCGGCAAGAAATCTCAGAAATAATCAGACCGGATCAGAGAAAATATTCTGGGATGCCGTTAAACAGAGAAAGATAATGGATCTTAGATTTATGCGGCAGCATCCTGTTACATTCTTATATGATAATAGAGAACGATTTTTCATTGCTGATTTTTATTGTGCAAAAAAAAGACTTGTGGTTGAAATCGATGGCGGAATTCATGAAAAACAGAAAGATTACGATGAATTGCGTGAATATATAATCAAAAGTCTGGGCTATAAAATGATTCGATTTACTAATGAAGAAATCAATCATGACTTGGATAATGTTGTAAAAAAATTAGAAAAGGAGCTCTCTTTACTCCCTTCCTTTTTTTAAAGGGAAGGGCCGGGGATGGGTTTCCTGAAAGGAGGAAATGATGAATAAAATTAATCTGTTAGTTGCAATTGTTGCTGCATTTTTGTTGAGTTCCTGCGGTTACAACGCCATGCAGGCTCAGGAAGAAGAGGTTTTTAAAGCGTGGGGTGATCTTGAAAGTTCCATGCAGCGCCGTGCCGATCTTATTCCGAATCTGGTAAGCACTGTGAAGGGTTATGCAAAGCATGAATCGGAAACTCTGGAAAAGATAGTTGAAATGAGAGCATCTGTCGGTTCTGTGAAGATCGACGCTAAAGATCTCGGCAATGCTGAGGCGATGGCGAAATTCCAGCGGTCACAGGGCGAGATATCGTCAGGACTTTCGAAACTTCTTGTGGTGGCTGAGCAGTATCCGGATCTGAAGGCTAACGAGAATTTCCGTGATCTGCAAAGTCAGCTTGAAGGTACCGAAAACCGTATAAATGTCGCCAGACAGCGTTATAACGATGCGGTAAGCACATTTAACGCTTCAATCCGCAGTTTTCCGAACAGCATGATAAATGGCTGGTTCCTTCATCTTGAACGGAAGGAATATTTCAAGGCTGAAGAAAAAGCTAAAGAAGTTCCGAAAGTGGAGTTTTAATAGTGAAAAAAATACTTTTTTTAATACCGTTTTTAGTTGTAACTCTTTTTGCGCTGGATGTGCCGGCTCTTAAAGGGCGGGTGACCGACAATGCAGGGTTGCTTTCTTCTGATGCGGCGGTTCGTATCGAACAGAAACTTGCTGCACTTGAAACGAGTGATTCAACACAGATTGCAGTTCTGACAGTGCCGACTCTTGATGGTGACAGCATTGAGGATTTTTCAATGCGTGTCGTCGAGCAGTGGAAACTCGGACAGAAGGAGACTGATAATGGAGCACTTCTTATTATTGCCAAAGATGATCGCAAGCTTCGCATCGAAGTCGGTTACGGACTGGAAGGCAAGCTGACAGATGCCACAGCCGGTCGGATAATCCGTCAGGTCATTGTGCCTTATTTCAAACGAAATGACTTCGAAGATGGTGTCGAAGCAGGAGTCGATGCAATGATAGCTGCCGCAAAAGGTGAGTTTAAAGCTTCTGAAAACAAATCGCCGGTATCTGAAAAACACATGTCGATTATCATGATTATATTTTTCATAATTATATTCTTTTTACGCGCTGTGGTCGGTGGCGGCAGACACCGGTTTTACGGTGGCGGATACAGAGGCGGCGGTGGATTCGGCGGTTTCGGCGGTGGCGGATTCAGTGGCGGCGGCGGCGGTTTCGGCGGTGGCGGCTCTTCAGGAGGCTGGTAATGAAAGATCTGACAAAAAAATTCCTTTCGGAATCTGAAAAAAACAGTGTGCTTAATGCAGTGTCACAACTTGAAAAGAATACAACTGGCGAACTTGTGCCGATGATCGTTTCAACGAGCGGAAGCTATGGCGAATACAGCATTATCGGCTCTTTGGCACTGGCTATGCCGTTAGCTGTAATTAATGCCTATTTAATCAACTGGTGGTATTATGATCAGATCGACACGCTTCTGTTTTTCTTCATCTTTTTTATTCCTCTTTTTGTTCTGTTTTTTCTCATTTTGAACGATATGCCGTGCCTCAAAAGGCTTTTTGTGCCTAAAGATGTAATGGAAGAAGAAGTTCGTGAAACGGCGGCTTACGCTTTTCTTTCACACGGACTTCATAACACAAAGAACGCATCCGGAGTTCTGCTCTATATATCGATTTTTGAAAGACGAGTGTGGATTTTAGCCGATAGAGGTATCAACAGTAAACTTCCGGAAGGCACATGGGACAGCATTGTGGCAGATCTTACAAAAGGATTGAAGCAGAAAAAGAATGGTGAAGGGATCGTCACAGCTATAAACCGGATCGGAGAACAACTGATCTCGAATTTCCCGGCAGATGGAGATTCAACCAATGAACTGCCTGATCTGATAGTTGGAGAAGAAAAACCCTAACCCCCAGCCCCTTTCCCTTTGAAAAGGGCAAGGGGAGATGTAAATTGTGGTTTTTCACCCTTCCTTTTTTAAAGGGAAGGGACGGGGATGGGTTTTACCTCTTATAATGAGGCATTTCTTCAGGAATGAACATTGATATCTCGACGAGTCCTGCGACTTTGCCGTCTTTGTACCACGGAGCCTGATAGATCAGTTTTTTCCTGCCGTTTTTCTCAATTGTATAGACATTTTTGGTGTCGTTTTCCATCAGATCCTTCATGATATCCCGTGATCTTTGCTGATGGCATCCCATAAGATTAGACCCGATAAGGCTTTTTCCGCCTTGCTTTTCATTAACTTTGGCTGATGCTTCGTTCATGTCAAGGATGTTGCCCTCAAGGTCCATCACTGTTATCGCCGCGCCGAAATTCTCTATCCAATTTGTAAACATTTTCCACCTCAAAATGAAAATTACCGGAACAATGTAATATATTTTGATATGTTTTTCCAGTAGATGTAATATGTGTCGAAAATAATTTGAAAACCAGAGGTTCAAAATGATCTACACGATTGTTAAATACCTTGTGACTGCGGCGGTTGTTGTCGTGGTTTCGGAAGTTGCCAAAAGGTCTGACAGACTAGGATCTTTCATCAGTTCGCTTCCGCTTGTGACACTGCTTGTCCTTTTCTGGCTCTATTTTGAGAACCAGCCTGCGGCAAAGCTTGAAAATCATGCATATTACACATTCTGGTATGTCCTACCGACACTGCCTATGTTCATCATGTTCCCGTTTCTGCACCAGCGCTTCGGCTTCTGGCTCACCATTGCCATCAGCATCGCCCTCACAGTGGTGCTCTTCGCCATCACCGGGATCATCTGCAAAAAATTCGGAGTAGTGCTGTTTTAGGATATACTTTTTTTACTTGAAATGAGATGATGAAAAGTATAAAGTTCCGTAGAATTCAACTATTTTGGTTTGTTATGGTGGTTCAAGTTTCTGATCAAAAAGCTTCTATTAGAAAGTTTTTTGATAGAGACAGCAAAAAATGAATAGGAAAAAAACATGCCTGATAATTCAAAGCTTAAATTAATGGTTGCGTCTACGGTTTATAATTTTGAGGATCAATTGGTTCAACTATGTGGCATCCTTAAAGTATTCGGCTACGATGTTTGGAACTCTCATCTTGGTACGATTCCTGTCCATCCCAATAGATCGAACCTCAAGAATTGTGTTGCTGCTGTTCAAAATTGCGATATATTCTTAGGTGTCATTCGTCCATATTACGGGAGTGGAGTTATCGACAATTATTCTATAACACATCAGGAATTTCGGGAAGCAATTAGATTGAAAAAGCCTCGATGGATGCTGGTTCATCACGATGTTATTACGGCTCGACAATTATTGAAATCGTATATGTATGATAAGAAAGGAGCTCGTAGAAAATTCAAATTAAAGCCGAATCCTATAATAGATGATTTAAGAGTGATAGATTTATATAACGATGCTATACAAAATGATGTTAATCCGGCAAATAGAACTGGAAATTGGGTTCAGGAATTTCAGACTATTAAAGAAATAAATTGCTATATTGATAGTCAGCTAAAGGATTTAGACCAAATTAGAAAAACATGTGAGGAGATGAATAGAACATGAATGCAGAAGAATTATCAAAAATTATTAAAAATGGTATGACAGAGCAGGTGGAATTCAAGAATTCTAATTTATCCATTAATGAGGTGGCTCGTACTGTTTGTGCTTTTCTTAATCGAAAAGGTGGACGAATATTGATTGGATTTTCAGACAAAGGCAAACCGACTGGTATTTCAGATGTTTCATCTTTTTATCACCAACTTGAAACTGAGTTGCAAAAAATGATTTCGCCATCAACATTTTGGAGTGTTGAGCAGGCGGAAGATGCAGGAAAAGATTTTATCATAGTCGATGTTCCAGAAGGTATGGATAAGCCTTATGTGGTTGATGGTGCAATTTATATTCGAGCGGGAATAAAAGATGTTCCGGCAACACGAGATGATATCAGTACTTTAATTCACAAGCGGGCTGAAGCAGAAGTGCGTTGGGAGCGACAAGTTGCAATTGGTACAGGGCTTGAAGATTTGGAGAAGGATATAATTGTTGAAACTGCACAATTGGCAGTGAATTCAGAACGATGGAAAGGTAAACCGAAAGATATTGAATCATTTTTGCATTCATTTGGCTTATTGGTATCTGGAAGTTTGACTAAAGCAGCTCTTATTTTATATGGAAAAAACCCAACTCGTTTTTTTCCACAGGCAAAAGTTCGCTTAATGGTTATGCCTAATGGAAAAATAGGGAGACAATACTCTATGGATAAAGAATTCGATGGCGGACTCCTTCGGATTACTCAGGAAATTCAGGATTCATTAGCTATTTATGTCGGCGGAACTAATAGTACCTTTTCAGCACAAAATTGGCAACGCTCAGATAGACAAAGCTATTCTTTACCGGCTCTGCGTGAAGGAGTTATGAATGCATTGGTGCATAGAGACTACGAATCGAATGGATCAATATTAATTTCTGTTTTACCTGATTCAATTAAGATTGCGAATCCTGGTAGTCTGCCGGAAGGGTTGAAAGTAACTGACTTGAAAAAAAATCACCTGTCTTTTCCGCGTAACCCGGATATTGCTCATATGTGTTTCTTACATAGGTTAATTGAGAAAGTCGGTCGTGGTACGCAGTTTATTGTTGAAAACTGTCGTAATGCACAGTTGAAAGACCCTAAATGGGTAAGTTCTTCTTTAGAAACATCTCTTGTTTTCTTTTCATCTCTAAACAAAGCAGGGACTCAAGATCTCAGTGAGAGACAAAAAAAGATAATTGAAGTATTAAAATCAAGGAAAAATATGAAAGCAACCGAAATCGTTATTTTACTCGGTATTGATATTACAGACCGTACAATACGGAATGACCTTGATTATTTGATAAGACAAGGATTGGTTATGCGTAACGGGCAAGGTCCTAGCACAACTTACTTACTAGAAAATCAAGATTCAAAGTGAAGGTCGTTTCCGGATTTTTCCAGATATTCCCGTAAACAGCCATAAATTACTGTACATTCCTGTGTATATTCAAATAGTTCCATACATTTTTGTATAGTTTCAGATGTTTCCAGATGTTTCCAGATGTCTTTTTGGAAACGAAGATTTCTTTGTGAGAAAATTCAAAAAAGAATATGAAAATTAGCGATTTATTTTAAAAATAATATTATTCAGAGTGTTAATCGAATTTTATTGGAGTGTGTCATGTTGAAAGGTAAAAATGTGAATTTAAGGCTGACAAAGGAAAGTGATCTGGAAAAGATAAACGAGCTGATGAGCGATCTGATGAACCGCGGAGATTATTATCCGATGGGTCTGCACACTCTCGTTGCGGCAAAGAAAGGATTCAGCGAGAATGGATTCTGGGGTGAAGACATGGGCTGGCTTGTGATAACCGATAAAAATGACGAAATGCTCGGCAATATCGGGTTTTTCAAGTATGCTCCTTATGCTGACGGATACGAACTCGGAGCTGTCATTTTCAATCCTGAGAACCGTGCAAAAGGCTATATGACCGAAGCTGTGAAAATATTCATCGCTTACATGTTCGAAATAAAGAAGATCGAAAGGCTTCAGGCGGCTCTCACAGAAGGGAACAAGGGAAGCGAAGGGGTTTTCAGAAAGTGCGGACTGACAAAAGAAGGGGTCCTGCGCAAAGCGATATACCACCGTGGTCAGTACAAAAATCTGGTGCTTTATTCAATACTTAGAAATGAAGCGAAGTCGCTGAAAGAAACGATTGAAAGTCTGTGAAAGCAGATCAAAGGGGTTGATATTGAAAAAAGTTCTGATCTTTATTTTCAGTCTTCTTTTTACATTGCAGGCAATGTCTCTTGAAAAAAGCGGTAGTGAATTTCCTTTTGAGCTTTCAGGAACAAAAGAGGCCTTTCTGCTTTCCTCCGGATTAGGTTTTATGACTTCGTACTTTTTTGAACAGTCTGCCGAAATGAGCGATCTTGAAGTCCGGGCTCTTGATAAATATGACATAAACAGTTTTGACCGCTGTGCAACTGAACTTTACAGCGAAAAGTCCGCCCTTGCATCTGATGTCATTCTTGGAACTGTTATGGCTGCACCGGTATTATTTTTTGCCGATAAAAGGCTCAACAGAGATTTCAAAAATGCTGCAACTTATCTTGTCATGTACGCAGAATCATTGATATTGCTGAACGGAATAACAGAAACTTTCAAAGTGACAGTTCAAAGAAAAAGACCTTATGCCTACAACGAATCATTGTCATATAAAAAGAGAACTTCCGGAGATTATAACCTTTCTTTTCTGAGCGGGCATACTGCAAATGTTTTCAATTCGGCGGTTTTTCTTTCCACAGTTTTTACTTTTGCCAACCCCGGTTCAAAATGGGTTCCTGTCGTCTGGACAGCTTCTCTTTCTGTGGCATCAACTGTTGCGGTGCTGCGGGTTGCTGCCGGAAAACATTACCCGACCGATGTGATAGCCGGAGCGGTTCTCGGCTCGGTAACAGGTCTGCTTATACCTCTGCTTCATAAGGTGAATAAGAAAAACCTGAGTGTTTTTCCTGTAGTATCTTCTGAATATGGCGGACTGCAGGCTGTTTTGAATTTTTAATAGTCAGGATTTAAGGAGATATTCCGATGAAAAAGTTCTGTTTAAGTTTTTTGTATGCATTCCGCGGTATCAAATATGCTTTCCAGGGACAGAGGAACATTAAAGTTCAGATGTGTTCCGGTGTCGCCGCTGTTGCCGCAGGGCTGATCCTGAGAGTGCAGACAATTGAACTGATTGCAATATTTCTGATATCCGGAATGATCATCGCTCTTGAAATGGTGAATACCGCAATTGAAAAAATGGTCGATATCCTCTCCCCGGAATTCAACAGAAGTTACGGCGTCATCAAAGACATCATGGCGGGAGCAGTGCTTGTCCTTGCCATAATTTCTGTAATAATAGGAATTCTGATATTCATTCCGAAGATAGTGGAAATATTCGCATAGAAAGCCTAAGGATAATGATCAGACTATTCAACATCCTTGAAGGCTGAGCGTATACGGTCTTTTCTGAATATCATGAACAATGCAACTGCAAAACACAATAATCCGCTTAAAAATATCGTCGCCGGAGTTCCTATCTTATGAGCGATAGCGCCGCTCAGAAGATTACCGAAAGGGGCAAGTCCCATAAACGAGAAAGTGTACAAACTCATGACACGGCCTCTCATGTTCTCGTCAACCACACTCTGAATTACAGTGTTCGATGAGGCCATTATTGTCATCATGCCGAAACCAACGGTCACAAGAAGTCCGAGCGAAAGTTCAATACTTCTCGACATTGAAAATCCTATCATACCGAGACCGAATATCGCAAGAGCAAGCGGCATATTTTTAAGAAGCCCTTTTGAGCTGTTTCTTGATGCAAGATAGAGAGCTCCTGTCAGAGCGCCGCATCCTGCTCCGCCCATCAGAAGTCCGAAAGTCTGTGAAGTTCCGTGCAGAATGTCCTTTGCCATTACCGGCATAAGGACTGTGTACGGCATTCCTATGATACTTGCAAAGGCAACTGTAAGAAGGATCATCTTTATCGGAGCTGAATGAAAAGCATAGGAAAATCCGTCTTTTATGTCACTGAGTGCGTTTTTGTGTCCGGCTTTATGTTCCACAGGTTTGACTTTGATTTTGATAAGAGCGACGATAACAATTATATAGCTCAGCCCGTTAATGAGAAAGCAGATACCCTCGTTTGCAATGGCTATTATCAGTCCGGCGAGAGGCGGCCCGATGAGACGGGATGCGTGGAAAGATGTCGAATTAAGCGCTATGGCATTGCTTAGATCCTCTTTCCTGTCAACGATCTGGACAACAAAAGAATGTCTTGCAGGGGCATCAAATGCCATGATCGAGCCTTGAATCAGGCTCATTATAATTATAGTTGTCACTCCTGCCGTACCGGTAAGTACCAGTGTTGCGAGAATAAGAGCCTGAATCATAAAAAGCGACTGAGTGATTATAAGAACCTTATACCTGTCGTAGCGGTCCGCCACGATTCCGGCAAAAGGGGCAAGCACAAATGACGGAATCTGTCCGGCAAATCCGGCTATTCCAAGCAGAAAGGCCGAATCTGTCAGCCTGTAGATAAGCCAGCCAAGAGCAATCTGCTGCATCCATGATCCGACCTGAGATATGATCTGCCCTGAAAAATATGTCCTGTAATTAGGATAGCTGAGTGCCCTGAAAGTTGTTTTTATACCGTTGAGATTCATAATCTTCTCCTAAATCCTGACAAGTAATAACAGGAAAAATATTAAAAGCAAATAGTGTGAGAATCTTGTTAATATTCCGTTTTTGACTAAATTTGTACGGGTATCTGAATTATCTTTATTATTGAGGTGCAGGATGAGATTTTTTATGATTGTTACTGTTGCGGCGGCATTTCTACTTTTGTCTGTTTCGTGTAACGGATCTGCAACATCGCATAAAACAGATAAAGACAATGCGGCAAATGATGAAAACCAGACAGATTCTGAAAACGACTCTGATGGACTGCTGAATGATGAATCTGCTGCTGATGACAATTCAGTAAAACCTGATGAAACGAACGATTCTGAAAATCCTGATGAATCCACTGACAGCGAAGATCCTGATATTGAAGGAGATTTGGATATATCAATTGATGAAGATATGCCGGTAATTTGTGAAGCAGAAGTGAAAAGCTGTAGAGAAAATGTTGTCATTCAGTGCAATAATGCCGGAACGGTCATATCTGAAGTTGAGACCTGCACAGGTGTCGGAGTATCCTGCTATAAAGGTGAATGTCTCGATGAATGCGGTATCGCTGCTAAAAATCAGGGGTATCTCGGGTGTGAATACTGGGGAGCATTTTTACAGCAGACCACGGAGATAAATAGTGCAACATATGCCCTGGTCGTGGCTAATCCCAATGTTACAGAAATAACCGTAAAGGTTTTTTCAGTTGGAGATGAACTTCTTGCAGAACATGATATCGAAGCTGGAGAGCTTTATTCTTTCGAACTTGGTACAGACCGGAGAATTCAGGGACCCGGCATAAGCGATCTTGCTTTCAAGCTTGTTTCAACCCGTCCAGTAGCGGTAACTCAGATGAATCCGTTTGGAAATGTCATGATGTATTCAAATGATGCGACACTTCTTTTTCAAAAAGGTGCGCTAGGCACTGAATATTATGCGATGTCATGGCCTTCATGGTCGACAATGTCAGGCTTTGTTTCTATAGTTGCTGTTGAAGACGGAAC
>Ga0116171_10003203_pt1 | contig 15195 bp, 15 predicted proteins | sample AD_JPNHW2_MetaG_FD_89798 | JGI IMG/M metagenome (GOLD analysis project Ga0116171, IMG submission 89798) | Active sludge microbial communities of municipal wastewater-treating anaerobic digesters from Japan - AD_JPNHW2_MetaG | ecosystem: Engineered > Bioreactor > Anaerobic > Digestate | place...
CTTGGTATATAATAGTATTATACCTATTTTATTAGGGATCGTTTCAAACGGTCGAGATTATTCAGTAAGTTATAGTTTTCTAATTTTATTTTTAGTTTTTACTAAAATTAAAAATTCCAAAACTATAAACTAATTGTATGAATAAGCAAGCATTAGTAGAACTCGTTCATGAGAAAATCGGTGGAACAAAAGTTCAAGCCGAAGAAATTGTGAACGCAATGTTTGATGCTATCGTTGCTACTTTGAAAAAAGGAGGCGAAGTATCAATTGCAGGACTTGGAATCTTTTCAGTAAAAGCTCGCGCAGCTCGTATGGCTCGCAACCCTAAAACTGGAGAGACTGTAAAAGTCGCTGCAACTAAAGTACCAAAGTTCAGAGCCGCAAAAGCTCTTAAAGACGCAGTTAAATAATCTTAATTGATTAAAGAAAAACCACTCTATTCTATCCATGAGTGGTTTTTCTTTTTATTTAATTTATTCTATTAGTAACAAAAGTAACATTAATCCTACACCAAGAATAATAGCAAGAAATTGTAAAAGAGAGTGTTTTAATTCTTTTGTTTTATGAAGCTCTGGAATAAGATCAGACATAGATATATATATGAATCCTCCGGTAGCTATTGGCAAAAACCAAATAATTGAATTTTGTATACTACTGCCAAAAATGAAAACAATTATTGTTCCTAAAACAGCAGCTAGAGCAGAAATAAAATTATAAAGTAAAGCTTTCTTGTTAGAATAACCAGAATGAATCAAGACTGCAAAGTCTCCTACCTCTTGTGGAATTTCATGAACAATAACGGCCAAAGTAGTAGCAATACCTAGAGGAATACTTACTAAAAATGTAGCTCCGATAATTACTCCATCGATAAGATTATGAAATCCATCTGTAAATAAAACAAGTTTCCCTACTGGATGAATATGATTCTCTTCTTGCTCCCCTTCTTCTCCATGATGATGCCAATGAATAAATTTTTCTATAACAAAGAAAGTTAAAATTCCACCTATAATCATTAAGCTAGTAATATTTTCATTGGCTCCATTTTTTACAATCTCTGGAATAAGATGAATAAAAGCATCTCCAAGCAAAGCTCCGATAGCCAAACTTATTAGAAAATTAATATTTTTCTTCAAAATATCCTCCTTTAAAGAAAGAAAGAATATTCCAATAAGAGAAATAAGACTTACAACCAAAACGCCAATAATTCCTAAAATATATTTTTCTATCATAATTTTATTATAACATATGAGTCAAGAGATTTTTGTTAAACATTGTTTTTAATAGAAAATATGGTAAGATGGAAAAGTTATCAAATAAATATCGGGGTGTAGTATATCGGTAGTATACATGTTTTGGGAACATGAGAGCCGGGTTCGATTCCCGGCACCCCGACAAAAAAATCTTATCCGCACAATACACAAAAAAACCAGAGAACTGGTTTTTTTGTGTATTGTGCGGAGTAAGGGAGTCGAACCCTTCACCACAGTTTGGAAAACTGTTATTATACCGATTAACTAACCCCGCATTTATTGTAGTAATATAACAAATATTTTGTTTTTTATCAAATTTAAAAAATATAAATATTTTATAATTTTTATAAAACAATATTTTCTATTGGTTTCACTCTTGAAACCCTTTTTTCTAAATCTATGTAAACAATCAATAAATCAAATTGCCAAGGAGTGTTCCCTATCCTTTTACTTATCAAATAAGTTTCGACCACCCTTCTTAATCTTTTCATTTTCCAAGGATGCATATTTTCCTCAGGCATAAAAAACATACTTTCATTTGAAACACTTCCCCACTGTCCAGGCAAGGCCTGGACAGTGGGGAGAGACGAAACACTTTTCGATTTAACTTCAACAAAATGGATTTTTTCATCCTTTTCAGAAACGATATCTATTTCTCCCCATTTCTTAGTGTAATTTCTCTCAGAAATAGAAAAACCATGTTTCATGAGAAACTTGCAAGCGATATCTTCTCCTAATTCCCCTATTTTTTGTGATTTTGAGGTAAATGTTTTCATAAAGTGTGCCACGTGAAACACTTTGGATGTTTATAAAGGACAAAATGACTTATTTTTATCTTATTTTTTAAAATATCGTTATATTATAATAATATTTTATAAAGCAAACATTATTATTTTCTAAATTATTTATATTTCAAATATGTCCTTTATGCACAATCCACACATGTTTATCCACATAATTGTTAATTTTTAAAGATTTTTTATGTGCATAAAGGACGGATTAATTACTTGTCCAATAGAAATTATTTGTGCGGCGTAGGAGAATCGAACTCCTGTCTCATCCTTGGCAAGGACGTGTTCTACCACTAAACCAACACCGCAATTTATTTTAAATAATTAATTTAAAATATTATTTTGTTATTATAACAATTTAATTTACATATTGCAATTTATTAAATTAGCTTTATTTTATATAAACAAAATATTAATTATAAACTTTGTTAAATATTTAATAAGTGTTATAATATAAATCTTATTAATTAATACCGCACCCGTAGTGAAATGGATATCATTCCTGCCTTCGAAGCAGACGTTCCAGGTTCGAATCCTGGCGGGTGCACAAGATAAATATTAGAGTTTCATATGAAACAAGAAACACCAAAAATAAACATGGAAAACATACCGGACCATGTTAAACATGTAACATCTATACTCGAAAAGGCAGGTTTTGAGGCTTTTCTTGTTGGGGGATGTGTTCGCGATCTGATTATGAACAGAGAACCAAAAGATTGGGATATTACAACAAATGCTACCCCGGAAGAGATAATTCGTTTGTTTGATAAAACTATATACGAGAATACATTTGGAACAGTTGGAGTATGTATACCGAAAGTTTCATATGAAACACCAAAGCCTAATCCCAAACCGGGTTTGGACGAGGATAATGTTACACATGTAACAAATTACAATGAAAATAGGGTTAAATATTATATTGTCGAAGTTACACCTTACAGAATAGAGGCAAAATATAGTGATTTTCGTCATCCTGATAAAGTAAAGTTTAGTAAAAACATAGAAGACGATCTTAAAAGACGTGATTTTACTATGAACGCTTTGGCCTTAGGGTCAGATGGAGTTATAAAGGACAACTTTGATGGTTTAAAGGACATAAAGGACAAAGTAATAAGAACCGTTAATTCTCCAGATGATAGATTTCAGGAAGATGCTTTGCGTATGCTTAGAGCTGTCAGATTCTCGTCTCAGCTAGGATTTGCCGTTTCATATGAAACAATGGAATCAATATCTAAAAATGCCGAATTTATAAAAAACGTTTCTTTTGAAAGAATTCGAGATGAATTTGTAAAAATTATAGAAAGCAATGATCCTGTTTCGGGAATTGTCCTCTTACAAAAGCTTGGAATCCTTAAATATATAATTCCTGAACTTGAGGAGGGAATCGGATGCATCCAAGGTGGAGCTCACAAATATGACGTTTTCGAGCATTTACTGCACGCCCTAGATCACGCCTCAAAGAAAGGCTGGAGACTAGAAGTCCGCCTTTCGGCTTTGTTTCATGATATAGGCAAGCCAAAATCTAGAAGGAATACACAAATAAAAGGAGGATGGGAACGAAATTTGGAACGGTCTGGCACCGATCCCGCCCCCCTCGTCCTAGAACCTTCCAAATTATCTTCCTATCCGAATTTTACTAAAAAACAATTCACTTTCTACGGGCATGAAGTGGTAGGGGAGAAAATGACTAAGAAAATTATGGAAAGACTGAAATTTCCAAAGAAAACTACCGACCTAGTCGTCTCACTTGTTCGAAACCATATGTTCTTCTCAGACACTGAGACCATAACACTCTCTGCTGTTCGTCGAATGGTCCAAAAGGTAGGGAAGGAGCATATTTGGGAGCTTATGAATGTTCGTGAATGTGATAGAGTGGGTATGGCTAAAGCCGAAGCCCCATATAGACTACGCAAATACCATGCAATGATAGAGGAAGTTCTCCGTGACCCGATATCTGTCGGTCAGCTAGCCATAGATGGAAAAGTCCTCATGGAGGAGTTACACATGAAACCAGGACCTAGAATGGGCTGGATTCTAAGTGCCTTGCTTGAAGAAGTTCTAGATGACCCAACCAAAAATACCAAGGAACACCTATCAGAATTAGCAAAATCCTTAGATTTACTAGACGACACTGGACTAAAGGCCCTAGGAGAGCGTGGCAAACAAACAAAAGAAACCCTCGAAAAACAAGAAGTCAAAAAGTTACACATGAAACACGGGGTATAGAAAAAATCTGCATGGGCAAGGCCTATGCAGATTTTTTCTATTTTATCTCTATCATTATTGGGCAATGGTCGGAGCCTTCGTAGTCGGAGAGGGTTTTGAAAGATTTTATATTTTTCATAAATGATTGATTGGTGAAGAAGTAATCTATTCGCCAACCGATATTACGGTCGCGAGCTCTAGTTTTCATATCCCAGTAGGTATAAACATCTTTTTTATTTGGATTAAGGGAGCGAAAAATATCTACAAATCCATTATTTACAACTTCATCAAGCCAAGCACGTTCGATAGGGAGAAATCCAGTATTATTCTCATTAGCTTTGGGACGAGCAAGGTCTATTTCATTATGAGCAGTATTCACATCACCAGTGAAAATTACATTCTTACCTTTTTGTTTCAATTTATTTATAAATTCTAAAAATGCATCATAAAATTCTAATTTGTATTTCAATCTTTCTTCTCCACCTCCACCGTTAGGGAAGTAGCAATTAATTAAAACAAAATCTTTGTAATAAGCCACAAGTGTCCGTCCTTCATCGTCAAATCTCTGAATTCCTAATCCAGATTCTACTTTCTCGGGTTCTTCCTTTGAATAAATTGCGACACCACTGTAACCCTTCCTTAGTTTTGAATGTGAAAAATATGAATGATAACCATTTAAATTCCTAGTCTTTTCATCCAGCTGATCTGGCTCGCATTTTGTTTCTTGAAAGCAGACAATATCAGGATTATTAAAAGCAAAAAGCGGAGTGAAATGCCCCTGCTTCACCGTCGCCCTCAAACCATTTGTATTCCAAGAAATTATTTTCATAAAAGTATTGTAATTAGGTTAATTTATTAAATGTGGATAACTGTTGATTTACACATAAAAATCTGTTATTCTTGTATTACGACTCTTCTCGGGTCGTCCTACCCGTGGATTCGGGATTACGATCCGCAAGACCTGGCTAAATGCCAGGTTTTTGCTTTATATCTGTTATATGCTTTTTAATATCTTGTGCATTTATCACAAGATTTGAAATTTCTTTTAACTGGTGAACAACATTACCTCCTTTTATTAAAATAACTTTCTTGCCTCGTTTTTTTAGATATTTTAATAAATAAACAAAATCCGCATCACTGGAAAGTAAACAAATAGTATCATAATAATTCAAAGTTTTAATTGCATCAACACTTAACTCAACATCAAAATTACATTTGGGAATGAAAACATAATCACCAATATTATCATGATGTATTGCTCTAGTATTTGTAGTTATTTCATTTTGAGTTTCTAAATAATGTCTTATTTTTTGTATTGGTTTTGTAAAAACACGATTTATACCAAAAATTTCTTGATTCTTTTGAACAAACCAAAGAGATTTTTCTTTTGAAGAATCATGTCCATAATAAAAACGTATATCCGAAGAAAATAAATTTAAAAAATCTTTTAATTTGCTATTATTAACTGAAAATTTTTCATTATCTTTCAGTGCTACATAATCATGAGTTTGACGATCTTCTTCAAACCAATAATTAACATTTCCAAAATCAATAAAAGTAAAAATTTTTCCAAATTTACCAGAAATGCCTAATTCTTGTTGAATATATTGTTTTTTAAACTCATTTAAATCCATGCTGGAATTATATCATAAAATAAATTTTTAGCTCTTGACATATAACCTAAAATATGCTATCCTCTAGCCAAATCTCCAAAAATTCTATTCTTTGAAAAACAAGTGAAAATTTTGTTTGTTTATTAGTTTCTATTTCTAATGGTAATTAATAAACAAACAAAATTAATTACTTAAAAAATAAACGAATATGGGAACAAAGAAAAGAAAGAAACGTAGAATTTCCGGTCAGTTAGCTACCTTTATAACATTAACAGGCATTTACTTGCCGTTTATTGTTATTGTGATTTTAAGGATTTTACAACCTTTTGAAAATCCAAATATCCAAGAAGAAGGTAACTGGGTACAAAAAGGAGAGAGCTCAAACTCTATTCTTTTTGAAAATGCTCACCACCAAAAATATGTTGTGAAAAGAACATGTGAAACTTTTTACACATATGGTAATAACTTCTTTTACAAAGTTGAAAATGTAAAAGGAGGTAAGAGAGATAAAGTTCAGAGGTTCAATGAAGTAATAAACGAATTTGGTCCTCCTGGAAAAAAATTACCTGAAAAGGACAAATACGATGAAGGTTTTTTTGAGATTTGTTGGAACCTTCTAACAATACCTTGGCAACCAAAATAAATTTAGTGAAGATTCAAGCGTTTTGCGAAAGCAGAACGCTTGTTTTTATTTACTATGAAACTTTTTATGGACGTCGCGAAGTTGTTTGTCAGTAATGTGTGTATATATCTGTGTAGTAGCAATGTTTGCATGGCCGAGCATCATCTGGACAGAGCGAATATCTGCACCATTGGAAAGTAGGTCAGTCGCAAATGAGTGGCGTATCACGTGGGGCGTAACCTTTTTCGAAATTCCTGCAACTGTCGCATACTGGCGAACGATTCTTTCTATCGAACGAGGAGTAAGTCTACCACCCTTACTGTCCAGGCCTTGCCTGGACTTATTTTGGGAATATTGAATAAACAATGGTTCGTCCATGTCTTTTCTACTTTTTAAGTATTCTCTAATTGCTTCCTTAGCACTATCTGAAAGAAAAACTACTCGAACCTTTTCGCCCTTTCCACGAATAGAGAATTCATCTTTGGATAAATCCAAATCTCTATTCAAAGAGCAAAGTTCTGAAAGACGAAGTCCGGTAGAAAAGAAAAGTTCAAGAATTGCTTTATCTCGTAAAATTTTAAGATTCCCATAGGTCGGACCTATGTTCTTTTTATTTTTAGAATTTGTACAGAGGTCCGACCTATGGGAAATTTGGTTTGGAGCATCAAGCAATCTATTTAATTCATCTGTTGATATTAGATCGAGTGAACGAGGTTTTATTTTAGCAAGATCTATCCTGTCAGCTGGCAAGGAAGTGATGCCTCTTTTCATAAGATACTTGAGGAATGAGCGAAGAGCTATGAGGTGGTAATTCTGAGTATTCCTTTTCAGAGTCGCCGAAGATTGCCCACGAATTTTCACTCCTGGCTGTCTATTTAGAAAGAGGCGATACTCACGAATCTTGTCATCTGTTATATCTTTCGGATCAGTCGCTTTCGAAAATTCTAAAAATCGAGACAAATAATAATCATAATTATTCACAGTTTTCAAACTATTTCCTTTCTCTATTTCGACATGCTCTAGGAATTCTCTTTTTAATTGTTCAAGTTCCGAAGCCATACTATATATAGTATATCATTTCTTTTTATCAATGTCGCAAAACAAAATAGAGTATTTATACACCCCTTGCATTATTTATAAATATATGATACTATATAAAACATGTTAACAACAAAGAAAAAGCAAAATATTATCAAGAAAAATCAAATCCATGACAAAGATACTGGAAGTCCTGAAGTGCAGATTGCAATTCTAAGTAAAAAAATTGACGAACTTGCAATACACCTAAAGAAGCACAAAAAAGATAACAGTTCACGCAGAGGTTTGATCAAGATGGTAGCTGACAGAAGAGGACATCTTAAATATTTAGAAAAGAAAGATAAGTCTCGTTATGAAAGTGAAGTTAAAAAGATAAAAGAATAATAAAATGCTCTGACTTAGGTTGGAGCATTTTATTTTGATATAATATAGTAGGTCGAAAATTTTAATAAAATAATAAAATAAATTTAAATAATATGATAATAAAACATAAAGAGCAGAGAGTAGGAGTGTTTATAGACACAGCAAACCTATACCACTCTGCCAAAAATTTATATAAGAGAAAAGTAAACTTCGGAGCAGTCCTCAAAGATGCAGTCGCTGGACGTAAACTTGTCCGTGCAACTGCTTATGTGATAACAAGTGAAGGTGGTGAAGAGAAAAACTTTTTTGATGCACTGACAAAGTTGGGTATCGAAACTAAAACAAAAGAATTACAAATTTTTAATGGTGGAGCCAAGAAAGGAGATTGGGATGTCGGCATTGCTGTCGATATTATGAAAATGGCCCCCAAGCTCGATGCAGTGATACTTGTCGCTGGCGACGGAGATTTCGTCCCACTTGTCGAATACTTACAAAGTACATCAGGAGTCCAAGTTGAAGTCGTTTCATTTGGTAAATCAGCAAGTATGAAATTGAAAGATCAAGCTGATGATTTCCTTGATCTTGGAGTTAATCCTAAAAAATATCTTATATATTAAAAAAAAATAAAAGACCTAATAAAATTAGGTCTTTTATTTTTTGAAAAGAAATTTCTCAAAAATAAGAATTTGTGCTATAATTGTTCTATTAGTAATAATTGCTAGTGTTTGGACAATTAGAGTTGAAGTCGAACGATTTCAAAACTAGAGTCTGAAGACTAGCTAAAAAATTTTATGCAAAATAAAGAATACGAATTAGAAATTGGTGGCAAAAAAATAATTGCCAGTTTTAACGATTTGGCAAATCAAGCAAACGGCTCAGTGATGCTCAAATGCGAAGGTACAGTAATCCTCGCCACAGCAGTCATTTCAAAAAGTGGAGATAAGAATCCTGGATTTTTTAACCTAACTGTTGAATATTTAGAAAAGTTTTATGCTACTGGAAAAATTCTCGGGAGTCAGTATGTAAGAAGAGAAGGCAGACCAAGTGACCAAGCTATACTTGCTGCAAGAATAACAGACAGAACTATCCGTCCACTTTTCGCACAGCATATAAAGAATGCTGTGCAAGTTATCATCACAGTTATCGCTGTTGGAAATGCAGATCCTAAAGTCTTGTCCGTCAATGCAGCCTCTTTGGCATTAACAACTTCAGATATCCCATGGGCAGGGCCAGTCGGTGCAGTCCACATAAGTCGTGCGAAGGGAGAAAGTGAAATAAAAGTAAATAATTATATTCCAAGTGAAGATGAACCAGTTTACAATCTCGATCTTCTTGTTTGCGGAAAAGATAAAACTATAAATATGATAGAATCCATGGCTTTCGAATTAAATGAAGAAGATATGGGTCAATGTTTCGATATGGCAGTCGCAGAAATCTCTAAATGGGAAGACTTCCAGAAAAAAATAATAAAAGAAATCGGAAAAGAAAAATTATCTTTTCCTAAACCAGAAGTTTCACAAGAAATTATTTCTATTTTTAATGAGAAGATAGAGCCAATGCTTGTTTCTGGAATTTTCACAAAGGATGGAAAAAAAATAGCAAGCGATGCAGAAAAAATCTGGAATGAAATCTTGGAAGAAAAATTTGGTGAAGAAGATAATATGGAAAAGTATGTCGCCGAAGATTATCTTCACACATATTTAGATAACATGTTTCATAGGAAAGCCTTAGAAGAAAATCTCCGCGCAGACGGAAGATCATTAGATGAAATAAGAAATCTTTATGCCAAAGCTGGAGGAATTTCAGATGTGTTACACGGTTCTGGAATTTTCTATAGAGGTGAGACTCATGTTCTCTCTGTCCTTTCTCTTGCTGGACCAGAAGCTATGCACACAATTGAAGGAGTAGAATTTTCTGCAAAGAAAAGATTTATGCACCACTACAACTTTCCTCCTTATTCATCGGGTGAAACAGGTCGTGTCGGAGGAATAAATCGAAGAGAGATGGGACATGGATTCCTAGCAGAGAAAGCTTTAACTCCGATGATTCCTGATAAAGAAAATTTCCCATACACTATCCGTGTCGTTTCAGAGTCAACGGCTTCAAATGGTTCTACTTCTCAAGCATCTATCTGTGCTTCGACTATTGCTCTTATGGATGGAGGGGTCCCAATGAAAAAACCAGTGGCAGGAATTTCTATCGGAGTAATGATAGATGAAAAAGATAAAGAAAAATTTGTTTTACTTACTGATATCCAAGGGCCAGAAGATCACTATGGTGATATGGATTTCAAAGTAGCAGGTACAAATGAAGGTATCACAGCTATCCAGCTAGATGTGAAAGTGGACGGCGTACCAGTACCAGTACTAAAGCAAGCATTAATAAAAGCAAAAAATGCTCGCTTGCAAATACTTGAAACTATCAAGAAAGAAATTAGTGAACCAAGAAAAGATATTTCACCTAATGCTCCAAAAATTCTTACTATCAAAATAAAGAAAGATCAGATAGGTCTTGTCATTGGCCCTGGAGGAAAAAACATAAATGCTATCAGAGAACAAACTGATACCGAAATAACAATCGAAGAAGATGGCACAGTCTACGTCACTGGTAAAAATGGTGGTGCCGAGAAAGCTATTGAGATTATTGACAGTATGACTCACGAATACAAAGTAGGCGATGTGACTGAGGGTGAGGTTGTAAAAATTATGGAATTCGGAGCATTTGTAAAATATGGTTATGATGATGAGGGTCTTGTACATATTTCAGAGATTGCACCATTTAGAGTAGAAAAGGTTTCTGATTATCTAAAAGAAGGAGATAGGGTTCCTGTAAAAATAATCAAGATAGACGAAAAGGGAAGATTAAATCTTTCTATTAAGGAAGCTAACAAAAATTTCTTTAAAAAAGAAAAATAATTTAGTAGAATATATACATATGGAAGAAGACAAAAAAGTAAACGGAATACATACTTATATGTCTGATATGGTAAACGCTGTTAAAGAGGATGAGACAACGGTTATTAAAATTGCCCTAGAAGAAAAAAATAAAAGAGAAAAAGAAGAGATGATAAGAAAAGCAGAAGGTACTAAGACGCAAAAAATTTTATTCTTCGTTGGTGGACTTATACTTATAATTGTTTCTATTTTTGGTGCATATTATTTTTATAAAAAAAATATAGAAAGGAATACTCCAATAATAGTGGATAAAAATATTGAAACTTATATTACCTATGAATCTGGTACTACACTTGATGTTTCTGAAATAGACAACAGTCAAAGCACTTGGCAAAAAATTAAAAGCGTAAAAGATAATTTATATAATTATATAAATTTATTTTTTATAAATAAAAAAATAAAAGATGCTAATGGGTTAGAAAAAAATCAACTTATAGCAACAAAAGATTTCTTTTCACTGATAAAAAGTGGAGCTCCTAGTGATTTGATAAATTCATTATCAGACAAATATGCGTTGGGTGTATACCAAAAAGATCCTACAGCCAAACTTGCAAACTTAATAATACTGGAAACAAATGATTATAACTCTACTTATGTAAAAATGCTTGAATGGGAAAAAACAATACTGAATGATTTAGCTCCAATTTTTGGAATTAATTTAAATGATGAGAGTCTAACTTATAATTTCAAAGATGTAATATTTAAAAATAAAGAAGCCAGAGCTTTATATGATAGTAATGATAATCTTATACTTATCTATCTTATAACAAATGATGATAAAATAATAATAACTGATAGTGAAGACACCTTGAGTGAAACTATGACAAGATTGTTATCAAAAAATACAAAATAACAAAATATTGTTTTATTAAAAATTAATGTTAGAATTAATACATTATGGATAAGAATATATACAAAAACAAATTAGAAGAAGAAAAGAAGTTTTTAGAAGAAGAATTATCTTCCATTGCAAAGAAAGATACTAAAGAGGGTGACTGGGATGCCAAACCTGAGAGTGAAGAGGTTAACCAGGAAGTTCAAGATGAAGCCGATATGGCGGATAGATCACAAGATTATGAAGAGAGATTTAGTATAACTGAAGAATTAAATAAAAAGTTAGAAGATGTCGAAAATGCATTATCAAAGATAGAAAGCGGAAATTATGGTATTTGTGAAGTTTGCGGGGGAGAAATAGAAGAAGATAGATTAGAGGCTAATCCTTCTGCTCGCACATGTAAGAAATGTATGAATAGTTAATTTCAAAGACCCGCAAAACGGGTCTTTGTATTTTTATGTCATTTGCAAAAGTATACGGAGCTCAAGTTCATTTGTTAAAAGGAAAGATAGTTTCGGTGGAAGTAGATATAACCAACGGAACTCTTCACGCTTTTACTGTTGTCGGATTACCCGACAAAGCTGTCGATGAATCCAAAGACAGAATGAGCTCAGCTTTGAAAAATTCTGGGTACAGTTCTCCAAAGAATCAACAACAGAAAATTGTCATATCTCTTTCTCCTGCAGATCTCAAAAAGGAAGGACCGTATTTTGACTTGCCGATAGCACTAGCTTATCTTCTCTCAAATGAAGAAATAAATTTTGAAACAGAGGGAAGAATTTTCCTTGGTGAACTTTCTTTAAATGGAGATTTGCGACCAGTCAAAGGAGTCTTGCCCCTTGTCCAAGAAGCTAAGAGAGTGGGATTCAAAGAAGTTTTCTTACCGAAAGAAAATGCCAAAGAGGGGGCGCTAATAAAAGGTATAAAAATTTACGGAGCAAATAATCTAAAAGAAGTTATCGATCATATTTATATTCCAAAGAAAGACAAGAAGGGTAACAATATCGAACCAGAAAGAAAAAAGCTTGAACCCGAAAAAGAAACTGAAATAATTTACGAGGAAAAGAAAAATGTTATAGACTTCTCAGATATCAAAGGCCAAGAAAGTGCCAAGAGAGGGCTTATGATTGCTGCCGCTGGCGGACATAATGTCGCAATGTCAGGACCTCCCGGCACGGGCAAGACAATGCTTGCAAAAGTTTTCTCAAATATTTTACCAAATCTTGATCAAGAAGATATCCTTGAAATTACAGGCATATACTCTGTGGCAGGACTTCTCGAAGATAGTTTGATGACTGAAATTCCATTTCGTTCACCCCATCATAGTGCTAGTCATGTATCTATCATCGGTGGCGGAGCCAATCCAAAACCAGGTGAAGTAACTCTCGCTCATAAAGGAGTTCTTTTCCTAGATGAATTTCCGGAATTTGAGAAGAGAGTCATCGAATCTCTTCGTCAACCACTAGAAGATAATATTGTTTCTATCTCTCGTATAAAAGGTTCAGCGATTTTTCCTTCAAATTTTATTCTTGTTGCTGCGATGAATCCTTGCCCTTGTGGCAATAAAGGTAATAAACAAAAGATGTGTATTTGTAAACCGAATGATTTAGACCGTTATAAGAGAAAATTATCTGGCCCAATTATAGATCGTATCGATATCTGGGTAACAGTCGGCTCAGTTGATTATGAAAAATTAAGTGGAAACGAAAGGGCAGGTGAGGCTACTTCTTCTATCAAAGAGAAAGTAGAGCGAGCAAGAAAAATCCAAGAAATGAGATTTAAAAATAGCGAAAGGAAAATAAAGACAAACAGTGAAATGAATGTGAAAGACTTGGCCATCTTTGCAACCTTAGATGATGAGACAAGAAAAATTTTAAACCAAAGTGCCGAACGTCTCGGACTTTCTGCTCGAGCTTATCACCGCATCATCAAGCTCGCCCGCACCATCGCCGACTTAGAGGAAAGTGACAACATAACCATCTCTCACATTCTCGAAGCCATCCAATACCGCCCAAGAGAAGAAAATTAAAAAATATTTGCACAATTTAATAAATTCTGATAACACAGAGAAAGATAAGGATGCTGACACAAGCTGGGATGCAAGAATTGATTTTACCCCAAGCTGGAGCAGAACCCTTAAAATAGTTGTGAAAAACTATGACTCTGATACACCAAATTATGCATCAAAATGTTGGGTTATCGTGGCGTATAAGTAGTAAAGATTTTGAAAAACCGTGGAAATACTCCACGGTTTTTTGTATTTAAATTTCTAGAATACTGGTCTGACGGTTGCACCGTTTTGCTTTTCAACTTGGAAGTGAAGATGAGGACCGGTGGAGCGACCTGTGTTTCCTATTGCTCCAATTTGTTTACCTTGTTTGACACTTTGCCCAACTGAGACATTCACTTTGGACAAGTGAGCATAGCGAGTGCGTTGACCATTGGCATGTTCGATGACTATATAGTTTCCATATCTTCCTCCACAAGAAGTTGCTCCTTCCTTACAATAACTAACTACAGCTATGACCTTACCAGATGCAGCTGCATAAACTGGGGTTCCTCTAGCATTACCGATATCTACTCCATAGTGGAAACCACCCTTTCTTGATCCATAAGGGGAAGTAATTCTTCCTGAAGCCGGTCTTAGATAGTATCCGACAGGGGCAGACTTACTATTTCCAGATGAAGAACTACTGCTTGTAGACTTGGAAGGAGTATTTACAATGACTCCGTTTGGAACAATGATTACATCTCCTGCCTTAATTGTGCCATCAGATATGCCATTATAAATAGATATTTCATCTGAATCGGCATCATATTTGTTGGCTATTTTAGCTATAGTATCTCCACTTTTGACTATATGTTTAACTCCAGTAACAGGCAAAATTCGAAGTTCTTGACCTTCTTTCACAGTCTGACCAGAAAGTCCATTCTCCCAACGTATAGTATTCACAGATACGTCATAATCTTCGGCTATTTGAGACAAAGTATCTCCTTTTTTGACTGTATAAGTAACTATTTCTCCGTTTGAATCACTTTCAAGACCACTTCCAACCCAGTCGGTCCCCACAGAATCATCCTCCATGGGTATGTAAACACTATCATCCATATTTTTCATATCTGGGTTAATAGAAGATTCTATAAGAGGCATTGTTTGAGAGTTTAAAGATGAAGATTCTGTCCCACTAGCATTTTCTGAAGCGGAAGCACTGCCAGTTAAAAAATCAAAAAAGTCGGCACTGGCCACAGATGGCGCACCGACTAATAGAGAAAATAGAATAAACAAAGAATAAACCTTTAGAATAGAAGGCTTATAAAATAAGGTTATTTTACTCTTTTGACCATTCTTAGAAACAGATTGGCCCGAAGAATCTTTTGAGGTTGAGTTTAATTGCATAGTTAAATGGGCACTCGGTATAGCTTCTCATAAAAGCTGATCTTCTATCTCGGAAACATAGGGCTGATAGACATTTGAAACCCTACTCATATAAGGGTAGCCCATATCACCCCGATAGTCAACCAAC
>Ga0116171_10003205_pt1 | contig 15194 bp, 14 predicted proteins | sample AD_JPNHW2_MetaG_FD_89798 | JGI IMG/M metagenome (GOLD analysis project Ga0116171, IMG submission 89798) | Active sludge microbial communities of municipal wastewater-treating anaerobic digesters from Japan - AD_JPNHW2_MetaG | ecosystem: Engineered > Bioreactor > Anaerobic > Digestate | place...
TGAATCATTTCCACAGCGCAGGCAAATGGAAGCGCATCCTCAGTTTTTCCGCCGCATAAACGGCAAAATTCCAACGTCAGGACCGGACGGATCCTTTTTCCCCCGTTTTCAACACTGTACCGCATAGCGCGGCATACAATGCTTTTATCGCTTTCAGGCAGCAGATCATCAAGCGCGGCATTGATTGTTTCCACATACTTATTCATTTTCTCGGCATTATTCGGCATCGGCGTTCTCCCCGCTTTCCAAGGATGAAAGCTCGATTATTCTTTGCTCGGCATTATCCAGGCAAGAACTGCAGAAAACGGCAAGTTTTGTTCCCTCTTCAAAGAGTTTCAGTGTTTCCTCTAATGGTTTGCTGCCTTCTTCAAGAGTTTTTACAATATCTTCAAGTTTTTTTATGGATTCTTCATAGGTTTGTTTTTTCACTGTCAAGCACCGCTTTCAATCATTATTCAGTTCTGTTTTTCAACACTCTTGACACTGCAGAAAAGTTTTCCTTTTTCGAGTTTCACCTCAATATCACTTCCGGGCTCGACAGCCGCGGCATCATGAAGCAATGTGCCGGAGCAGTATGCAAGCGCATAGCCTCTGCCAAGAACCTTAAGCGGGCTGAGTGTATCAAGTTTGCTGCTCAATACGGCAAGCGTGTTTCTGCCACCGGAAATTTTCATATCCAAACAAGCTTGCATGGAAGAAAGATAGCCGTCCAGCCTTTGCCTGTAAGATTCTATCACCATTACGGGGCTTGTCAAACCCGGTGACGCCTGCAAACGGCTCAGCCGTTCACGCTGATGCCGAATTTCATCTTGAACAGATTTGCCGCACCTGTACCGCATAGCCGTGATATAAGATTTTTGCTCAAAAATTTCCGGTGTTGCCAATTCCGCCGCGGCAGAAGGTGTCGGCGCGCGGAGATCAGCAACGAAATCGCATATCGTAAAATCAGTTTCATGCCCGACGGCGGAAATAACCGGTATTTTGCTGCCAGAAACCGCCCTCGCAACCGATTCCTCGTTAAATGCCCAAAGCTCTTCAAGCGATCCTCCGCCCCTGCCGACAATCAAAACATCCGCATAAGAACCCGCATTAAATCTTTGAATCGCATCAACAATCTGGGGGGCTGCGGAAGTGCCCTGCACCTGTACAGGGCATCGGATTATCCGCGCCAACGGAAAACGGCGGGAAAGAACATTGATAATATCCTGTATGGCGGCACCGGTCGGGGAAGTTATAACCCCTATCCTTTCGGGATATTTCGGTATTGCTTTTTTTCGGTTTTGGTCAAAAAGACCTTCCGCGGCAAGTTTATTTTTCAGTTGTTCAAACGCAAAATTAAGCGCGCCCAAACCGTCCGGCTGCATATCATCAATATACAGCTGATATTGCCCGTCGCGTTCAAAAACAGAAATCCTGCCGCGGGCGATAACATTCATGCCATTCTCGGGTCTAAATTTAAGCCGCTGGTTTGCCGTACGGAACATAACCGCTCTTACAGAAGAATCTTTATCTTTAAGTGTAAAATAGAAATGCCCGGTGCGGTAATGATCGGTAAAATTCGATATCTCCCCGCAGACAAATATATTAGCCAGGTTCATATCCCCGTCGATGATTGATTTAATATAAGTGTTTAATTGGCTGACAGACAAAACGGAAGGAGCAGTCATCTGTTCATCTCCTTTGGCCGGTTAATCCCGCGAGGATCGCAATCCCGGCCGCATTGTCGGATGAAAACCCGGGATCAGCAAAGACAGCACCGAATTCTTCCGAAAATTTATTTCTGATGATGCTGTTGGACATCACTCCGCCGCAAAAAACAAGCGGAACATCTCCGTAGGTATCCAAAGCGTAAAATACCATCTTTTCAAGAACAGATGAAATATAATCCAGGCAGTATTTTGCAATATCCTCCCGGTTTTCACCGCCGTCGAACATCGTTTTGCATTTGTTTTCAAGCCCGGATAAATTGCAGTCACCCCCTGAAACCGCCGGTTTTACACCAAAACTTATTTGGCTGTTTTGAGCAAGCAGATCAAGCTGAGGTCCGCAAGGGAAATCAAGGCCAAGCATTATCCCAACCCTGTCAACAGCCTGCCCTGCATTTAAATCAAGTGTTCTGCCAATAATATCCATATGGATAATCTTTTTTTCGTCCGGCGTGACAAGCAGCATTTCCGTCGTGCCGCCCGATATATGAAAAGCGATAAACCTGTCATGAATAAGGTCAAGCCTGCCTGCGGAATAAATTGCCGCGGCAATATGCCCGGCCTGATGCGAAAAACAGTAAAGCGGTAATTTTGCCGCGGCCGCAATACTTCGCGCCGCATTAAGCCCCGCGAGAAAACACGGCATATAAGAGCCTTCGGCTTCGCGCGGATATGCGGATACTCCCACAGCGGAAATGCCGGCCTCCGAGCCGGCAAGCAATTCTTCTATCAGCTGAGGAAGAATCACTGTATGATGAAAAACCGCATCGCTTTGCCGAAGACCTTTTTCGCCCTTGCTTACCGGCAAAAGCTTTTTGTTTTGTAAAACAACCTCTTCCACACTTTTATAAACAGCGGCAGAGGTTGTATAATTACTGGTATCAATACCGAGATAAGCACCCATTATTCAGACTCTGCCTCACCGTCGCCGCTGCCTTTCGGCGCACGGGATATTGAACCGAGAATTCCGTTGACAAACGGGGCATCCTCCTCCGCGCCGTACTTTTTGCAAAGCTCGACAGCTTCGTTGATAGAAACACTTACAGGGACATCCGGTATATAAAGAATCTCACAAATGGCAAGCCTTAGAATTGCCAGGGCAACCTTGGAAATCCTGTTGATACGCCAACCGATCGAATTTTTTTCGATCAGTTCATCAATATCAAACAGCTTAGCCCATGCAGTCTTCGCAAGATTGACAGCATACTCGTCTTCCTGAACAAGCTCCTGCTCAATACTGAAATCAAGGATATCGTCCATATCGGTTTCCGGATGAAAAGATTTTTCGAACAGTATCGCGAACGCCTGCTCTCTCGCCTGCCTTCTTGTCATTTTTTATCCTCCGTTTAATTAGCCGTACCGGCGCTTACTGTTCCTGTTATACAGGAACAGCCCTCCGCTGATTGTCAAGGAGGGCCGGCAGTAAGTCAAGCTTTTTTTTCAGCCGTTTCGGAAAAATCAATACCCGCAATGCTGATATTAACCTTTGAAACAACCTTGCCGGTCATACTTTGAACGGCGTTTTTAACATTCCGCTGCACCTCGGCAGCAACAGTCGGTATTTTTTTGCTGTCTTTGATAATCAAATATATTTGAAGTTTTACATCGTTGTCATTCGCCCAGACACGAACAGATTTTAACGGGCTGTCTCCGGTTTTTAAAATGGAGTGAACATCAGGGGCGCGTGTCGCGAACCCGGATACTCCGTCAACATCCTTTGAGGCATTCAAAGCTATCGCGGCAATAACTTCTTCGGAAATAACAAGGCCGCCGGAAATGTTGTCTTTTCTATCATCTGTCTGCAAAAAGCGCACCTCCTTCTTTGCTATATTATATCACATAGTTTGAAATACTCAACCAAAAATTGAATATTTGTTTATATTTATGCAAAACCGAAATCCCGCGCCATGGCACGCAGCGCGTATAATATGGCTCTTTTTAAAAATGAAAATAATCTGTAAACAGCATGTTTTCGCCTTGAAAATACATTGCCGCTATGATAAACTGTTTTTTAATAATTAACTGATATTCAAAACCATCGGAAGGGACGGTATTTCATATGGGGAAAAGATTGGACGGGCAAAGCGAAGAAAAAAAATCTTTTTTCAAACGTATTGCTGAAAACAACAAATTTATACTCGCAGCTTTTGCTTGTTCCGCTTTTGTAATGATCTTCGTTTTTTATTGTTTTGGTTTATTTCCTTTCGGGAACACAACTATTTTGAGAATGGACCTGTATCATCAATACGGGCCGTTGTTTGCTGAGCTGTATGACAGAATCACCGGTATGAAAAGTTTCCTGTATTCATGGAATTCAGGGCTTGGATCCTGTTTTCTCGGCAATTATTACAACTACCTTGCAAGCCCGCTTTCGCTGATTGTCGTATTTTTCGGCCACAGCAACATTCCCGAAGCAATTGCGGCGCTCATCCTTTTAAAATGCGCCTTCGCAAGCGCGGCTTTCGCCTATTATTTAAAACGAAGCCAGGGGCACAACGATTATTCCATTGCGGCATTTGGTGTGCTTTATTCTTTCTGCGGTTTTTTTATCGCGTATTACTGGAATGTCATGTGGCTCGATGCTATGGCTGTCTTTCCGATTGCGATGCTTGGTATCGAACTGATTATCGAAAAGAGAAAGTTCGGGCTTTATGTTTTCGCTCTGACATATACAATGATTTCCAATTATTATATGGCATATATGTTGTGTTTATTTACGGTGCTGTTCTATATTATAAGCTATTTCAGCCGTTATTCTTTTTCAAGCTGCTATGATGATGCGGTTCGGTCATCCGCAGATGATGCTGCCCGTAAAAAACCATCGTTGGGGCACAGAATAAGGTATTCAACTTTACTGGGCAGCGGTTTTACTTTGGCTTTCAGCGGTGTTATTTCGGTATGTCTCGCTGCTTTTGCACTGATACCTGTTTATTTTATCCTTAAGAGCTGTTCTGCGACAGCGGACCCCTTCCCGAAAGATTTTACTTCATATTACAAAATTTTCGACTTCCTTGCCAATCATCTGGCGAACGTGGAGCCGACAATACGCAGCAGCGGTACGGATGTCCTGCCGAATGTTTATTGCGGCATAGCGACAATCATACTGGTTCCGCTTTATCTTTTCACAAAATCTGTATCCGTTAAAGAAAAGGTGGCGCACGTCGGGCTGCTTGGGATTCTGTATTTCAGTTTCAATATCAATTACGCAAATTTCATCTGGCACGGTTTTCACTTTCCGAATGATTTGCCGTACAGATTTTCTTTCATGTACTCCTTTATTCTTTTAATTATCGCTTATAAAGCCTTTACACGGCTGAAAGAATTCAAAGCCAAAGAGGTTCTCGGGGCCGGAATTGCCGTTATTTTTGCAATCATACTCATTCAAAAAATAGGATCAAAGAATGTTGATGATATTACTGTTATAACCTCAATTTGTTTTACAGCGCTTTACACTTTGCTTTTTGCGCTGCGCAGCAACGACAGGTTTCCTTCCGCGGCATTCGCTTTGCTGATGCTTTGCAGTTTTACGGCCGAGGTGTGTATAGCCGATACTGATAATTATCCGATGAATATTTTAAAGTCTGACTACAATGCGGATTTGGCGGATTTTCAGGCTTTGAAAAGCAGCCTTGACGAACAGGACGGCGGATTTTACCGGATGGAACTGACGGATCTCCTTACAAGAATGGATCCGTGCTGGTACAACTATAACGGTGTCTCCACTTTTTCTTCAATGGCTTATGAAAAGGTATCAAACCTGCAGCGTCAGCTTGGCATGATGGGCAATTTTATCAACAGTTACACTTATAACCCGCAGACCCCTGTTTATAATATGATGAATTCGCTGAAATATATTGTTAACAACAACAATTCCATCAATATGAACCCGACTTTCTATAAAAGCCTCATGAGCAAAGCCAAATACACAGCGTATGAAAATCTTTATTACCTTCCCATTGGTTTCTGCACCAGTTCCAATATCCTCAGCTGGCAGCACTCGTCGCCCAATCCGTTTGATGTTCAGTCTGACTTTTTTGAGAGGGCAACCGGGATTCAGGACGTTTTCACACAGGTACCGATTACAGGAGCGGAGTATTCAAATGTTGATGAAATTTATTCAGGTTTTGACACGGGCGATTTTTATTTTTACAGAACCGTGCCCGACACTGAAGCTACCGTAACCTTTATTATAACCCCGGATGTTACACAGAGCTGCTATATATATGTAGAATCTGCAAACGTCGATACGCTGAATGTCATTAAAAACGGCGTTACCTCGTACCACAGTGAAGACCACGAAGCTATTATCGACTTGGGAGTCTGCGAGGCAGGGCAGGAAATCAGAGTAGAGATACCGATTGCATCCGGCAATTCGGGAGACATCGATTTGTACGCATACGGGCTTGATTTCGATAAGTTCGCGGATGGTTACAGCAATTTAAAATCGGGACAATTAAAAATTGAAAAGTTTGAGGAAACCGATATCTTAGGTTCCGTAACCACGAAAGAAGACTGCGTGCTTTACACTTCCATCCCATATGACAAAGGCTGGAAAGTCAATATTAACGGCAAGGCTGCCGGCGAAGACAAAATTGTTAAAGTCGGGGACGCTATGCTCGGCATTAAGCTTGCCCAAGGGACGAACACTATCGAGCTGAACTTTATGCCGACCGGACTTGTTTACGGAATTTGCATATCAGCGGCGGCGCTTGCATTTTTAATTCTCCTTCAAATTATACGAAAAATACTGCAGAGGCTGAAGCGCAAGCCCGTACCGGTAACGGTTGATGAAGCACCTCAGCTTGACCTGCCGCCGATAAAATCGGGAAGTTACAGCTATGCCAGTTTTGCCGGTATAAACCCGGAAGAGGAAGTGCACGTTCCCGACGCCGCACAGGAGCCGGAAAACGCGCAGGCTGAAAACTCAAAACCCGATTCGCCTGCAGCGGGCATTCCAGACGATGACGAGCCGGAAATCGTTATAGAAGAATATGACGACGACTAACAGAAAAACAAGATACTTAATTTATAGCTGAAAGGTGAACTGAATGAATAATCAACTTGTAATTGTCCTGGATTTCGGCGGGCAATATTCCCACCTTATCGCACGCAGAGTGCGGGAATGCGGTGTTTACTGCGAAGTTAAGCCTTATATCACACCGGTTGAAACACTTGCGTCCCTGAAGCCTTTAGGCATTATACTCACAGGCGGCCCCAACAGTGTTTACGCCGAAGGCTCCCCTCTTTGCTCATCTGCCCTTTTTGAAACAGGCATCCCTATCCTGGGTATTTGCTACGGTGCTCAGCTTGTTGCATACCTCAACGGCGGGAAAGTTGAAAAAGCGGCCAGAGGCGAATACGGCGGAGTCAAGCTGACAGTTACTGCCCCCGAATCCCCTCTTTTAAGCGGAGCCGAGCCTGTGTCGACTTGCTGGATGAGCCATACAGATTATATATCGGAAGCACCTGAAGGCTTTATCACCACCGCTACAACCGACACCTGTCCATATGCCGCAATCGAGAACCCGGGTAAGCGCTTATATGCGCTCCAGTTTCATCCCGAAGTAGCCCACACGGAATGCGGCACCAAAATACTTTCAAACTTTTTGATCAATATATGCGGCTGCATGGGTGACTGGAAAATGTCCGAATATGTCAAAAATACTATTGACGCCCTGAAGGCTAAAATCGGCGACAAAAAGGTTATCTGCGCGCTTTCCGGCGGTGTTGATTCCACAGTTGCGTCCGTCATGGTACATAAAGCAATCGGCAAAAACCTCACCTGTATCTTCATCGACCACGGCCTGCTGAGGAAAGATGAAGGAGATACGGTTGAGGAAATGTGCCGCTCCAAATTCGATATGAACTTAATCCGCGTAAACGCGCAGGAACAATTTCTTTCAAAGCTTGCCGGGGTAACAGACCCGGAAAAGAAACGCAAAATAATCGGCGAAGAATTTATCCGCACTTTCGAAGCGGAAAGCAAAAAAATCGGGGCTGTCAGTTATCTGGTGCAAGGCACCATTTATCCCGACATCATCGAAAGCGGTTTGGGCGATTCCGCAAAAATTAAAAGCCACCACAATGTCGGCGGGCTGCCGGATGTAGTCGATTTTGAGGAAATCATCGAACCGCTCCGCCTGCTTTTCAAAGATGAAGTTCGAAAAGCCGGCATTGAACTCGGCATTGACGAAGCCCTTGTGTGGCGGCAGCCGTTCCCCGGGCCCGGCCTCGCAGTCCGTATTATCGGAGATATAACAAAAGAAAAAGTCGCTTTGCTGCAGGAAGCCGACGCGATATTCCGCGAGGAAATTGCGAACGCCGGACTTGACAGAAGCATCAACCAGTATTTCGCCGTGCTGACCAATATGAAAAGTGTCGGCGTGATGGGCGACGGACGCACATACGACTGCACTGTCGCGCTCAGAGGCGTCACCACATCGGACTTTATGACTGCTGATTTTGCCCGAATCCCTTATGATGTGCTAGCAAAGGTTTCATCGCGGATAGTCAACGAGGTCGGAGGCATCAACAGGATTGTTTATGATATCACCGCGAAACCGCCCGCTACGATTGAGTGGGAATAAGTAAAACCATCCCGGAAACTCGCTATTTAAGCGGCTTTCCGGGATTTCTTTTTGCCTTTTGATAACAGTTTGATAACAGGAGCATTTGGGCACTTATTCTGTGCCGCAGGTGGTTTGCAGGTGTTTTACCTGTTGCCATTCTGTTGCCACTGCTCTATCCATTGAAAACGGTCTTGCTGATTCGCTGTCAGCAAGACCGTTTTTTCTGTTCCGAAAAGGGTGTTTATTTCTCGTCTTTTAGGGCTTCTATGATGGAATCGCTAAGCTCTTGTGATGGAACCTTAGCCCATATCTGTGAGGTGTCAAATTTGGGGTAGTTGTACCGCCATTGGTCGTATTCCTCTTTGGAGATTTCCCCAGCGCTGAGTTTCGCGGTCTGCTGCTGCCAAGCGTTGAGCATATCCCGCATCCTAATATAGTTCATACCTCTGGACTTATCTAGCCGCAAGCAGACTTCGCCGTCAATTTCTCCGACGGTCAGACCGCGCAAGTCTTCAAGCGTAAACAAGGTGTGCATCAGGCCAATATCGCTGTCAATATCAGGGACAGCCAAAGCCTCTGGACGTACATCCAAGACTTTCGCAAGGTCAGCAGTCATATTTTCCTTCGGCGAGCGAGCGCCGGATTCGTATTGCGCCATGCGAACATCAGCCGTCTTTTCAGAGAAGCCGATGGCCATTCCAAGATATTTCTGCGTCATGCCGCGCAGATTGCGGATAAACCTGATTCTTTCACCAATAGCCATAACCATATCCCCTGTTCGTAGAAAATTGCCCCTGGCACGAGTATAGCATATAAGTTTAAGAATAGCAAGAACAACTTAAATAAAAAAGTTTCAGTTTTATATGAAAACCACTTGACTTAACGGAAGAAGTTAAGTATAATGAAGACGACTTAAATAAATATAGTTAAGCCAACCGTCGCATGTCACGGTAATGGCATGTATCGCCCGGGCAAATCGGGAGGCGATTCAGAAAGTACCCCGACACGAAACCTGTGGCGTGGGCTGCCGCAGGACGCAGGGGGCAGAACCTACGGTATGTCTGAGAAAATAAAAAACAGGGGGATAATCAATGGCCGAAAAAATGTTCATGCGGGTAAATGAGGTTGCAGAAGCGTTGGATGTGTCGGAGCCTTACGCCTACAAGCTCATTCGCAAGCTCAACGAAGAACTCAAGCAAAAGGGCTGCATCGTCATTGCCGGACGCATTGACCGCAGGTTCTTTTATGAGAAATTCTACAATTCGATCAAAGAGAGGAGAGATTGACTATGCCAATATTCAAAAACGAGGACACAAAAACATGGTATGTCATGGCGCGATATACCGACTGGAAGGGGGAACGCAAGCAGAAGTGCAAACGAGGCTTTGCCACTCGGAAAGAAGCACTTGAATGGGAGCGCGAGTTTTTACAGCAAAAACAGGCCGATGTAGAGATGCCCTTTGATAGCTTTGTGGAGCTTTACACGAAGGACATCAAGCCTCGCCTGAAAGAGAACACTTGGCTCACCAAAGAGAGCATCATTCAGAAGAAAATCCTGCCTTATTTCGGCAAACGCAAGCTATGCGAGATTACGGCGAAGGATGTTATTGATTGGCAAAATGAGATTCGCTCTACAAAGGATGCCAAAGGCAATCTCCATTCAGCAACCTACCTCAAGACCATTCATAACCAGCTCAGCGCCATTTTCAATCACGCAGTCCGCTACTATGACCTGCGGCTAAATCCAGCGGCAAAGGCTGGCAATATGGGGATGGAGGAACGCAAGGAGATGCTGTTCTGGACAAAGGCTGAATATCAGCAATTCTCCGATGCCATGATGGACAAACCCATGTCGTATTATGCATTCCAGGTGCTTTACTGGTGTGGCATTCGGGTAGGCGAGCTATTAGCCCTCGAGCCCTCCGACTTCGATTTTGAAAGAGGTATACTCTCCATCTCAAAATCTTATCAGCGGCTCAAAGGAAAGGACATCATCACCACACCCAAGACCAAGAAAAGCAACCGCAAAATCCTGATGCCGGATTTTCTCTCTCAGGAGATGCAGGACTACATCAAAATGTTCTATGGCGCAAAATCCAATGACCGCATTTTCCCCATCAGCAAGCATTATCTGCACCATGAGATGGATAGGGGCAGCAAGGCGACCGGGGTAAAGCGCATCAGAATCCACGATATTCGTCACAGCCACGTTAGCTTGCTGATTGATATGGGATTCTCAGCTCTGGCGATTGCTGACCGTGTGGGGCATGAGAGCATTGATATTACTTACCGCTACGCTCATCTTTTTCCCTCGAAGCAAAAGGAAATGGCAACTCAGCTTGATTTTCAAGCTACAACGAAGGAGTGAATAATATGTCATTAAAAGTATACGATGGACAAGGCCGCTGGCGCAATAAGACTGTGGCATTCCGCATTTCGCCCGAAGAGGATGGGCAGCTTGAAACCGCCGTGCGGCTCTCAGGTCTCACCAAACAGGATTATATCATCCGGCGGCTACAAGACCGCTCCGTGGTAGTGCAGGGCAATCCGAGGGTGCATAAGGCTCTCCGCAATGAACTGGCCACTGTGCTGGCAGAGTTGCAACGCATTGGCTCTGGCGGTTCGGTGGATGAGGATTTACTTGACACAATCCACATGGTTGCCGCCATTATGGATGGGATGAAGGAGGAGCCGGATGCCATTTGAAGAAAAAACGACTGTCCAAAACCCATCTGTTGGCGCAGATGGAGGACAGCCGATTTCGCAAAATACTAACCAAAGTATAGCAGATGATTCTGCCGAAATCAATGAAAATTTCGGTTTTGAGGAAATCGCTCGGCAGATGCGGCAATATAACTCGCCGGGATATATGCGAACCTTTTCTATGAACGAGCTTTACGAAAACGTGTATGACAGCAGACCCCCCATCGTGGACGGTCTGCTGTATGCAGGCACTTATCTGTTCGTGGGCGCACCCAAAGTCGGCAAATCCTTTTTCATGGCGCAGCTTGCCTATCATGTCAGCATGGGGCACACGCTCTGGAATTACCCTGTGAAAAAGGGCACGGTGCTTTACCTTGCGTTGGAGGATACGCAAAAGCGATTACAAGAGCGTTTGTTCCGTATGTATGGCACAGAAAGCGCCGACAATCTTCACTTCACCATTTGGGCAAAGCAGCTCGGCAGCGGATTGGATGAGCAGCTTCAAAGATTTGTGAACGAGCATCCTGACACCAAGCTCATTATCATTGACACTTTACAAAAAATCCGCGAGGCTGGCGGTGATAAATTCAGCTATGCCAATGATTATGAAATCGTCGGCAAGCTGAAACAGTTTGCAGATAAAAACCACATCTGCCTGCTGCTGGTGCATCATACGCGCAAGCAACAGGCAGAGGATAAGTTCGATATGATTTCCGGCACAAATGGCTTGCTCGGCGCTGCTGATGGAGCGTTCCTTCTCCAGAAGGAAAAGCGCACCAGTGATGCCGCTACGCTGGATATATCCGGGCGCGACCAGCAAGACCAGCGGTTGCATCTCCGGCGAGATGCTGACCGTTTGATATGGCAGTTTGAGAAAGCGGAAACCGAGCTTTGGAAAGCGCCGCCCGACCCGCTGCTGGAGGCTGTGGCGGCTCTGGTGACAGACGAGCAGTCGGCATGGCGTGGAACACCCACGGAGTTAGTAGAGCGGCTTGATATGGATATTCAGCCCAATACGCTTTCCAAACAACTCAATGTCAATGCAGGGCGGCTTCTCCATGAGCACAGCATCCGCTATGAGAACAATCGTAATCACGCCGGGCGGTGTATCACGCTCACATTGGTTTCAGAAGCGTGACGATGGTGACGGTCGTGACGGTCTTTTCGATAGCGGTGATGGTGTCAAAAACATCGTCACCATCGTCACGACCGACACGGGGAGCGGAGGAAAAGTCAATGGGGCATACTTGCGGGTGGAGATTTGCGCCAGCAAATACAACCCGGACCCATTGGCTTTTGCTCACGGAGAACACTCGACAGCGGAGGGATGGCAGCGCCATTCCTCCTGCCTAACGGCGAGTGAATAAAGTTTAGGTTAGCCGTGCGGTCACCCTTTTCAAAGGGTGATGAGCACTGGGGAGCCATCCGCAGATGGCGGGGCAAAGCCCCTGTCAGCGCAAGCTGACCCACCCCCTCGGAGAGCGCAAAGAGCATCTTTTGATGGCCGCAGGCTGTCAAAAGTGCTTTTGCGTTACTTTTGACAAAAGTAACAAAACCCCGGCTCGCGCCGGATGGATTGGATGGGATAGGAAAGGATGGGAATGCCTTTGAAACGTACAATCAGTGTCATGCTGGGCAAAGGTTCCGTTAATCATAATAGCCGCAAATTCAAGGCTGAGAATATAGATACTGAGCGCACTTCGCAGAACATTACTTACTGCAACAAGCCGATAAAACAAGTATACCACAATCTTTTTGATGATGCGCTGGAAAGATACAATGCAAAGCAGAATCGTGCTGACCGCCGGATTGATAATTATTATGAAAAGATCCGCACTGGCAGGCAGGAGAAACCTTTCCACGAAGTCATTTTGCAAATTGGTAATAAGGATAATATGTCGGCAATTTCGGAGGATGGTCAACTCGCTGCAACGGTGTTGGATGAGTACATGCAGGATTTTCAGCAGCGTAATCCCAATATGCGGGTGTTCTCGGCGCACCTGCACATGGATGAGGCTACGCCGCATCTGCATATTGACTTTGTACCGTTTGCAACAGGAAGCAAGCGCGGGCTGGACACTCGTGTTTCTCTCAAACAGGCGCTTGCTGAACAGGGATTTGCTGGCGGCGCTCGTGGCGATACTGAGTGGAGCCAGTGGGTACGTTCGGAGAAGGAGCAGCTTTCGCAGGTGATGGAGCGCCACGATATTCAGTGGGAGCAGCTTGGCACCCATGATGAGCATTTAAGCGTTGTGAATTACAAAAAGGAGCAGCGTACGAAAGAGGTTAAGGCTTTGGAAAAATCCATTGCCAAAATTCAGAATCAGCAATTAGATGTAAAGGCGGTTGAGCAGATTGATGCAAAAAATGTTCCTCTGTCCTCAAAGGTGATGCTGGAGAAGGAGGCCTATAAAACCCTTGTTACAGCTGCACAAAAATATGTGGTTCAGGTCAAGCGTGAAAGCAAACTGGAAAAAGCATTGGCAGCGGCTGAAAAAGCCATCGCCGGATTGAAGGAAAGAGTATTGGAACTTACGAGAACAATAACCTCGCTTACAAAACAGCTAGACCAATATCGCTCCATTCGTGGGCGGCTTGATAGGGGAAAATTGCAGTCTGAGAATACGGAGCTGCGCAAACAGAATAATATATTCAAATTAATCATAGAGCAGCATGGGCTTGGGCATCTGCTGGGCGGGAAGAAATCGCAACGACAGGAACGAGACGCACTCTGAAATACTGAGCAGGGTTTGCGGGAACGCAGACCCTGCCTATTCTTTACCCATCTGCTGTCGGTGGAAAAAATTTGCCGAAATAGGTACACAAATGCTATGGCATGTGTTATAATTCTTAGTTACCGATCTGCAAAGCGAGAACAAGTCCGACTTTTACGACCGTCCGACAAAGGCAAGCGTAGGTTACTTTAATGGCAGAACCGTGTATGTAAGCGATGGCGAAAACCATACGTTCACGGTTGCCGAAGCGACGACGGCTTATAATTACCTCGTCCGCAACGATTATGTCAACGATAACGGTGAGTTGACGGATATCTACCGCGCTGTCGCAGAATCGGGCAGTTTTCCCCGATGAAGCCGGAGCTCGCTCACCTTGCGAGAGCGACCATAAACTCGTACAGGGTATCTTCGACCCAAGTATCCTGAAAGACATCGTGTCCGACGGTCACAATACGAAAGTCACGGAGAACCCGCTAAATGAGAACTGGAAGGACTTCAAAAAGTTGTGGGAGCGCATTAACAAGCGGTACGCATATACCTGTGAGTTCGATGGTGCCGAGCTCATCAAGAAGTCAATCGAGGTTATTAACATCGAACCCCGTGTTGCGAAGCTGCCTTACACCCTCACCAAGGGCGAGCAGGAAGGCACTGACTTTAATATCGAAAAAACTGAAACAAAAAAACTCGACCGGACACAGGATAGCTTTGCCGATTATGACCTTATCGGGGAAATTGCCGAAGGCACGACACTGACCCGCCGCACGGCAACGGCTATTCTCACAGGCATTAACAAGGATAAATTGTGGCTGTTCCGCGCAAATCCCGAAGAGTTCATCTCCAAGGTTGTCGGCATCATCAACAAGCAGAAAGCCTCGATCGTAGTCGAGCATATAACCTATGCTCCAAGTGCGGAGGAACCGTGCACGCAGGACGTTTTCAATATGAGCCGTGCCTCCGATGAGCACACCAAGGCATTTTCGGCGAAGCGTTCTATTCCAGACTTCGTCTTTGCCGGAATCTATCAACGATTAGTACAAGCGGGCATTGCCCATAGTTGACACCCCCGGCTTTCTGTATAAGTCAAGAACAATGTCTATCGCACCAAACGAAAGGTGTCCCTATACGATTTTTTTGGTACGGAGAATATAGGGTAAAAGATAAAACGATCGATTATAATAAGCGCAGAAAGGAGGTTGCAATATGGATTTATATTTCGGAGATGTCCCATTGTGTTATACTAACTCCCTCGCTATGGCATTCAATTCCTACGGTTTCCATTTTTCACCTGAGTACCTGGAAGCGTTGATGGTTATGGGAAATGGTGCAAGTTTTGTAGACAACAATGTAAAGCATCCATTAGTCTTTTTTGACAATGGACTGCCGGATATATCTATTAATAATTGTTTACGTATTCTTGGGTTTCAACATGAGGATTTCTTTATTAAAGAATCAGATGGTTTTAGCATTGATGATATTCAAAA
>Ga0116171_10003207_pt1 | contig 15193 bp, 11 predicted proteins | sample AD_JPNHW2_MetaG_FD_89798 | JGI IMG/M metagenome (GOLD analysis project Ga0116171, IMG submission 89798) | Active sludge microbial communities of municipal wastewater-treating anaerobic digesters from Japan - AD_JPNHW2_MetaG | ecosystem: Engineered > Bioreactor > Anaerobic > Digestate | place...
GCCCCTTCATATATAAAACAGAATACTACCCAGTACCAGTATATAATCAGCAGGATAATGAGCGACTGGTCGCCCTGGTCAGTAAATACAAGTTATGATAAGCTTATCGGTAAACCAGGCGATTACACACTGCAGGTCAGGGCAAGGGATATCTGGGGTAATGTCGGAGATCCGGTATCGCTAAAATTCACTATCAGGGCCCCGTTCACAGAAACTTTATTCTTTTTTATCCTTGTATCTGTTGTTGGACTGGCGCTGATCATTTCAATCATTCGATTCAGGGAAAAAGCACTCCAGCAGAAAAACAGGCTGCTCGAAGAGAAAGTCAGGGAGAGAACAGCAGAAATAGAAGCCCAGAAGGAAGAAATAACAGCAAGTATTGAATATGCAGGCAGGATCCAGCGCGCCATGCTGCCAATGGAAATCCATTTCAAGGAATCATTCTCCGATTACTTTATATTCTTCAAACCCAGGGATATCGTCAGCGGTGACTTCTTCTGGATAGGAGAGGACGAAAAATCTGTTTTCTTTACTGTTGCCGACTGTACAGGACATGGAGTCCCGGGAGCCTTTATGAGTACTATGGGGATATCGATACTGAATGAGATCATCGCCAATAATAATGATCTTCAGGCAAATACTGTACTGAATCTCCTGCGGGAGAAAACAATGAGGGCGCTCCATCAGACCGGAAAAGAAGGTGAAGCAGCAGATGGTATGGATATAGCTTTTTGCGTTTTGTCAAAAGACAGGAAGAGACTCCAGTTTGCCGGAGCATTTAACCCGATGATAATCTTCCAGGGAGGAGAGTATAAAGAGTACCGCGCCGACAGGATGCCTATAGGAATTCATTACGGCGATGAGAAATCATTTACTAATTATCTCATCCCTGTCACTCATGGCGATACAATATATATTTTCTCCGATGGTTATACAGACCAGTTTGGCGGACCTGACAGCACGAAGTATAAAATGGCGAACTTCAGGAACCTTCTAAAGGATATCTATTACCGTCCGATGGTTGAGCAACGGAATATCCTGGAGAACGAGTTCCAGAAGTGGAGAGGGAATCTCGACCAGGTCGATGACATTACTATAATTGGTGTAAGAATATGAAAATAAAATTTTTAGGCGCTGCCCGCGAAGTGACAGGAAGCAAGTTCCTGATCACCACCGACCTAAATACCAGGATCCTGCTCGATTGCGGAATGTTCCAGGGGAAAGGCCTGGAGACCGACTCTATGAACAGAGACCTCGGATTTGAACCGGAATCAATAGACCATATCATTCTTACCCATGCCCATATCGATCATTCAGGACTGATCCCTTACATGTTCAATCGTGGATTCAGGGGCTCGGTAGTCTGCACCAATGCAACACGCGACCTGTGTGCTATTATGCTTTCCGACTCCGGCTATATACAGGAACATGATACTCAAACCTTCAATAAGCGCAGGGCAAAAAAAGGCCTGCCCCTGGTAACTCCTATCTATACCCAGAAAGATGCTCAGGCATGCCTTTCAAAATTTATCGGAGTACCCTACGATATGAATTTCAGGATACATGATAATATTAAGGTGAGGTTTACAAATACCGGGCACATGCTCGGCAGCGGCGTGGCTAATATTCAGATTATCGAGAAAGGCCAGATAAAGAGGATCGCCTATACAGGTGATATTGGCCGTCCGGGCGACAGGATCCTTGCCGACCCTGTGCCATTTCCTCAGTCCGATATCATCATTACTGAATCAACCTATGGCGACCGGCTTCACAACAACAATGAGATGGCCGAGCAGGAACTTCTCGATGCAGTTGTAGAAACCTGTGTTCAGAAAAGAGGCAAGCTAATTATCCCTGCGTTCAGCGTCGGACGTACCCAGGAAATCGTTTATGCACTGAATAATTTCTTTAACGATGGAAAGCTTCCCCGTGTCGATATCTACGTCGACAGCCCCCTGGCAGTAAATGCAACCTCAGTATTCAGGGTGCATACAGAATGTTTTAATGAAGAGTTCCAGCACCTGCTCCATTCCGACACTGATCCCTTCGGCTTCAAAAACCTGTTCTATATTACCCGCCAGGAAGATTCAAAGAAACTCAACGACCACAAGGAACCCTGCGTAATAATATCAGCCTCCGGAATGATGGAAGCAGGACGTGTTAAGCATCATCTTGCCAATAATATCTCGGACCCGAAAAATACTGTCCTGGCAGTAGGATATTGCTCTCCGGTGACACTTGGTGCACGTATACTCAGCGGAGCTCCAGAAGTGTCAATACATGGAAATATATACAAAGTAAAGGCCGATATCAGGAAAATTGAGTCATTCTCGGGTCATGCCGACTACAGGGAAATGATTCAATTCCTGAAATGCCAGGAACCATCTGCTGTGGAAAAGACTTTCATCGTGCACGGTGAATATGAAACCCAGAAGAAATATGCTTCAGAGCTGCAGAAAGAGGGATTCAGGAATGTGGAGGTCCCGGCTAAAGGGCAGGAATACAATATATTATAAAGATCAGAGTTATTGCGGAGGGTGGCTTCCTGGCTTTTGAGACAGCCTCACGAAGCAATCTTCCCGGATAATCACCTGGGTAAATATTTCCTCAGATCTTTTCGTATCATTTTATAATCCGGAACGATCTCTTCAAGCAACCTGTAAAACTCCTTTCCGTGATTATGATGCCTGAGGTGGCACAACTCATGAATAATCACATAATCGGTAAAAACAGGGTCAAGCTTAATAAGCTCGCTGTTAATGGTTATCCTGCCCTTCGCAGTGCAGCTGCCCCAGCGGCTTTTCAATGGTCGGACCACAAAACCTGATGGCAAAAATCTGTATGGAAGCTTTGAATTGACAATATCTTCAAACCTTCGGTCAATGAACTCCTGCGCCTTCTTTCTGTACCACCTTTCAAGAATTTTCCTGATTTCTGCGGCATTGCCTGTATCATTAACCCCTATCTCAATTATCTCATCATTTTCTTTTATGTATGGCGAAGATGATTCTATGACCCTGAGATTGTATGATTTACCCTTGTAATAATGGGCCTCACCATCAGAATATTGTTTACCATGGTTTATCCTGCTGAGCGATGAATATTTTTCAAGATGCTTCCTTATCCAGGGTTCTTTCTCCCTTACAAATCTTTCAATCGACCGGAGGGAGGTACGATAAGGCGCTCTTACCGTCACACCTTTATCCGGACTCACAATCAGGCTTATTGACCGCCTTGCAGAAAATATTATTTTGTATCGTATCTCTTCTTCCATAAGCACCCTTTCACCATTCCTTAATTTTCCCTAACTTTTTGTTAAATATTCTATAAACCCATCTTTTTCCTCTCCCCCCGGGAATAAACTGTTTACTTTTACTGTCAATATTATAAAGATTGATAACATAATTTAAAGTAAAAATATATTGTTGCCCATATCGATTCCGTCATTTAAGATACAGACATTCTATTTACAGGTTAGTCAGGTTGGTTTAGGTTAATTCTCAGATCATATGGGTATAAAAGCGGGCGGCTGTCTGTAGACCGCCCGCTTCTCTTTTAATTTCTTTTCAGGATTATTAGTGTTATTTCCGGCGGCATCCATATCCTGAAGGGTACAGAGAGAACTCCCAGTCCCCTGTTCACATACAGATACTGTGCCCCATCACTAAAGAGACCGTTCCATTCGGGATAGATCCTTTTTGCAGGACTCCATTTTATGTTTTTCGTAATTATGCCAATCTGCATCCCGTGAGTATGTCCGCCCAGTGAAAGCTCCACATTGCTTTTGCGGCAGACATCCGCCCGCCACTGGTTCGGATCGTGCAAAAGCAGTATACGAATATCGGCGCTGTCGGTCCCCTCCAGCGCAGGCCCCGGATCGGTATGCGCCATCTCAGGAAAACGCCCGGCTGTTTCAATCCCTGCAATGGCAATAGTCCTGTTGTTGAGCTTAAGCAGAACATTCTCATTATCAAGCAACTTATAACCCGATGCCGCGATGAGGCTTTTCATTTTTATGATAATCGAATCCCTTCCACTCTCTGGTGAATTAGGAAAGTAGGTCCCCATGTCGTGATTGCCGAGGACCGCAAAATTTCCAAACCTGCTGATGGATTTTCTTAGAATAGTATCACAACGGTCATACTCCTTCCAGCCATAACTGATAAAATCGCCGGTGTTTAAGATAAGATCCGGATTGAGCCCGTTTACTGTATTTACAACATCCTCAAGCTTTTTATAATGGTTGTAGAATGTGGCAAGATGCATGTCCGACAGATGAACTATTCTTAAACCTTCAAGCTCAGGAGGAAGATCTTCAATAGCGACCTCTACGTTTTCAGTTTTAAAATTAAACCTACCGATGAATGTACTTAATGCCACCACAACGAAAATAAATCCTCCTAATGCCAATCCTGCTATCGTCAGATTCTGTGAGTGGCCCTTTCTGCGGAGCCTGAAAAGCATACCCGTAAAATGAAAAAATATGATTATCATTCTCGGGAGCAGCACACCTGATATCATCCCTGCGATGTTCATCCTCAGGCTTATGTTTCCAGGTGTATCAAAATCGCCTTTATATGTGACCACGGAAATAAGAAGGATCCACATATATATGCTGATTACCAGGTTAAGGAAAAGAATCAGGTAATATCCCGGCTTTGGTATGTTCCGGAAAGCGGCTCTCAGTGCCAGTATGGTAAGTATCTCTGTTAATAACAGTACAACGGTCAAGACTAACATACAGCAGCTTTTGATTCAAAAATACTCAATATATATTATTGTAATATCATTACATTCGCATTCTCGTTTATTGGCAGATGGTAAATGTGATTTTCTTCGATCCTGAATTCATCCCCGGCGGTAAGCTTACTTATTCGGTCATTGCAGCGCGTTATTCTGGCAGATGGATATTTGTCCGGCATCAGGACCGGACCACCTGGGAGATACCCGGCGGACATATAGAAGATGGAGAATCACCCTCTGAAGCAGCAGCCAGAGAACTTGAAGAAGAGACTGGTGCAAAGAAGTTTGATCTTGAATGTGTTGCAACCTACTCGGTAGAGAAGGAGGGAAGCTTTGGATTCGGACGCATCTTCTTTGCAGAAGTGCACTCACTGGGAAAGATTCCGGATCTTTCTGAAATAGCTGAGGTGACACTTTCAGATCATCTGCCGGAGAACCTCACTTACACCGACATCCAGCCCGGCCTCTTCCGCAAGGTCCTGGAATTTTTAAAGAAAAAGGACTAACTCACCCCTGCACCCTCGTCCCATTTCACCCTTCGTCCGCCGAAGCCTAAGCGAAGGCGGAATTGCACCATTAAATATATTCAAACGTCACATTCTTCAGCCACTTCTCCTCCAGCAGCCTGGCGATTCGCTTCACCACTGTCCTCCGTATTTCCAGTTCAACAGGAAGGTTGGGATCCTGGTGTGCGATGTTGATCCTTGTACCGATGATAAAGTGTATCTCATCGCTGTCCATCAGCATTTTTACGATCTTGTCGGCAGGTCCTTTCTGCAGACGTGTACTGTTATTATATCTCTTCAGAATCTCATTTACTTTCTGGAGAGTGAGTATGCCCTCAGTAACAAGGTCGATGCCTTCAAGGAAGCTCTCCGGGGGAAGCTCCGGGTCTTCAAAGATCAGCTCATCTACAATTGTACGGTTGAGTTCTCGCGCAATAATGTCGGCGGTTGTGCCGCCGCACAGGATTACGCCCCCTTCATACTCTTTTACCTTGGTAGCCAGCAGAGTGTCCTTTTCCTTTTCATAGGGCGGGCCTGTGCATATAAGAAGCTTGCGCGGCTCGCGGAAATAAATGATGGCGCAGCTGATATCGTCCTTGGCTTTATAGCCGTCGTTCTTGTGCGCCATGGTCACGATTTTTCCTGCCAGCACCGACGCCGATATTGATGATTCGCCAGAAACAAGTGCAGAGGCATACTTCGAAATACTTTCTCTTTCCCAGCCGAAAGGAAACACCTCACTTCCCATACCGCTCTGTGCCACGCCGTCGGAGCAGAAGATTATCCTGTCTTCTTTTTCGGGCATGAACGTACATGTTTTCAACACCTTTCCGGCATGTTTTCCCTTTTCGAGAGTGACTCTCTTCCAACCGGGGTCAAACTCCTGGTTCCCTCTGAGTATGATAGCATGGGGATTATCGTATTCGAGTATGTTGGCTTTACCGCTGCTCTCGATGTCGACGATCGTAAAGGTCGAATAGGCTATCCTCCTTTCGCTGCACACTGGCAGTGTGTTCATAATGATTTCTGCAATAAGGTCAATATCCTTGTGTTCCCTGGTGAAGTTGAGAGCCATTGTGGCTGTAAGGGTAGCCAGGATGTTGGCTTTAACGCCATGACCCATGCCATCCGAAAGTACAGCAACTACGCGGTCTTCCTCCTTAATATATTTATTAAGAAAGACATCGCCGCAAATCCTCTCTCCGTCGTGGTTGCGCTGTTGGCTGTTGACCTCTATGTAAAAATCCTTCTTCACAACGGATCAGATTTTTTTATTCTGGCTGCTTCTTTTCTTGTATGATTCTATGATTGAGTTAAGCATCTGTTCTGTCTCTGATGCCCCTTCACCCAGGAGAAACCCTATTTTCTGTACCATCTCGAGATTCTTCTCGATCACCTCACTGACCCTGTTAGTGACCTCTTCACCCTGTACCTCGGGTGAATAAAGATCGCGTATCACAGCCCCGCACATTTTGTTTTTCTTAATAGGGAAGATTGAGATATTGAGCATCTTATCCTCGAAGTGGATATCCTTGCTTACCACAGGTTCATCCTCTTTAAGAACGAAGGTGAACATATTGTAAACATTAAAAGGAATGAGAGTCTTCAGGTCGGCCCCGGCAAGGCCCGGAATGACTTCAGATATTGCACGTGCATCTTCTCCTATTATATTGATGAAGCCCCTGTTTGAGTGAAGAATCTTGAGGTTATTATCGGCGATCACAACACCGTTCGGGAGCTTATCGAGCATGTTGTTGAGCATGTCGGAAGCGCTCTGTGCCATCTCCTTCTCCCTGAGGGCCAGCTCTTCCGACTCCTTCAGCGCCTTTTTTGTCTCTGCAAGCTTCCTGTTAGTCTGCCTGAGTGTCTCTATATACTCCTGCTTGTTGCGCAGATTGAAGGTATGACACATCTCCGGGACAGCCAGTCCTTTGGCTACCGTCGATGCAAAATCGCGGCACGACATGTAACCACACGCACCGCAATTAAGCTCCTCCTCGGGATCATTCTTCCCAACGATCTTAAGCACTTCGATGATTGCTTCCTCTGGCGGCTCCGGAATACGCTGGTCGTCGGGCACAAAACTCCTCGAGAAATCGAGTTTCAGGAATTTATCCATGTTTTTCTGCCACTGATCCCTGTCGAGAGTTGAAATTCTTTTTTCGGTATAGCGGCTTACCAGCGCCCTCCTGCGGAACTTTTCGTTATGATTCTCCATACCCGGGCCCAGGAGGCACCCATGACAGAAGAAGAGGTTGAAATGATGGTTAATAGTATCAATCGATTTGTCGAAGTCGTGGATCGCCTCGAGAACATCTTCCCTCCCAGAGGCAGTGATGACCCTTCCTGAGAGCATATCGCGTTTAATACCGGCAGCCTGGATTATTCCTGCCGGGACAGGATAAAGAGCTCCCCAGTAACCATAAGGAGGGTCAAAGTCAGACATTTTTACTGTTCTCTCCTGTATATTGAATTCCTCGAAAAGCTGGCGAAGCTCAATGAAGGTGAGTACACCACTTATCAGTTTACCGGAATCATACAGCAGAGCTTCATCTTTTGCGTCAATACAAGGGCCTATCTGTACTGCCGCAACATCGTCACCATAAAGTTTCTTTACCACCATCGCCGTTGCAATCATCGGCGATACAAGAGGGGCAAGGTTGGTAGTCATTTCAGGATGGAACTTCTCAACCATTTTGACTACCGACGGGCAATTGGCAGTAATATAATATTTTCCTTCTGCCTTGCTGAAGAGGTCGGCATAATTAGCTGCAATAAGATCGACACCGAAAGATACCTCATGTACATAGTTAAATCCCAGTTTCCTGATCATTGCCACGAACTTCCTGAAGTCAGTTATGTCGTCAAATTCCGATGCTATTGAAGGTTCAATCAGCGCGACTACCTTCTTCCCTGACCGGAGCAGATCCTTTACTTCTTCCTTTGAGTCGCGGAACTCTATCGCTTTCGGTGAACAGGAGATATAGCATAATCCGCATCCTATGCAGCGGTTGCTGAGTATTGTGGGATGATCCTTCTGAGGCCGGACTTCAATGGCGTTTACAGGACAAACCCTTACACAGGAGTATGAGTTCCGGCATTTATCATCATCGATCCGCAGAACAGGCTTTAAACTCTTCATTGTCATTTCTTACCTCCTGTCTTATTTTAACCTCCCCAGTTCCTTCTCGAGAAGAGATTCAATCCCTGAAACAGTAACACATTCATATAATGTCCCGTTGATAGTAAGATTGGGCCCGTTGCTACAATGTCCCATACAACGTGCTCCCTTAAAGACAACCTTATCTTCGAGGTGATTCCTTTTAAGGTAATCCCGTATATACATTACTACATCCTTGTTGCCTCTTGAAAAACAAGAACTTCCAAGACAAATCTGCATTTCCGTCGCTTGTGCCATCTATTTTATTGTTTTTCAAAAAACAACAACACAAAATTACAAATTATTTATGTGCAGTAAGGTAAGGGTATTAACTTAAAAACCATGCCGATAACCTGTGGAATATTCCTTTCTACTCAAAATATCAAAAAAATCTGTTACTCTATAAATATCAGATGGATTACCATAATAGCTTAATATTCAATATGATATATTTTGGGATATAGTATATTGCTCTGTCTTTTATTATTGTTATTAAATAAACATTGTTATTTAATTAACAATAAATTTATTATATTTGTGTATTGATTCAATCCTCTGATGAGTAAAGATATAGAGTCCATAATCAAACAGTATAAGCCCGGTAAAAGGGAGGAGCTCATACCTCTCCTGCAGGAGATACAGGACAAAAACGGACATCTGTCAGAGGAAGCTATCGTGAAGGTTGGAAAATTCGTAGGTCTGAGCACCACAAAGATCTACGGCCTTGCTACATTTTACGATCAGTTCAGGTTTATACCCTCAGGCAAAGTATGTATAAGAATCTGCAACGGAACAACCTGCTTCCTTAATGGCTCGCGGTCTGTAATAAATAAAATCAGGGAAGAAACAGGCCTGAGCGCCGGTCAGACTGGCAGGGACGGCAATTTCAGCTATGAAATCGTTACATGCATGGGAGGATGCAACAATGGCCCGCTGATACGTATTGAAGGGGAGTATTCAACACATGTAAAACCCGAACAAATACCTGACCTTATTAAAAAGCTCAGGTTTATTATTGAAAATGATTAAATGGAAGATCTGAAGAAATTCCTGACCGACAGGGTACTTCTGTTTGAGTCTGATACTCTGCCTCCTGAAACTGAAAAAGTTCTCAGCAGGATACGGAGAGAGAAGGCTGACAAGCCTGTTATTTATGTCTCCTCAGGAACTTCGGCAATAATTGCGGGTGCGGAAAAAACCTTCTCTTCAATAAAATCGTTTACAGACGACATAGGACAACCGGTTGAACTGGTAAAAGTCGGCTGTACGAGCCCTTTTAATTTTGAACCATTCATCTGCATACAGCTTCCCGGCAAGAACAAACTATTCTTCCGTAATATTACAGAGGAGAAGGTCGAGCCTCTCATCAACGGGTTATTGCATAACGATATTAATAAAGACGACCTTGCCGGCCAGCAGGGAACAAAAGGATTCGAATTATGGCCCGGGATCCCTTTTCTTGATGAGATACCCTTCTTCAGAAGGCAGAAAAGGGCTGTCCTGAATAACTGCGGCTGCTACGATCCGGAGAGTATTTCCGAATATATCGCGCGCGGCGGTTATCGAGCATTTGTAAAAGCTATTCTGCACTATACTTATGAAGAAGTCTGCAACATAATCGAAACCAGTGGATTAAGGGGCAGAAGCGGCGGGGGATATCCCACTGGCTTAAAATGGAAGCAGGCGCTGAACACAACCTCTGCATCACGATACCTGATCTGCAATGCCCGGGAAAGCGACCCCGGAGGTTTCACCGACCGCACAATCCTCGAAAGCGATCCACACCGCCTGGTGGAAGGTATTGCCATCGCTTCTTATGCCATCGGAGCTACATCAGCTATTATCTTCTTCAGGAAAGGATCATTACACGCACTAAACCGTTTGCAGAAAGCTATCGACCAGGCAAGAGATTATTCACTGCTCGGCCATAATATCTTTTCCAGCGGATATAACCTCGATATTATTATCAGGCAGGAACCCGGTGCTTTTGTATGCGGCGAGGAGACAGCCCTAATAAGCACCCTCGAAGGCAAACGCGGAATGCCTCAGCTTAAACCCCCATATCCGACTGCATCAGGATTATTCGGAAAACCGACAGTCATTAATAATGTCGAGACACTGATGAATGTTCCCCTTATCATGCAAAACGGCCCGGAATGGTTCCGCTCAATGGGAACAGAGACAAGCCCTGGAACCAAGGTCTTCGCAGTTGCCGGAAAAGGCAGGATGTCGGGAGTCGTGGAGGTGGAAATGGGAACTTCCATCAGATCTGTCATCGACGATATTGCCGACGGGATCAAGGATGGTAAAGAACTGAAAGCTGTCCAGATGGGAGGAGCTTCCGGTACATTCATCACCTCTTCAAACCTCGACCTGGCAATAGACTATGATATATTAAAGGAGAAGGGTATTGCAATGGGATCAGGAGGTTTCGTGATCATCGACGAATCAACATGCATCGTCGACCTGGTGCGCTATTATATGGAGTTTATCAGGGGCGAAAGCTGCGGTAAATGTATCCCATGCCGCGAAGGCACAGGACGAATGCTGGAAATACTCGACAGTGTGATCCGCAAACCGGCAACCGAAGATTCAGGTACTACACTCGAGAGATTCAAGGGTGTGATGCAGCTCGAGACAATAGCCTCGGTGATGAAAGATACCTCTCTCTGCGGCCTCGGCCAGACAGCTCCTAATCCTTTTCTCAGCGCCCTGGAAAATTTCAGGGAAGAGTTCGAGGAACATATCTTCGACCGGAAATGCAAGGCAAATATCTGCAGGGGCCTCCGGACTTTCTCAATCGATGTCGAGAAATGTACCGGTTGTACTGCCTGCGAATCAAAATGTCCGGTAAACGCAATTTACGGAACAAGACTCCAGCCCTTCTTTATAGTTGAAGAGAAATGTACCGGATGTGGTATTTGCTATGATATCTGCAAATTCAGTGCAATAAAAGTAAAATAAGCTTATGCTTTTTACGATACAGGTAAATAACAAGAAGATTAAAGCTGAAAAAGGAGAAACGATCCTTTCGGCCCTGAACCGCAATGGCATAATTATTCCCACATTGTGCCGTATGAAGGAGTTCTCTCCCACAGGGGCATGCAGGATGTGTGTTGTTGAAGTTGAAGGACGCGACAGGTTAGTAACTGCCTGCTCACAGCCTGTTGAGGAATGGATGAAGATAAAAACACACTCACCGAGAGTGATCACAGCGCGGAAAACAATTGTGGAACTCCTTCTTTCCAATCACCCCGACGATTGTCTCTATTGTGACAAAAACCTGAATTGTGAACTTCAGAGCCTTTCCGAAGAGCTTAACATCAGGGAAAGACGTATCCGTGCAAAGAAAATACGTCCTCGCCTCGACCAGTCGAGCCCGGCAATCGTCAGGGAACTGTCAAAATGCATCCTCTGCGGAAGGTGTGTGCGAGTCTGCGAAGAGGTAATAACTGCTACATCACTCGATTTTATTAACAGGGGATCTCTTACACATGTAGGCCCTGCAATGGACAAGGACTTTAACTTCTCAAGCTGTATCCATTGCGGCCAGTGCGTCCTTGTTTGCCCTACAGGGGCCCTGCATGAAAAACACAATATTTCGGAGGTGCAGGAGTATCTTAATAATCCCGATATACTGAAAGTTATACAGTATTCTCCTCTTGTAGCTTCAGGAATCGCCGGAGAGCTCGGAATAAAGTACACCAGGGATTTTGACAGGATACTTAACTCTATACTCCGTAAGATAGGCTTTGAGAAAGTCTTCACCACCGGTACGGGCACTGATATATGTATTACTGAGGTAATGAACCAGCTCAGGAATAATATCGAAACGAAATCTGGTCAGCCTCTCTACATTTCTGCATGTCCGGCATGGATCAAATATGCCGAACAATTTATGCCCGAAATTATTCCCCAGCTGTCAACCGTAAAATCACCGCAACAAATTACAGGCATTCTCATAAAGACGCTCGTTGCTGAAGAATCGGGTGTAAAACCTGAAAAGATATTTTCAGTTTCTGCAACACCCTGTATGGCAATGAAATTCGAGGCCCGCAGGGATGGGATGATGCGTAAGGGGATAAGCGATGTTGACTCCGTAATGACTGTCAGGGAACTGGTGCGGCTGATCAGGCTTTACGGGATCGATGTCACAAATATCGAACCCGAACCTGTCGATGAACCGATTTCCGGACTGACATCCTCTGCATTGCTGGCAGAAGTGTCAGGAGGAATTGCCGAGGCTGTCATCAGGCTCTTGTTGTTCGATAAGAACGGCAGGGAGGCCGACAGGCAGATATTTAAGAAACTTCGCACCGGAAACCAGTTCAGGGAACTCTCCGTTAAAACTGAAGAAACGGAAATTAATATCGCTATTGTTGACGGGCTGAAAGGACTCGAAAAGCTCAAAATAGCACAAGCTGCAGGAAAACAGTATGACCTTATTGAAGTTATGGCCTGCCAGGGAGGGTGTATTAATGGAGCAGGCCTGCCCTACAGCTCTGTGAAGGAAGAGAAGAAAAGCAGAACCAGGCTGATCTATTCTGCCGACGACACTGATGCACTTAATCTCCCGTGCAAATCACCTGTCCTCATAAACCTGTATGACAGGCTCATTAAAGAAAATAAGGAAATTGCCGATAAGAAAATATTCTTTACACATTTTGAAAAGAGAAATGTATTACTATAATTAAATCCCTCCCGAGAGGGACCCGGGGTGTGTTATTCATACATCCTCCTGGCCCTCCCGCCGAAGCGGGACAAGCTCTTTAAGGGGGAAACAGAAGACTTTCAGACCATGCTTGTATACACCATAAAAGAACTTTGCCGTACCTGCTACACTTGTGTAAGGGAATGCCCTGCAAAGGCTATCCGTATTGTCGGCGGACAGGCAGAGGTAATTGTTGAAAGGTGTATTGCATGCGGTAACTGTACGAAGGTGTGCAGCCAGGGTGCAAAAGTATTTCTTAACACCACCGACAGGGTTATGAAGCTGCTCGGGGAAAACCAGAAGGTAGCAGCCATTGTCGCTCCAAGCTTCCCTGCAGAATTTTCCGACATCCCCGACCATAATATCCTGATCGGTATGATAAGGGCAATAGGATTTAAATATGTTACCGAGGTATCATTTGGCGCCGACTTAGTTGCCGACAGGTACAAATCGCTCGTCAATGAAAGCAAGGAATATTATATAACATCTGATTGCCCGTCTATAGTCAATTATATAAAATACTATCATCCTGCACTCACCGACAGCCTTGCCCCGATAGTGTCACCGATGGTGGCAATGAGCAGGGTGGTTCGAAAGAAATACGGCGATGATGTTAAAGTCGTTTTTATCGGTCCCTGTGTTGCCAAGAAAGCCGAAAGCAGCGAGATCGACGAAGCTATAACATTCACCGAGCTGAGGGATATGTTCATACAGCTCGGCATAACCGCGGCTACCGTTACTCCAACCGGGTTTGACCCCCCGGAAGGTGGAAGAGGAGCCATCTTCCCTGTTACCAGGGGATTATTGCAGACAGCAAATATAAACGATGACGCAATTACCGGAAACATCATTGCTGCCGAGGGAAGGATAGGCTTCCAGGAAGCATTGAAGGAGTTTGAAGCGGGCCTCATTAAAACACAGCATGTAGAATTGTTATGCTGCGAAGGATGTATTATGGGACCGGGACTCTCAAAAAACGGTAAACAGTACAACCGCAGGGCGCTGGTAAGCAGCTACGCAAACCAGAAAATGAACAATATCGGCAACAGCGACTGGAAGGAGGCTTTTGAGGAGTTCTCAACAATCGATCTTTCAGTGAAGCACAGGTCTGAAGATCACAGGCTGCTGATAGCCGACGATATTGATGTGTCAGATGTCCTGATCTCAATGGGTAAGAAAACCAAGAAAGATCAGCTCGACTGCGGCGCCTGCGGTTACGAGACATGTATTGAACATGCCATTGCCATAAAAAGAGGACTTGCTGAAGTAGAAATGTGCCTGCCCTATACTATTGAGAAGCTTCATAAATCGGTTACCGACCTGGCTCTTTCTAATGAAAAACTCAGCTCCATGAAGCAGGCATTGAAACAATCCGAGAAGCTTGCACACATGGGTCAACTGTCGGCAGGAATAGCACATGAACTGAACAACCCGCTGGGCGTGGTGATAATGTACAGCAATATCCTGCTTGACGAATGCAAACCCGACGATCCGGTACGAGAAGATTTAAAACTCGTTGTAGAACAGGCCGGCCGTTGTAAAAAAATTGTTGCCGGACTGCTGAATTTTGCCAGGAAGAACCAGGTGAACCATCAGATTATAAACCTCAATGAACTTATCTCTCACAGCCTTGAAAGTATCATCGTTCCAAAATCGATCAAGGTAACTGTTTCCGATAAGACCACCAATCCGGATACCATGCTCGATACTGAGCAGATGATGCAGGTACTTACCAACCTTATTAAGAATGCAATAGATGCTATGCCTGCCGGAGGAAAAATAAATATACAGCTTCAGGATACTCTGAGCGACGTCAGTATAATCGTCAGCGACACCGGGACAGGAATCAGGGACGAGAATAAATCGAAGGTTTTCGAACCTTTCTTTACCACTAAAGGACTGGGACATGGCACAGGCCTGGGCCTCGCGACAGCTTACGGAATAGTAAAGATGCATAAGGGACAGATAACAGTTGATTCTAATACGGATCCGGAAAAAGGTCCTACAGGAACCAGCTTTAAAATTGTTTTACCGAGAAGGAAAGAATAAAGACCAAAGACCAAAGACCAAAGA
>Ga0116171_10003210_pt1 | contig 15182 bp, 14 predicted proteins | sample AD_JPNHW2_MetaG_FD_89798 | JGI IMG/M metagenome (GOLD analysis project Ga0116171, IMG submission 89798) | Active sludge microbial communities of municipal wastewater-treating anaerobic digesters from Japan - AD_JPNHW2_MetaG | ecosystem: Engineered > Bioreactor > Anaerobic > Digestate | place...
ACTGGCCCCGTCCCCGGCATCCAGGAAGTACCCCAGGTTGTCCGGAAGGATGTGGGCCCTGCCGTGGTGCAGGAGGCGCATGGCAAGATCGAAATCGTTTGCGCACCGGAACTGTTCGTCAAAAAGCCCGGCCCTGTCCAGGAGCGATCGCCGGAACATGATGAACGGGCCGAAATAGTATCCAGCAGACAGCCTGTCATACGGGTACGTTGAAAAATTGACCATGGTCCCGGTTGTCGATAAAAAGCGGTCAACGTACGTGAAATTGCCCGACACGATACCCGTTTGGGGATGCGCATCCAGGTACGCCGCCTGCATTTCAATGGACCCCGGCGTGCGGAGGTCGTCGATATTCCAGATGGCCAGGTATTCCCCGCACGATTCGCGGATGCACCGGTTCCAGGACACCCCGAGCGGTTGTACGGGGTCCGTTACAAGATACCGCAGGGCACCCGGATGGTTTTCTTGGAACGCATTGAGCAACCCGACCTCAGAATCAGCGGGTTCGTTATGATCGAATACCACTTCGAGACGGGAAAAATATGTCTGGCGGGGGAGGTATTCCAGGAATTTTTCCAGGTATGTTCCTTTCTGGTAGAATGCCGTAATCGAACTCACGCGAGGTTTTTCTGGCATGACATAAACCTGTTTGAATTCCGGTGTCTAAAATTTTGGGGAACCGTAAAAACCCGCCGGTTATTCATTGTCGATATCCGGGCTGCACAGATAAAAAAATCCGGATAAACGACCGTGATTATCAGCCCGTTCCCTGTACCGCAGTATACAGGTCCTCATAGTGCCGGGCCACCGTTTCAGATTCGAAATTCTCCATCACTTTTTGGCGGGCATGGAGAGACAGTGTCCCCGGTGCGGGATGATGCAGGATCCAGCCAATCCCTTCGGCCATGCTGGCAGGGCTGTAGGGCGTTGCGAGATACCCGTTGCGTTCATGGTCGATCATATCCGGCATCCCGCCAATAGTGAACGCAACAACCGGTGTACCGCATGCCAGAGATTCCATAACCGTGTTGGCCAGGTTTTCCTGCACGGACGGGGCAACGAAAACGTCTGCTGCGGAATATACATGAGCCAGCCGATCCTCTCCGGGCACATTTCCCAGGTTATGAAGGTGATAACCCGCTATTTCAACCCGCGATCTGTCTCTGCTGCTGAAAATCATGCACTCGGGTTTCATTGAGGGATCGGTTGCCAGGAGATGGTTCAGCGCTAAAACCAGGTGGGAGAATCCTTTTCTGGTATCACCGGCAGAATTTATTGCGCCAAACAGGATTAATTTTTTATCAGGGGGAAGGCCGAGACTTCTGCGGGCTGCTGATTTTTCTATCGGGCGGAAGATACCGGTATCGATCCCGTTGGGAATCACTTCAATACGTGCATTCTTAAGAAGGGTACTTTTTTTGGCGCATCCGGCAAGCCATTTACTGGGGCAGACTATCACCGGATCCTTGTTCTGATACAATGCAGCTTTTCTCTTCCAGATGCATGAACTCAGATCATAATGGCGGGATCCCAGCTGGGGACACCGGCCGCACTGCTCCCGGAACCGGGTACAATCCCCGGAATAATGACAGCCCCCCGTGAAGGCCCACATATCATGCAGGGTCCAGATTATGGGTTTTTTGATCTTCCTGATCTCTGAAACAGGAACAAAACCTGATCCGATCCAGTGCAGATGGACAATGTCCGGATCGAGGAGGTTGATTTTTGCTGCAATACGATGGGGAAACGGGTTGATGCTCCAGGTTGCTTTCCGGTCCCGTGCGGGGTAAAGGTTAAAGAGATGGCAATCGAAACGGGAACGGAAATCTCCAAGTTTTTCTTCAATTCCCGGGCGGGGTCCGATGACCGTACCGTCAGAAGTTATCTTATGCTGGACCAGCATCCGGGAGTCGATGCCGGATCTCTTCAGTGCCTGATGAAGACGGTACGCTGCGATCGCGGCACCACCATAGTAATCGTAGGAGTTAACGAGACAGACTTTGATCAGAAATTCCCCCCTGCTCTGTTCAGTGGTTTTGTATCGGAGGTTACATAATTACCTGTTCATAGTGTGACCGCCGGAAATCGTACATGTTCGCGATATCACGTACATGGAGGATTTCCCGGTGAAATTCATTATTAACAAAAAGATTATGCTTATACCGGTTGTTTTCGCCGGTCTTTATGAAAAGGGAGAGACAATCATTCCGGATATCCCCACGCCAGTTGATTATCTCCTGGTTGACGCACACCAATCCATGGTCGTCACAGAATTTTTTGAATGATGATGCACTCACGGATTCTGCCCGGCCATGAAGATTCTCGCAGGAGAGGCATTTACGGGAGGCATCGAAATACTGGCCGAGGTTCGAATGGTGAAAAAAACCGATCCCGTCCGGTTTCAGAATACGTGAGCATTCGTTGATATACGATTCCAGTACATCCGATTCGCAATGAACCAGGGAGTCCCAGCTGAACACAAAATCCACGGAATTATCGGATATCCCGTCAAGGTGTTTGCCGTCGTTGACATAATATTCGATGTTAGTGAAATCCCTGAACCGGTTTCTGCAGTGGTCTATGCAATTTGAATTGAGATCAATGATCTGGAGCCGTGTGCATAATCCGAGCAGATACTGTGTACATCTTCCAAACCCCGGAGCAATCTCCAGGATGTTCGTGGCAGGTAAAAACGGAAAAATTCTTGGAAAAATGGTGCCGTACCAGAGATACGGGGTCCCGCCCCAGGGAACAGACCATTCGTTACCTTCATCCGGCCAGGAATATTCCTTTCCAAAACAGGACACATTATCTTCTATTGTCGGCGGCATACTGAACAGATTATTTTTATCCGATCCCGTAATTAACTCCTGTGCTGTCCTGATTCATTTCACTCAGGGGGTTTGGCAGGGCCAAAAAAAACCCGGACCTCATCCCGCCGTATTGCAGGTCCGTAATACGTTGCACGCGGTTTGCGTTTTTTCCTCACACCACGTCCGCATAGTACTGCTCCATCTTCCGGAAATAAAACGCACCGGTGACGAGCAGCACAAAAACCATCCCGGCCGAGACCAGGATCATCGCGCCCGGCACCTCCGTCCCGAAAAGCGCCCAGCGGAAGCCCTCGATAACGCCGGCCATCGGGTTGAGGCCGTACAGGAACCGTACCGGTTCGGGGACCAGGCTTGCCGGGTAGACGACCGGCGACGCGAACAGCCCCAGCTGGACCAGGAAGGGGATCGTGTACTGGAAATCCCGGTACTGGACGTTTAAGGCCGAGAGCCAGAGGCCGGTACCGAGCGAGGTTGCAAGGGCAAGAAGGATGAACAGCGGCAGGAACAGGATATGGATGGTAGGGATAAACCCGAACCAGGCCATCATGGCGACAAGGATGGAGAACGAAAAAACAAAGTCCGCGAGCGGCGACAGGACCCCGGCAAGGGGCATGATCAGCCGGGGGAAGTACACCTTGGTCATGATGGGGGCGTTTGAGATCATGCCGGAGGTGGAACGGGTGATCCCCTCCGCAAACAGGGTCCAGGGAAGCAGGGCGGCGAGCACGAAGAGCGGGTAGGGGATCCCGTCGGAGGGGATCTTTGCCAGCCTGCCGAAGAACACGGTGAAGATCAGCATCATGCACAGCGGCTGGATGACCGCCCAGAGGAACCCGAGCGCCGTCTGCTTGTACCGGATCTTCACGTCCCGCCACGTGAACGAGGATAAGAGTTCCCGGTAGTTCCAGAGTTCAGCAAGATCGAGCGGGATCCATTTTTTCGGGGGGCTGATATGGAGGTGAGGCAGAGGAGTTGTGCCCTGCATCTTTTCGGAAGAGACCATACGCGTACGTAACGTTTATTCCGTGATTGCTGATAGAATCACCGGTTGCCGGATATGTACCCCCCGCTCATCGGATGCACGAGTTCCTGAAATACTGTTTTATCAGGGTATCCGTACACCTCTCAACCGGGAAACATTTTTCCTCATATCCGCTGGTAGCGATCCCGCTTCCGCCATCGGCAGTATCGGCTCCCGTGACCGTAAAGTTAAGAGTCAGCACGATCATATCACAATAGGAAAATGGACGCACTCGCATTGCTCCGGCAGCACGAACCGATCCTGAAGAAACGATTCGGTGTTGGAAAAATTGGCATATTCGGCTCATTCGTACGGGGTGAGGAGCGGCCTGACAGCGATGTTGACGTTCTGGTAACGTTCCGGAAAGGACAAAAGACCTTTGAAAACTATATGGACTGCAAGTTCTATCTTGAAGACCTCTTCGGAAGAAAGGTTGACCTGGTCATGAAAAACACGATTAAAACCCGGTTCAGGCCTTACATTCTCGGCGAGGTAATCTATGCATAGAACCGTGCTCCAGTACCTTGATGATATTTTTGAAGCAATCAGCAATATTGAGGATGACACGACCGGTATATCCTTTGAAGAATTTGTTGCTGACCGGAGACGAAAAGATGCGGTGATCCGGAACTTCGAGGTCATTGGCGAGGCGGCAAAGAAACTATCCCCGGATTTCAGGAACCGCTATCCCGCGGTTGCATGGAAGCAGATAGCAGGCATGAGGGATGTAATCGCTCACAGGTACTTCCATGTCGACTACGAAGTCATCTGGGGAATTATTACCCGTACTGTGCCGGGCTTCAAAACAGCGATAGTAAAAATCAGGAAAGAAGAACAGCGGCGGGAGAGAGAATCCCGGAAATAATTCAACAATAAAAACAATGCGTGGAGCAGGAGTTGAACCTGCGAACGCCTTCGCGACGGGACCCTAAATCCCGCTCCTTTGACCGGGCTCGGATATCCACGCGGGAATGGTGAAGCGGCACGACGGGCGTGCCAGCCCGTTTTGAACTATTTGTCCGGTAGCGTTAAGAGGGTATCGCAAGGAGGTGCCGCCCTGCCGTCCGGATACCGGGGGACTGCCCGGGCAGGAGCCGGTGTTCCCCGGACAATGCGGGAGAAAGGATAAGCACAATGATTAAAATGTCCGGTACCACCAGATACTGTATGAAAACGTATCCGGCACTGGTCCTTGGTTTTCTCTGTCTGGCAATCATCCTGGCTGCGGGGTGCACGGGCCAGAAGGAGACCGCACGGCCGCCCCTGGTAACGGAGACAACGGCGGCGACTCCCGCTCCCACCGCGGCGGCGACAACGATACCCCTCCCTGCAACCCCTGAAACGACCGCTTCTGCCGTGCCGGCCACCACCCCCGCCCCGGACCCTGCCGATGTGCACGCGATCACGTTCCTGCGCTATACCGACAGCGATTTTGGCATCGACTATCCCTCGACCTGGACGGTCTCGGCCCTGGTCTATACCGGCGACTACTGCACGGAGGCATTCGGCCCCGGGACGGTGGAATGCTATACGAACGCGGTGCGGTCGTACGGCCCGTTCGACCTGTACAGCGACGCGGGCACGTTTGCCGATACCGCACGGATCGTTATCTTTACGAGTCCCGACGGCAGGCTGAAATTTGCATCATTCACCCGGGATTTCGTGGACTACCAGAGCGGGAATTTCAGGATCGATCCCAATATCGACTGGATCAAACGGGAGTTCCAGAAACTCTACCCGGACCTGTTCCCGACCAACTACGTGGGAAATTACCAGTACTTCCGGAGCGGGAACGCCATGGCCGCAACCTATGACGCCCGCCTGCCCGCGGGGTATTACCCCGGTGCCTACTCAAAGAAAGTGGTGGTCACCGTCCACCACCTCTACTCGTTTGCCTTCATCTCCGATGCGGAGGATGCCGACACGTACCGCGACCTGAACCAGTGGATGATGACGTCCATTGAGACCAAGGATATCGCGTGAACCCTCTGAAAAATACGTACCTTTTTTCTGCTCCGGAGAGATCACCCGGAAATTTTTACCTGCTTCCGGGGCTTTACGTCCGCCACCGGGGCATCTCCCCCTGCGATAAGGACGTAGTACCGATACCCTGACACAGCCCGTTGCAGGAAGGGTTCCGGTGGCGAGAACCTGGTCTTCTGCTCCGGGGAAATCAGGAGACATTCATGATAACGCTCTTTCGGGCTCTGCCCCCGCACGCTCGTGGCATCCCCCCGGGTGCGATTGTGCGGTTTTCCCTGTACGCGATCGCAGGGAACGTTCAGTTCAGGTAATTCTGAGGCATTGCACCGCCCCGTGAGCCCCCCGTGGGGGCAGGGCTGGCGCAGGGGGGCGATAATGCCGTGAAAAGAGGCCCCGGTGCAGGGTTTTTTTCTCAAAGGTAAATTTCCCGATCTGTTCCCGGTCAGCCGGGCTGCAGTCCGATCAGGGAAGGGCAGTGCCGGTCCGCTCACATGTCCACCCGGGTCACGACCCCGTGGATCTTGTCCGAGGGCAGCTTGTAGAACTGCACGACCGAGGGGGCCAGCCGCTTTATCCCGGCAAAGATCCGCCAGACCACGTGGGTCGTGACAATGTCCTCCATGCCGTAGAAGATGGTCTTCTCCTCGATCCCGGCATCGGTCAGGATCCCGCCGATATCGACGATCTCCATGTACCCCAGGTAGATCTCGAAGATGGACAGGCCCGGGGTGATCTCGCGGGTAACGCCCCAGGTGACCCCGAACGGCTGCTCGGTCCGGATGATCGAGATGACGATATTGTCGTCGTACACGATATTGTTCGTGAACATGATCCGGGAGATGTACTGCGGGAGCTGGCGGAAATCGCGGGCAAAGAAGAGGGCGGTGCCGCTGATGCGGTTGACGTTCCTGTACACCTCGTTGAACCGCGGCAGGAACTCGTCCAGCGGCACCGGCTGCAGGGCAGAGGCGAGTTTCTTCTGGCCGCTGACATAGATCATGATGATGGCAAACGGGATGAACGCGATGAGGAGCGACCAGTAGCCCCCGAACGGGATCTTCTGGAAATTCGAGAGCAGGAAAACGAGCGAGATCCCCAGCACTCCCGCTGCGATGATGCTCTTCACGATCTCGCCCCGGCGCACAAAGATCCACGTGATCATCATGCCGGTGATCGTCATCGTCCCGCACACCGCAAGGCCGTAGGCATGGGTAAGGTTGTTGGAGGTCCGGAAGATGGCGATCATCAGAAGGACCGCAAAGAGGAGCAGCCAGTTCACGATATCGATATAGATCTGCGACCGGAAAGAGGGAGAGGTATATTCAACCCGGAAGAGCGGCAGGATCCGGGTGGTCAGGCCCTGGTACACAATCGAGAAGAGGCCCGAGATCATGGCCTGCGAAGCAATGACCGTTGCGGCAATGCTCAGGACGAGGAACGGGATGTAGAGGATGGCGAATTCGGAGGCAACCATCTCGAAGAGGATATTGTGCGCACCGGGATGGGTTATTAAAAATGCCCCCTGGCCCAGGTAATTGATGGCAAGGGCGACAAAGACGATGTACCAGGCCCGCACGATCGGGGCCCGGCCCAGGTGTCCCATGTCCGCGTACAGCGCTTCCCCCCCGGTTGCGCAGAGGATGACGGAGGAGAGGATGAGGAAACCGGCAAGCCCGTTGTGCAGCAGGTAGTTGATGCCGATCACCGGGTTGATGGCAAGCAGGACCTGCGGGGCCGATGCCAGGGCAACCAGCCCGCAGGCGGCAAGGGAGGAAAACCAGAGGACCATGACCGGGCCGAATGCCCATGCCACGCGCTCGGACCCCCGGGCCTGGAACGAGAAGAGCGCGATGGCAATGACCGCTGCGATCAGCATGAGGTAGATCTGCGGGGTGCCTTCCATGCCCGGGATGAGCAGTACCCCTTCCACCGCGGAGAGGATGCTGATGGCCGGCGTGATGACGCCGTCGCCGATAAAAAGCGAGATGCCGATGATGGCAAGCAGGGAGAAAAACGCCACCTGGTTTCCGGATTTTAACAGCGGGAGCAGGATCTCCTTGAGCACGATCGTGCCTCCCTCGCCTTTCTTGCCAAGGTGCATGGCAAGGTAGGTGTACTGGACGGTAACGAGGATGGTGAGGGTCCAGATGATGAGGGAGAGGATCCCCATGATGTTGGAAGGGGTGGGGGGGATGAGAAGGAAAATTGCCGTCAGCGTATAGATGGGGCTCGTGCCGATGTCGCCAAAGACCAGTCCCATGGACTTGACAATTCCCCGGAGGGAGACTTGCGTGCCCGCCATTTCTTCATTACCTCTCATCAGAAACAGGGATAAGGGTTTCCTTGTGTTCCCTTACGGTGCACCGTCCCGTTCCCCCCGTCCGCAGGCGGCCCCCGCGGCTTCCCTGCGCTCCTTCCGATCGCTGGAATACATGCGGAAGCTCGTGATCAGGAGCACGATCATGACCGGCCCGAGAACGAACCCGGCAAGGCCCATGGTGAGGATCCCGCCGATGATACCGATGAACATGATCACCGCGTTGATCTTAACGCGCCTGCCCACCAGCACGGGGCGGATATAGATCTCCGGCACGCACGAGACGATCAGGTAGCCGAAAATGAAGAGGATGAATACCCCCCGGGTATCCCCCAGCGACAGTGCATATGCCCCGATCAGGATGAACGTGGAGGAGGACCCGAGGACGGGTACGAGTTCGCAGAAGGCAGCAAGGAAGGAATAGAACAGGACGTTGCCGTACCCGAGGAGCATAAAGACCGGCAGGGCGATGAAGAACGTGAGGACCGCAATCGCGACCTGGACAACGTAGACGGCGTACAGCGTATCGACCGTGACCGCCGACAGCCGGGTGACCCACTCGCAGATCGCCTGGGGCATCCGGGACATGAACCGTTTTTTCAGCAGATCCCCGTGGTAGAGCAGGGCCGAGAGCGAGAAGAAGAAGACAAACGTCTTGAACAGGTACAGGGAGAGCTTGTCCGTCAGGGTCTTTTCGTAATTCACAAAGAAGTCGTTTGCCTGGCTGAGGATCTCAAAGAGTTTTGCCTTGCCAAACGGTATCCCGTAGGAAAGCGGGTTGGTGGCGGGATCCTCAAGCCATGTCCCGATGCTGGCAAACATGCCGGTCAGGGTTGTGGCATTTGCGGCAAGGATCAGGACGGTGATGCATGCGGATACGGCAAGGGCCAGAAAGACGCACAGGGTGATGAGCGATGCGGAGAAGATCGGCCGGACCCGCAACGACAGCCGGTGGTGCAGCGGCATGAGCACGATGGCAAGCGACCCGCCAAGAAGCACCATATCCACGATCTGCCACAGCACAATGCACGCAATGAGCGTGATGATGCCGATGACGGCAATCGGGAAGAGGTCGTGGCTCCGCAGCGCAGACATGGACAGAGATCAGTTGGCGGGGGATCGGGTTTAAGGGTATGGTTTTTTTTGGCCGGTCCCCCCACCGATACCCATAACACGATAAAAATCCCAATCAGCTGGGTTAGTGAGATGACGCGCATCGAGCATATCGCCATGATCGCGCACGATATGGGGCTGATCTTCGAGTTCCTTGGCGTGGCGTCAATGCTCCCCTTTCTGGTGCTGGCTGTTTTCAGGGAATGGGACCTTCTCCTGCCCATGGCAACGGCGCCGGCAACATTCCTCCTGCTCGGGTATGCCATCTCGCACCTCCCGTACCGGGATATCGAGCCCTCCTTTTCCATCACCATGAGTGCCGTGGCGCTCGCGTGGCTCGCGATCGCGTTCATCGGGGCGCTGCCGTTCGTGTTCGGCCTTCACATGACCTATACGGACGCGGTCTTCGAGGCAATGTCCGGCTGGACCAGCACGGGCTTTACCATGATCACCTCCCCGGACACAACGCCCCGTACGCTCCTGTTCTGGCGATCGCTCACCCAGTGGGTGGGTGGGATCGGGATCATCGCCTTTGGGATCTCGCTGCACCGGAAGACCCGGCTCTCCCTGTTCCGGCTCTATCGTGCCGAAGGCAGGGAGGAGGAACTGGTCTCCGCCACCGCGTCATCAGGCCGGCGCATGTGGATGATCTACCTGGTCCTGACCTTTGCGTTCACGGGGCTTATCATGCTCGCCGGCGTGCCGCTCTGGGACTCCCTGAACCTGGTCATGGTTGCCATCGCCACCGGGGGGTTCACCCTGCATGCCGGGGGACTGGCGTATTACAACAACCCGGTGCTCGAGGCCCTGCTCGTCATCGTGATGCTCTGCGGTGCAGTCCCGTTCAAGATCTTTTTCTTCCTGTACAACGGCAAGGTCGGCAACATGTTCAGGGACAGGACCGTCCGGGCCCTCCTGTTCATCGCGATCATCGGGAGCCTCGTGACCTCGCTTGACCTGTACATGTTCAACGATATCGCCCTGCTGACCGCATTCCGGCAGGGCACCTTCATGGCGGTTGCCGGTCTCTGTACCTGCGGCCTTGCGAATGCGAGCCCCCATGCGTGGGCCGTGATCCCGCTCTCTGTCGTGACCATGCTGATGTTCATCGGCGGGGCGATGGGCAGCACGGCCGGCGGCGTCAAGGTCAACCGCTTCATCATGGTGTACGAAGGCATGAAATGGTGGTTCCGCCGCTTTTTTGTGAGCAGCCGGGTGACGGTCCCCCTCCGGTTTGGCGGGAAGACCGTCTCAAAGGAACTCTCGGAAGTATCGATCACGAGGAACCTGCTGGTGATCGTTACGTACGTGCTCGCAATTTTTATTGCCACCATCCTTACCCTCCACCTGTACATCACGTCGTTCCGGCTGGAAGAAGTGGTGTTCGAACTGGTCTCCGCGCTCAGCAATGCCGGCCTTTCCGTGGGGCTCATCGGCACGGCAAGCCCGGAGGGCATCAAATGGCTGTTCACCCTCCTCATGTGGCTGGGCAGGCTCGAGATCGTGCCGGTTGTCATCATTATTATGGGAGCGATCAAGGGTATCCGGAACGACCTTGCGGATACCACCCCGCCCGAACATCTGTGAGATCCGCGTGGTTCATCAGGATCCTGAAGGAGAAGAAAAACCGGCAGGGTTCTCCGGCCGCCGGATCGGGGTATACCGGGACTGCGAAGGGGAACTCATGCCTTTCGTGTCATTGCCGGATCCCTGAAGGATCCCAAAAGATCGCCTGACCGGAGGGAGGAGAAGAACTTGCCGTCATCGGCCGGATGCACCGGCATTCTCCGGTCGCAAACCCGCTGATGCCACCGCGTTGACCCGCCGTACATACAGTCCCGTGCCTGCGCAGAGCCACCTCATCCTTAATCTGCTTTGACTGCGAACCGTTATGGAATAACAGGGCACTATGGCAGAGATCCGGATTATCGGGACAGCGCATGTCTCGCAGAAAAGCGTTGATGAAGTACGGGCAGCCATCGGGGAGTACAACCCGGAGGTCGTGGCAATAGAACTGGACCCCTCGCGGTTCCAGGCCCTGAAACGGCAGGCCGCCGACCCGACGGTCAAGGATGTCCTCGAGGTCAAGAATTTCAATTCCCTGCTCGTCCAGTGGCTGCTCGCGTACCTCCAGCGCAAGATCGGGCTTGACGTGGGAGTCGCTCCCGGCGCCGAGATGAAAGCCGCGATCGAGGAGGCGGAGCAGCGGGGCATGGCGATCGCCCTCATTGACCGGGACATCCGGGTCACCCTCCTGCGGTTCTGGAACTCGCTCGGGCTCCTTGAGAAACTCCGGATGATCTGGGCGCTCGTTATCTCCATTGCCGAGGTGGACAACGGCCAGCAGATCGATATCGAGTCGCTCAAGGACCAGGACGTGATCGATGTGGTGATGGAGGAGTTCCGGAAGTTCTCTCCCAACGGTGCGCATGCCCTTATCGACGAGCGCGACGCGTTCATCGCCCACCAGCTCGTGCTCCTCAGGGCCCAGCGGCCGGAGGGGAAGATCCTGGCGGTTGTCGGGGCCGGCCACCAGCAGGGCATTTCCGCCTATCTCGACAACCCGGCAACCCTCCCGCCGTTCGACACCCTGGTTGGCGAGCCCAGATCCCTTCCCTGGGGGAAAATATTCGGGTTTTTAATCACCGGCCTCTTTGTCTTCCTCCTTGCCGCCATCGGGTTCTCCGGCGTGGGGCTCAACGTCCTTTTAGAGGCATTCCTGTTCTGGGTGATCATCCACGGCGTGCTCTCGGCCCTTTTCGTCCTGCTCGCCGGCGGCCACCCGTACTCGGCCCTCACCTGTTTCTGCGTGGCGTGGATGACCTCCTTAAACCCGATGCTCCATGCCGGCTGGATCGGGGCCTATGTGGAAGCCCGGGTGCGCAAGCCCCCGATCTCCGATTTCCGGAAGATCTACGAGACCGAGTCCATCGGCGAGATGATAAAGATCCCGCTCTTCAAGGTGGTCCTGGTCGCCGCGCTCGGGAACCTCGGCAGCCTGCTGGGCACGATCCTGTATTTCATCTTCGTCTTCCCGGTGCTTGGGATCGACCCGGGCGTAGTCATAACGGACGGGATCCACAACATGGGTGCCTGGGTCCTGGGGCTCATTTAACATCCCGAAGGTCTTCAGATAGGAAAGAGAGGAAGAATTCATCAGGATTCCCTGACAGCCCCATATTTTTAACGGTTTTTACCGGAGCGCCCTGATCTCCTCGTCAATCCAGTCCCGGATGATCCGTTTCATCTCGTTTCCGGTCCTGCACGTCCGGCAGCGGACACGGATCTCCACCTCCAGCAGGTCGAGGATGGGCCGGACCGCGGCAAAATAGGCTTCCGGCGTGGTAAACCCGCCCTTCTTTCCCAGGGCGAGCTGCACCAGTTCGTTCAGGTGCTCCATCTCGCCGGTCAGGTCGACGATGTCTTCCAGCGTCAGCGTGACCGGCAGGCCGGTTCCGGGTCCTTCAGGAGCACCGGGCGGTGCAGGTGGTTTTTTATCGTCATCGGGAAAGGTATCGGGCATCATGTCACGCCGGCGTGCGGGGTTCTGCGGTCCCCGGCCGGGATACCCCGGGGGAACAGTACAGGCTTTTCCCTGATCGGATTTATACGTTCATTACCGGGGTCTTTTGCCCTACCTGAAAAAGGTTTATCTCATGCCCGGGTCCTCTTAAGTCTGAGGAAGAATTTTTTAAGCGTGATGGCATGTCGGGCACTGCGCTTCTGGTTATCGAAGGGCTCTGGTGGACGCCGGAACAGAAACCCAAGCGCCCGTCCGTTCTCCCCTTCCTGGAGGGCCTCGAGAGCGTCCGGGGGGACTTCAATATCTATTACGCGAATTTTTACGAGAAAACGGGGTTCCGCCGGGCCCTTGAGGACGACCTGACCAATACCCGCGAGGACCGGCTCTTTCTCTATGTCGCCGCCCACGGGACCGAGAAACGGATCGGGGGCTTAAAGGCACGGACCGGCATGAAACTCCCGGCCATGTTCAAGGCAGTCAAGGACGCCGGGAACTACTCGAATATCGAAGGAGTGCTCATCGGATCCTGCAGCGTCGGCAACAATATCGGCGATTTTATCTCAACCACCAGGAACTCGTCCCTGGCCTGGATCTTCGGGTACACCTGCGAGATCGGGTGGATGGCAAGCACCCTCATCGATGTCTCCGTCTTCGAGTACCTGATGAAACTCAAGAAATCCGACCTGAAGGACCGGAATAAAATAGTAAACGCGTTCTCCAAGGCCCTCCGCAGGTTCAACGGGGATTACCTCCTCTGCAAGGGGAAAGGGAACAACGTGCTCTTGAAAGACGCCATCACCCTGGTGGTCCAGCCCCGGGGTCCGAAGGAGAAAGCAGAGGACGAGACCGCGGTCCTGCTCGCACGGCTCGGGTGGACGAAATAACAAAGGGCGTTTCCCAAAACGGGCAAAAACCCGTGTGTGCACCCGCACGGTAAACCGGGCACGATCCCAAGAAATGCCGGCATATTTGCCCTGCGGGGTCCTGCCTGCCGGGCATCACCGCAGACAGGGCTGCCCGGCCGATCGGGAAGGGGCTCGCGAGAGGAATGCTGCGCCCGGGTATTCTTAAAAAAACGCGAAAAAAAAGTGAGATCAGTCTTCAGGCCCGCGGCTATGCCTGGTACCGTTGCATTCCTGAGTGATGAGATCCGATTCGAACAGGTAGGAGTCCGGGTTCCATGCCGTGAACACGGCAGTGCCGTTCCCGTTCATCGCCAGATCCGAGGCCGGCACAAGCCAGACCTTTGCACCGGTGACATTCTGGTAGTCGCCGGGCGCATCAACCGCATAGGTGTTGCAGATGAGGTGGTTCAGCACCGATCCGGTCCCGATCTTCATCCTGAGAGTGCCGCTGCTGGTGGATTTCCCGGTTTTCAGCACATTGTGGAGGGTGGTCAGGAAAGCGCTGTCCGTTGCCGGTTCCCGGTACGAGATCAGGGCATATTCAGTGGGTACTTTTGTCAGGTTCACTGCATTGAACTGCAGGTCAGCGCCGCGATTGGGGTACGAGAAACGGCCGATACCCAGGTCCGGGGATTCCACCCATCCTGCAGCCATATTTTTTGCAACAAGGTACGGGACGTTATTGAAATTGAGGAGGGGTTTTTTGGAGTCCTGAACGGGTTTTTTGAAATCCCCGCCGGATTTTACCGCAGCAACCGGCGCAACAGAGAATGCAAGCAGTACACAGAGTACTGCAAGCCCGATTAAAAATGTCTTCGTTTTCATGTATCTTCTCCGTCCATGAGATCGTCCGTTTCGGGAGATTCACATGAGACACCGGAGGATCTGGCGTTCAGCTCATTTGAAATTGTTTAACTTTTTCAGCCGGGCCACGAACCCGCAGGTCCGGTCATGGAACACGCGGGTTCGTATCACGGTAAAACAAGCCTTAATACCGTAACACAACAAAAGTTGTGAAGATGCCGGAACCCAACCTTCCCGGCGGCCCGACCCAGGAGGAGATCATGGCGGTCTCGCTTGCCAAACTCGGCCTCTGCCCCACCGATACCGTTCTTGAGATCGGCTGCGGCACCGGCAGGGTCTCGGTTGCCTTATCAAAGCTGGCACATACCGTGTACGCACTGGACCGCCGGCCCGAGGCAGTTGCCGTTGCCACAGAGACCGCCCGTACGGCAGGTGTTTCCACGATCCGGTTTTTGTGCATGGATGCAGGGGAGTTTTTGAAAAACGACCAGGTGTTTGACTGCGCATTTCTCGGGGGCACGAAAAACCTTGCGGAGATCCTTCCGGTGCTGGCAGGGAAGGTACGGCGGACGATCGTCATCAATGCGGTGATGGTCAGTACGCTCGAACGGGCGGTATTTACGTTAAAAGACCTCGGGATCTTCACCGAAGTCGTGCAGGTCCAGGTATCGCGGTCGCACGA
>Ga0116171_10003211_pt1 | contig 15181 bp, 13 predicted proteins | sample AD_JPNHW2_MetaG_FD_89798 | JGI IMG/M metagenome (GOLD analysis project Ga0116171, IMG submission 89798) | Active sludge microbial communities of municipal wastewater-treating anaerobic digesters from Japan - AD_JPNHW2_MetaG | ecosystem: Engineered > Bioreactor > Anaerobic > Digestate | place...
AAATTCAAGACGCGGTTTTTTTTCTCCATCGAAATAAAAATAGAATTTTTTATTCGAGAGATTTCCCGTGAACCAAAAACGGGAAACCACACCGGGACCTTCAAGATCGGCAAGAATGCACTGCCCGTCTTTGGTTTTCCCCGGAAAGTAATTATAGTCCTCATTGGCGCCCGTACGGTCGCAGGAACTGATCAACTGCGTAGCGGGGACATCCAGCCGGGCAACGGATGCTATATTGGTTAATCCGCTCAACAGCTCTGAATACGTCACGGTTTCCGGCGGCTTGCAGGCCGCCAGTCCCAGGAGAAGAAGAAACGCCAGCAGTTTATTTTTCATCATTTACCAGAGAGCTATAGTGCCAGAGGAACATGCGCCGCCGGTGAAGACGGTGCCAAAACCGTAAAGGAATAACAAGCATACGATGGGAATAGACGCCTGTAGCCGCCATCCGGATGCATTCCCTTTGACATTCCTGCTCAAAACTTTAGCTTAGCCTCATGTATCTGGGCTTTTACAATTTTTACCGGCAGTACAACGGCAATCGGATGTTCACCGATCCGGCCTCGCCCATCGGCGACAATCTGATGTATCCGTTTGTCCATCTCGGCCAGAAACTGCGCTCCCTTGGACATCAGGCGGCCACCTTGGACATGGATGATTTATCCAAGTTTGATGCCGCCGTATTCCTGGATCACCCGACGCTGCTGAATCCCTATTTTCGTCAGCTCCAAAAGATGCGGGATAAAAAACTATATCTCTTTCTTCTCGAAAATCCCGCCAACCGTCCAGATAACTATTGGGCATTCAACCATCGCGCGTTCGAAAAAGTATTTACCTGGAACCCTCAATTGGTAGACGGCAAGAAGTATCACCGTTTTTATCTACCCAACCGGATTCCGCCCTCCATCAAAATAGAACCGGAGGAGAAAAGAAAATTCTGCGTCACCATTGCCAGTCAAAAATACAGCAGCCATCCGCAGGAACTTTATTCCGAGCGCATACGGGCTATTCGCTGGTTTGAGGAGCTGCATCCCGAGGAATTCGACCTGTTCGGCACATTATGGGAGCACCCCTATTTTACTGGCAGGCTGGCGAGGCTGAATCTGGGACTACATCCGGTTTACGTCCGATTTCCGGATACCTTACGCAAGAAACGCTTTCCCTCTCATCGCGGCACGGTTCCAAGTAAACACGATGTATTGAGGCAATATAAGTTCGCCATCTGCTATGAAAATGCCGTTTTCCCCGGCTATGTGTCCGAGAAAATTTTTGACGCTTTGTTTGCCGGATGCATTCCTGTCTATCTCGGTGCGCCGGATGTGACAGATATGCTTCCGCCGGAGATTTTCATCGATAAGCGGCGATTCAAAACTTACGACGAGCTTTATGATTATCTACGCAATATGCCGGAGGCCGAATATCTGAAGTACCGTCAGGCGATTGAACAATTTCTGACAGGCCCCGGCATCCGCCCATTTAGCGCCGAACATTTTGCAGATACGATTCTTCAACACATCGTCAACGGAAACGTGATGCCATGAGCAATCCACTGGTCTCCATTTGTATTCCGACATACCAGCGCCCGGAGCTTCTGGAGCGTGCGATCCAGTCCTGCCTGGCTCAAACTTATCCGCATTTTGAAATCCTGATTACGGACAACAGCCCGGATAACGCTTCGGCCGAAATAGTCTCCCGATTAAACGACCCCCGGATCCGCTACCGCAAAAACGAAACCAACCTTGGGCCTTACGGCAACATCAACCGAGTGGCGGCACTGGCGACAGGAGCTTATATAAAGTTTCTGATGGACGATGACCTGATCAAGCCCCGTTGCATAGAACTGATGGTAGCCGCTCTGGAGAAAAATCCATCAGCAGGGCTCGCCATGGCTCCGATGGAGTTGATCGACGAAAATGATCGACGCATCTTCCCCCGTTTTTATGTATTCCGGAAGATGGCGTATCGCTACCGTTATCAAGTTGGCGACGGATTGATCGACCGAAAAAAAATTCTGCAGGACTTTCTGGTGAAGGATTATCCCTGCTGCGTGCCCAGCGGCGTGATGTGGCGCCGGGAATGCTTCACCCGACTGGGCTACTTTGACCCCAAGGCGGACTTTGCTGTAGATCTGGATTTCTGCATGCGAATAGCGGCACATTGGGATTTTTACTACATCGATCAGGTTCTCTCGTCTTGGAGGTTACTCACCAACTGTCATACTGCAACCTTGCACCAGAAAGGCCTCCCGGTTGAGGCGTTCTACTATATCACTCGAAAGTGCCTGACTGAAGAGCCGGTCCGGAAACTTTTCGAAAACAAATGGAGAACGCTAGTGCGTGACAGTCTGTTTTTTTGCTCTTGCCGCGCTCTTCTGAACATCCTGGCCGGCCTGCGGGCGGGCAACCCGAAACTAATTGCAGCCACAATTCAAACCATCCGCAAAGAAGACGGACATCTGCTAAATTTCCTGCGTCTGCCGCTCTTTGCTATTCGTGAGATCTGGGGTTCACTGTTTCCAAAAAATCTGCCGGAACCCAGACAATAACAACTTCACTGTTGCTGATTTTTACAGCGACAGTTGCGCCAGCTGGAAAAATTCAAGAGGAAGGCTGCGAAAAGCGCCAGATAACCCGCGCACTGCATATAAACAAACAGCCGCGAAGGCGAATAGGTTAGCGTGACTTTGTGGATGCCGGCAGTCAGTGCAACGCCCTGACAGAGATAGTCGATCTTCTGCACCTCCGCCGGACGCCCGTCGACTTCAGCTTTCCAGTCCGGATCCCAGCGTTCAGCAGCGCGCAGCATGCCCGGCGCACCGGATTGCGTTTTCAATTCGACCCGGCCCGGACGGTACCGGATCACTTCAGCCGGACTCTGGATCTGCCCGCTCAGCAGCGGCCCGTTACCGGTTAAGCGGTTCAGCGCCTGCTCACCCGAAGCCGGTTCAAATCCGGTCAGCAATGCGTAACGCGGAACCGATCCAAGCAGCTCAAATACGGCCTGCGCGCCATTCGGGTCGGGAATGATCTGGATTTCGTTGTCCGAAGAAGCGGCGAGATTGTAGGCAAACACTTTTTTCACCTGACCGGCCATCTGTTTTTCAAAGGCCGCCGGGCCGAGCAGATATTTGACCGAAGAAAAACGCCACATCCGTAACGGATCTTTGGATCCGGCATTCAGAAAGGCCTGATAGTCTTCCGGCATACGCGGCATCGCAGCAAAGTTGAAGGCGGGAATCTGGTTATATGGCAGAAGGTACGTAAGCCAGATGTTGTAGACGCTCTGCTGCGTCAGCAGCGCGACGCGCTGTGTACCGATATTTTTCTTGAGGAAGTCCGTCAGGGCGTTGGCCTGAATATAGCTGCGCGGCATCGGCTGGACATAGTGTTTCGAAAGAATCAGTACGTCCGCAGAAATCAGAAGGATCAGTCCTGCCGCGATCGAATTGCGAAACCGGAGAAACTTTTCAAATCGCGGGAATGTGAACACCGCAAACACCGCTGCGGCGGCTGCGGCCATGAATGCCGCATACCCAAGTGACCGGCTCTGATTCGCAACGATGGTTCGGGCGGCATCCATCGGCCAGCCCTGCGCAGTAAAATCTGAAATTCCTTCGGTTCGGTGCAGAGAGACGCTCAACGCCGCCAGCACCAGAACTCCTGATGCGGCAGCTGCACACCAGAAAAACTGTCGTATGGATTTCTGTTCTGCGCGCTTGAAAAGAGCATCAAATCCGTATGCTGTCAGAATCGCCAGCGCGATCTGGAATATCTGCAGAAATTTATTGGGGTTGCGGATATTGTTCACCACCGGCAGCTTGTAGAAGAGCGAATAGAGGGGAAAGAATTTGCCGAAGGCCAGCAGCAAAGCCACCAGTGCAGCGCCGCCCCAGAATAGAATCTCCGCGCGATGCGGCGAACGGCGGCAGGAGAAAAGCGCAAACAGCGCAAAGGCCGCGGGAATAAAACCGATATAGGTGCTCTCCAGCATGAAGTTCATGAAGCCCTGCCGGGTCTGTTCCCAGCCGGCCGAGCGGCCCATACGGCCCCAGTATGGACCGTCGGGCTCGCCGCTGCGCCAGCCGGTATAACCGGGGGCAATAAAGGCAACTGATTCTTCCGGCGGGAAACTCCACTGGGTGATGTAGTCCCATTTTTCCTGAGCCGTTTCGGTTTGCACCTGCGCGGTATCTTTAACATTCAGCTTATATCCGCTCAGCAGCGGGCCGCCCGCAAACAGAAACGCCACAACTGCCGCCGGCACCAGTACTTTCAGCCATTTAAGCGGTTTAAATCCGTCACGGTTCCATAGACGGAAAATGAGATACACGCCGGCGAAGAGTGCAAAAAAAAGCGCCACATCCGGCTGCTGCGCAAACATCAGCCCGGTAAAGCCGCCCCAAAGGATGCCGCCCCGCCAGGAGGATGCCCCGGCGCTCAGCACGGAACAGACGAAGAAAAAAACCACATACGGTTTCAGTCCGTGCCCCGCGTAAATCAGCGTAAAGTTGCTTCCCAGCCAGAAGGCGGTCAATGCGCCGCAAAGCGCCGCCCACGGATTGAGCCGTTTTCCGAACCCGGCCAGAAAAATAAAAGAGGCCGCCAGGCAGGCAAATCCATAGACCAGATTATTCCACACCACGCCCGAAGTGAACGCGTTCAGGAAGCTGGCCATCTGCGTCGCCGCCCCGCGAGGCAGCCCCAGCAGAACACCGGAATCCCAATTTGAAAAGGTTTCAGTAAAAACGTCGGCAGCGCTTTTATTGGCATAGCTGATGACCGCATCGGTCGTCATCAGCACAGACGAACCGGTCAGAAAATTTCTGAACAGCAGAACAAACAGCAGGACGAGGAAACCGGCCGCGAGAAGCCCGTGAATTTTCGTTTTGGATACTTTTTGAGTTTTTCCGTCCAGCATAGATTTTTCTTTCTTACTGCGATCCGTATAATTCCTTCGTCCCATACACGCGACACCTCACAGGAAAGAAGCCCTGACCCTATGCGTCGAGATGTATGTGTTCATTCCAGAATTCTCTGTCTGTCCGTTCCCACGCATGGCAGCCGAAGGGAAGCCGGCCGCCCGTTTTCGCGTAGCATTCCCGCGGCTTGTATTCAAAGGCAAAGGACAAAGCCTCCTGTACCGACGGCTTCCGGTACGACCGGAAAATCATGGGGATCAATATACTCCAGAAAACGTCTTCGTTGTATTTGTAGAAAGGCGTTAAAAATTTAAGCCGCTTTGCGATGCGCAGATGCGTGGATATTTTTCGCAGACAAAATCCGCCGTTGCCGACCTGATTAACGCAAATCTTGGTGAACGGAATCAATGCGGATGTCCGTCCGCGAACCGGCTCTTCAAGCCAGGGAGCCCCGATATAGTCATATCCTTTATTGCACCACTCCAGCAGGGCGTCTTCAAAAACCCAGGCATCCAGATGGAACATCAGAAAATATTGGTAGTGCGCGAAGGTTTGATAAAAAGAGGCACTGATCAGGAGCTTATTGTATCCTTTGATGGTTCCGAAATACTGACTCCCGAATACCATGGACTTCATCTGAGGAATCAGCGTTTTGTATATGGAAATATCGAGCTCTTGCGGGTGTATGACCACAATGTCGTATTTCGACAAAACCCTGGCACACTGCTGAAGCGCCTTCTTCTCTGCTTCACTGATCTGATTTCTATAGACGTGAATTACGACGACGACATCCTGAGCTTCAATCCGGAAATGGCCATTCATGACTCGTGTCTCCGCGCCGACGCCCCGCAAAAGCAGGAGGTTTTGTTGACCCGGATCGTATAATGAATTTCTTCGAAGCCGCCCACCCAGTAGCACCATATCCGCTCACAGAATCGTTTATGCATATTGGCAAAAAGATTTACAGGAAACGCCACGGCCCGCAAAATTCCCGAAGGATCGCGGATATAGTTAAGCTGAACCCGCTCTACGGTCACATCCAGATCGCCATAGCTTTCCGGGCTGGTCTTGCTGAAAAACCAGTCGAAGGTGCGGCAGCAAAAACCCCGCTTGTGAAAAGGATGTAAAAATCCATGACTGTAGTGCGGAACAAATATATTCCAAACCGCTCCGTTTTTGGACACCCGGTACATCTCGCTCAGCACCAGCAGCAAGTCGTCTACATGCTCAAGGACATGTTCCGCCCGGATTTCATCAATGGAATCATTGGCAAACGGTTCCAAGCCTTTATCCAGATCGGCCAGAACATCCGGCGTACAGTCCGGCCTGCTGTCTACGTTGATAAACCCCTCAATTTTCTTATTTCCACAGCCCAAATTGAGTTTATGAGCCAAATTCACTGGATTTTCTTTTGCCGATTTACAATCCATAAGAACTCACAGATATACATTCCCGGAAGACGCTGTTTTCCCCGCCTGTTTCTCTAAGATGAATCATTAAGCGGCGTGGAGTAAATCAGAGAATCTGCCCGCACGCATTAAAAAAAGCGGCTCTATGCGTTTACGCCGGACAAACGCCGGATCTTGCGCCAGAAACGTCTACCGCTGAGCGGCCGGTTTCAACCGAAGCACAGCGCAAAGTCCGGCAAGCAGCGCAATCGTATTAACCGCACCGGCCGCCACGGCAACCTGCCGGGCCGTGCTGTGGAAAAAGTGCACGGACAGCAGATATAACAGGGCGCAAAGCACCACGCCTATCAATGCTTTAAACCGGCGCTGCGCCAGCAGAAACTGCACGGTCACATTCAACAGCGCGCAGGCAGACATCGCAGCGGCCATCAGCCGGGTCAACTGCACCATCGAGTCCGGGGCGGCGTGAATCCCGAACAGAATATGCAGTAACAGTCGCGGTAAAAGAAAACACCCAAGCGCTGAAGCAGCCACACATAGCGCGGTATACCCGAACGAATGAAAGAAAATCCGCTGATGTTCTGCCGTTGTGCCGCAGGACGACGCCACCTTGGGAAACATCGCCATCGCCACGGCCATTGAAAACCAAGCCACCAGCCGCCCCAGTGTGGCGGCATAGGCAAATTCTGAATTTTCCGGCAAATAATGGTTCACGAGCACCACGTCGGCTGTCATCAGCACCGCAAAGGCCGCCAGAACGAGCGAACTTTGAAGCAGGTAAAAACGCATACTGGGCAGACGCAATCCGGTTGCTGTCCCGCCGCGCAAAGCCAGAAACAATCCAACCAGTAACACTGCAACGGAAACATAAATCCCGGAGCCATGACCGAGCATGGCCCAGCCGCAGGCCGGGTGCAAAAACAAAACAAACCCCGCTCCCAGCAGAAGCCGGAACACCGCCCCGACTATATTCGCCGACGAATACCAGCCGAAAAGCTGCAGCCCCTGTGCGGCACCGGTCAGCACGGGCAGCCAAAACATCGCCGGGAACACGGCTCCGGCAATAATGACCGGCGCGAAGCGGCTCAAGTTCATAAATCCCGCAACCGGCCCATTGAATAAAACAACCGAAACGCCCAATAAAGAGGCCGGAATACCCGTCAGCAAAAGCCATTTCCGCAACAGCCGTTTCACATCGCCGGGGCGCCCGTCCTGCTGAAGCAGACTGCTATAGTAACTTATTCCGGTTGTAAGCGTAGAAAGCGGATAACCAATGATCGCCAGCACGCCCAGAAAAGCAGCCAGCAGCGCATATTCTTCTTTCGGAAGAGCCCGGCTGACCGCCATTTGATAAACCAGATTACAGACATGCACAGCCATCATACCGGCAAAAAGGATCGCCGTATGCTTCAGCAGATCATCCGCCAAGAGCGTTGCAAGTCTGGCCCGGATTTTTGTCATAGCGTTCAAGTTGCGTAAACATAGCCGGAACCTCCACCTTACGGCAGTCGAAAGTTAAACTTTCCGTATCGAAAGCATTGGAAAATAACTGTTTCTTTTTTTCTGTCGATGTGGCATGTTCTAGGTCGCGTTCGTCCAAAGGGACGTTGCATCGGTTCTAAGACCTCGTGTCATGGGTCGGGAATTGGTTATGAAACAGAGTATAGTATGACACATGGAGAAAGAACAGATGGACATCTACGTAGGAAATCTGCCGTACACGGCAACAGACCCTGACCTGCAGGAACTCTTTGAGCAGTATGGCAAGGTCACATCGGCCCGCGTCATTCTCGACCGCATGTCGGGACGCTCAAAAGGCTTCGGCTTCGTCGAAATGCCTGAAAAGAGCGAAGGCCAGGCCGCAATTGACGCCCTGAACGGATCCGATTTCATGAGCCGCGCAATCCGCGTTAACGAATCCCAGCCCAAACCGGCCGGCGAACGTCGCAGCAGCGGCGGCGGCGGTGGACGCGGTTTCGGCGGCGGCGACCGTGGCGAACGCCGTGAATCCCGCTGGTAAACAGCAGCGATTCATATCGTAAAAGCAGCGTGCCTTCGGGTGCGCTGCTTTTTTATTAGCCCGAATACCTCAGCAGCCGTTCGGCCAGCCGGCTGAACACCGGGATCATAAAGCGCAGCGGCGAATAGAACATTCGCAACCGAACCAGCGCTACAAACATCGCTACCGAAGAGTGTCCGATCGCGATTTTAGAACCGGCCACATCATGCCAAACGGTTGGAATTTCACGGATTGAAAAACCAAGACGCTTTGTCTGAAACAGCATATCCACATCAAACGCCCAGTTCGTCACGCCGAGGTTTCTCAATACCGGAAGAATCACCTCGCGCCGGAAAAGTTTAGCCCCGCACTGGGTGTCTGTCAGTTTTAGCCCGAACAGCGATCTCACCAGTCCGTTAAAACAGCGGGACGCCACGCGGCGCGAAAGCGGCTGTTTCGGACTGACATCCGAACCCTTCATCCAGCGGGAAGCAATAATACAGCCGTACAGGCTGATTTTCTGAACCAGATCGTCAAATGCCGCAGGAGGTGTCGCGCCATCCGCATCCACAAAACCGACCAGGCCGCCTTGCGCACTCTTTGCGCCAAGCATCACCGCCCCGCCCTTGCCGACACGTTGCAGCTCTTCGACCACCCGAACCTGCGGATAACGCGCGCCAATACCGCGAGCTATTTCTGCTGTGCGGTCGCTGCAGAAATTGGGAACTACGATTAACTCGACTTCATTTCCATATTTTTCAGCAAAGTATCCGGCATAGGCCTCCAGCATCGGCGGGAGCCGGTGCTCTTCGTTATGGGCCGGTATGACGATCGAGAGCTTCATTTCCGCTCAAAAACCTCCAGCGGGGTAAACGCCTGTCCAAAGTTTGGAATCTCAGCGGTTTTTTTATAATTCGCTCCAAGTGCACTTCGCAGTTTTTCCCGGTCATTAGCGGCGAGCTCCGCGATCTGCGGAGAACGGATCGTCAGCCCGTATCCGCTGAAAGCCGCAACCGGGGCGCGAGCCTGCATCAGTATTTCGATGAGCATTTCTTCATTCAGCAGATTCAGTTTTTCAGCCTGCGCGCGCGGCATGTCCGGATAATAGGAAAACGGGCCCATTTCCATCCCATGCGGCACGCGGGCGCCGGCTTCAATCGCCAGATACGTGTCCTGCGTCAGAAGAAGACCGTCCGCGCCGAGTTTTTCGCGGATTTCAGAACCCGTTTTCTGCAAAAGCGCCAGATCCGGAGTTTCTTTAAACTTCCACCAGATGCGGTCCCGTCCGCGCGTCAGCCAGTCCTGATTCAGCGGCGAGGAAACCGCGGCAGCGGTACTGATCAGCAGGACAGCAAATACAGCGCGGATCTGCTGTCTTTCCGGACAGTGCGGGGCCAGCGTCACGGAAAGTGCCGCCGCCAGCAGCGGATAAACGATTACCTGATAATCGTCATACGGGAACGGCGCCAGAAAATGAACCAGCGTGATCAGCATACCGGAGAACCAGAGCAGAGAAATAAAGCTCCGTTCAAAGGGCGACCGCGGCGCGTTGGCCTCGCGCATCATTTCGATCAGTTTCGGACGGCTGTCGAGGGTCATCTCTTCAAAGCCGCGTTCGCGGATCGGCCAGTGAAGCCGTTTTAAAGCAAAGGTCAGCAGAAGGCCTGTCGTAAAAACAAAGTAAGCCTGCACGAAGCGCGAGATAAAACCGGCTTTAAGCGCCAGCAGCTGCATCAGACTGCCGGGTTCACGGCCCGCATGGTAACCGAACAGTGCAAACTCTGTATTTTCAGGAGCCAGCAGAAAAAATGTGCCCAGGCCGAGAAGGAGAATAAATCCGCCGCCCAGACCGAATGAGACCCAGGAGAGCGGAAAAACCTTTTTGCGGTTCCAGAGCAGCCAGAGTCCCGCAACTGGAAGCGCGATGCCCGCCGAAAGCCGGGTGCAGGCCGCCAAAGCCAGCAGGAATCCGCCCCAGAACGCGGCCGTTGCGCCGCGGCGGCGGTTGGTGTAGCTGAGCGCGACAAAACCGGCCGTGAGGAAGAAAGCGCACAGGGCATAGGTTTTAACAATCACTGTGAAATAGCTCTGGTACACATTTACGCCCGTCAAAATAAAGGCGCACAGGGCTGCCGCTTTCCGGTGTTTCTTGGAAACGGATCGATCTGCCAGCCAGGCAGCGCAACCTGCCGCCGCCAGACCGAACAGCGCAGTGATCATCCGTCCGCCCTCAACCCCGAGTTTTTCAATGACCGGGAAGAAGATGCCGTAAACATACGGAAGTGCCGGACCTTGCGTGAACATAAAGTCACGGTAAAGCACTTTGCATCCGGCAATCTGTTTCGCGGCGTAAAGGTACCAGCCCTCATCCTGATTCAGACTGCCCAGAAAAAGATTGGCCGTTCCAAGCATAACGCTCAGCGCGACCGCGAGAATTGTAATGGAGACCCAAGTAGCTCGTTTCATGATGGAGCGCATCATGCCCTGCCGCAAACGGTTTTCCGAATCTTTTTTGCAGGGTTTGAAAACTTTTCAGCGGCTTCTTCCGTCCGCCGCAGTTTAAGCCTCTTCTTCGTCCTCTTCGCTGACGCGGAGGATTTCTTCGACGGTGGTAATCCCGTCGAGAACTTTCCGCCAGCCGTCGTCGCGAAGCGTACGAAGCCCGTGGCGCATGGCTTCGCGTTTGATGTCGCTGGAAGCAGAGCGGTCGATGATGAGCGGACGGATATGGTCATCCACCGTCAGAATTTCGTAAATACCGGTACGGCCTTTAAACCCGGAGCCGCGGCACAAATCGCACCCGGCCGGTTCGTAAACCGTATGGGTGGCGAGTTCTTCGACGGGAAACCCTTCTTTGCGCAACAGTTCTATTTTGGCGGCATCCAGCTCAAGCGGCTTGCGGCAGGACGGACAGAGCCGGCGTATAAGACGCTGGGCGACAATTCCTTCCACCGCTGAAGCCACCAGGAACGGCTCAATGCCCATATCGAGCAGGCGGTTAATACTGGCGGCGGAGTCGTTGGTGTGAAGCGTGCTGAAAACCAGGTGACCGGTAAGTGCCGCGCGAATAGCGATTTCAGCCGTGTCGCGGTCGCGGATTTCCCCCACCATAATCACATCGGGATCCTGGCGGAGAAAGGTGCGCAGAGCGTGAGCAAAGGTGAGGCCGATTTCCGGTTTCATCTGCACCTGATTAACGCCGGCCATTTCGTATTCGATCGGGTCTTCGGCTGACATAATGCGGATATCGACCGAGTTAATGGTATGAAGCCAGGCGTAAAGCGAAGTGGACTTGCCGGAACCGGTCGGGCCTGTGCAAAGCAGAATGCCGTGCGGACGGGTGATCATCCGTTTGATAATTTTTTCATCTTCGGGGCTCATCCCGAGCTGATCCATTCCGATCATACCGCTTCCGCGCAGAAGCAGACGAAGACTGACGCTTTCGCCGTAAACCGTCGGCATGGTGGAAACACGCACGTCGATTTCTTCACCCTGAATACGCAGGCTGATGCGGCCGTCCTGCGGAAGACGCTTTTCAGCAATGTCCATATTGGCCATCACCTTGATACGGGAAATAATGGACGACTGAAACCGTTTAAGCGTGGCCGGCACCGGAGTCTGATGCAGAACGCCGTCGATACGGTAGCGAATGCGCAGATCGACTTCCATCGGCTCGATATGAATGTCGGTGGCACGGTTCTGGTGCGCTTCCCAGATAATCTGGTTCACAAATTTAACGACGGAAGCTTCCTGGTCGAGATCGCTTAAATCCTGTTTGAAAAGACCCTCTTCATCGAGGTTGATTCGGTCGTCATCCTGCATCATGCGATCGAGAGTTTCTGCACCGACGCCGTAAAGCCGTTTGGCGGCAGATTCAATGTCGGAGGCGGGACTGAGCGCCAGCTTAATGCGTCCGCCGGTTACAAGCCGCATGGCGTCAATCAGGCCGGACTGCAACGGATTGGCGGTGGCAATACGTAAAGAACCCTGCTCTTCAGCAACCGGCATAATGTTGTATTGAAAAACCGCCTTGGGAGGAACTTTGGCGAGCAGCTCCGGTGCAATCTCGGCCTTGGCAAGCCGCATGAACGGCAGGTTCATGGCTCCGGCCAGTTTTTCAAGAAACAGCTCTTCCTTTACACCGGTTTTTTCAACCACGGTATCGGTGAAGCCGGCTCCGGGTTCCGCAACAGCCGGAAGCAGCGCTTCCACCTGCTCAGAGGTAAAGAGCCCTGTCTGCTGCAACAAACTGGCGAGCTGACTGCTTTGCATTGCGGTACTCCGCTTAACGTACAATTCCGGCTTTAGATGTACGTATAAAGTTGATCAGATGCTGCACCTCCGGAGTGGAAGGCAGTTCTTTCTCCATTTTTTCAAGCGCTTCGGCAACCGGCAGGTTCTGGCGGTAAAGAATCCGGTAAGCCTCTTTAATGGCGGCGCGCGATTCTTCGGAAACGCCGCGGCGTTCCATGCCGATTTTGTTAAACCCGCGCACTTCGATATCAAGTCCGTCAGCAATCATAAACGGCGGAACGTCTTTGGTGGCTTTCGTGTAACCGCCCAGAAATGCCATTTTACCGATGCGGCGGAACTGAACGACACCGCAAAGTCCTTCGATAATGGCGAAATCCTCAATGATGACATCGCCGGCCAGCTGTGTTCCGTTAGCGATGATGACGCCGTTGCCGACCTTGCAGGCATGGGCGACGTGGCTGTAAGCCATCAACAGACAGCCGGAGCCGACTTCGGTCATTTCGCCGTCATGCGTACCGGCATTAATAGTTACGCATTCGCGGATAACGGTCCTGTCGCCAACAATAACACCGGGCGCGCCGCCTTTAAATTTAAGATCCTGCGTAGGGCCGCCGACACGGGCGAACGGATGGATTACGCAGCCCGATCCGATGGTTGTGTTGCCGTCGACAACGGCATGGGCCATCAGCTCTGTGCCGTCACCGATTTTCACGCCGGAGCCGACCACACTGTACGGGCCCAGTTTGACATTCGCGCCGAGCACGGCGCCTTCGCCGACAATAGCTGTTGGATGAATATTGCTCATGTTTTTTACCCTGCGGAACTGAACATCAGATCGGCTTCAGAAACCAGCTTGCCGTCAACAAACGCCTTGGCGTTCACTTTAGAAAGACGCGGCTTGGCATTGACGATTTCAATTTCCATACGAAGCTGGTCGCCGGGAACAACCGGACGGCGGAAGCGGGCGTTGTCGATGGCCGCGAAATAGGAGATTTTCCCTTCCCCGCCGAACATCTTATTGAGCAGAATGCCTGCAACCTGCGCCATTGCTTCCATCTGTAAAACTCCGGGCATGACCGGGCGGCCGGGAAAATGGCCCTGAAAGAACGGTTCATTGAAGGTGAGGTTCTTAATGCCGACAATCCGCTTATTGTCTTCGATCTCAAGAATACGGTCAACGAGCATGAACGGATAACGGTGCGGCAGGATTTCCAGAATTTCATTGGCTTCAATTACGGACATGCGACAGATCTCCTTTTTAAATGGTTCAGGCGGCGATTATCTTTAAAACGGCGCATCTGTTCAACGCTTAAACTGCGCCGGTTTTATCCAGCGCTTCGAGCGCAGGACAGCCGCTGGCGACCCGCCATCCGCGGGGGAAGTCGCGGCACTGAGCCGGACGGGCTTCATACAATGCGCAGCGTCCGGCTTTGAGAAGCACACAACTGCCGTCCGGCCCGTCAGCCAGACTCAACTGACGCCGGTTGACGGCGAGAACCGTGTAACGCGCAATAAACTGCTCTTCCGGAATCTCTGCGGCGGCGGCCAGCCGGGCAATATCGGCATCTGTAAGCAGGACGTGCCCTGACCAGCGGCAGCAGGTACCGCATTGTTGACATTTAAATGAACGTTTCTCTAATTCCACGGTCTATTCTCGCAACTGTTATTTAAAGGCGAATGGATTGACACAAACTCCTTTAAATATAAATATGCCGCACTCGCCGCCTATCAGGGTTGCGCGGCAAGAGGATTAACAATCAGAGGGAGAATTCTGAACATGGCCACATTCGTCAAGAAAACAAAAACTATAGGTCTCTTCGCCGCCGCCGCATCACTGGCTGTACTTACCGCCTGCTCAAAGGAAACGCCGGAAAAAACAAAACAAACAGCAGCTCCGGCCGCCGAAGCCGTTGACCTGGCTCAGCCGTCTGCAAGCCTTTTCGAACAGCCGCTGCAGCCCAATCCTTTGGCGCTCACCCCGGACGATGTAGTTGTAACCGTCGACGGCGAAAAAATCACTCACGGCGAAATCATGCAGGGCGTACAGATGAACCTCATGCAGATGAGCAAACGGGTTCCGCCGCAGCAGCTTTCGCAGATGTACGGCCAAATCTATCAGAATGTAACCGATACTCTAATCGCCAACATGCTCCTTACGAAAGCGGCTGAAAAGTCGAGTCTGGCCGTGAGCGACGAAGAACTGGCCAAAGAAATAGCAACCATCGAAGCCGGCGCCCCGCAAGGCACAACGCTTAAAGACGCTCTGGCCGAAAACAAAATCGACTACAACGAATGGCAGGCGGATCTGCGCAAACAGATGCTGGTTCGCAAACTGGTCGACGAGAAAACCGCCAATATTGCCGAAGCCACTCCGGCTGAAATCGCCAAATTCTACGAAGACAATGCCGATTCATTCAAGGTCCCGGAAAGCGTATCCGCCAGCCATATTCTGATCGCCTTTAAGCCGGAAGATACCGATGCAACCAAGGCTCAAAAGAAAAAAGATATTGAGAAAATACGCGCTGACATCCTTGCCGGCGGCGACTTCGCAGCCATTGCCGGTGAAAAGTCGGATTGCCCCAGCAGCAAACAGGGCGGAAC
>Ga0116171_10003213_pt1 | contig 15175 bp, 12 predicted proteins | sample AD_JPNHW2_MetaG_FD_89798 | JGI IMG/M metagenome (GOLD analysis project Ga0116171, IMG submission 89798) | Active sludge microbial communities of municipal wastewater-treating anaerobic digesters from Japan - AD_JPNHW2_MetaG | ecosystem: Engineered > Bioreactor > Anaerobic > Digestate | place...
ACCGGCAAGATCCTCTCGGTGCCGGTGGGGAAGGCGATGATCGGCCGCGTCGTGGATCCTCTCGGGCGGCCCCTCGACGGCAAGGGCCCGATCGTGGCTGACGACCACTACCCGATCGAGCGCATCGCCCCGGGTGTGGTGCGTCGCCAGCCGGTGAAGGAGCCGATGCAGACCGGCATCAAGGCGATCGACGCCATGATCCCGATCGGCCGCGGCCAGCGGGAGCTGATCATCGGCGACCGCCAGACCGGCAAGACGGCGATCATCCTCGACGCCATCATCAACCAGAAGGGCAAGGACACGGTCTGCATCTACGTGGCAATCGGCCAGAAGCGTTCGACCGTCGCCCAGGTGGTGAAGATCCTCGAGGACCGGGGCGCCATGGCGCACACCATCGTGGTTATCGCCTCCGCCTCGGAGCCGGCCCCGTTGCAGTATCTGGCCCCCTACACCGGGTGCGCGCTGGGCGAGTATTTCCTCTACAACGCAGGCCACGCCGTCTGCTTCTACGACGACCTTTCCAAGCACGCGGCCGCCTACCGCGAGATCTCGCTCCTGCTGCGCCGGCCACCGGGCCGGGAGGCCTACCCCGGCGATGTTTTCTACCTGCACTCCCGCCTGTTGGAACGTGCCGCCAAGCTGCGTGACGACCTGGGCGGCGGATCGCTGACCGCCCTGCCGGTGATCGAGACCCAGGCCGGCGACGTCGCGGCCTACATCCCGACCAACGTCATCTCGATCACCGACGGCCAGATCTTCCTGGAGTCCGACCTCTTCTTTTCCGGCGTGCGCCCGGCCGTGAACGTTGGCATCTCGGTGTCGCGGGTCGGCGGCAACGCCCAGATCAAGGGGATGAAGAAGGTGGCCGGGTCCCTGCGCATGGATCTCGCCCAGTACCGGGAACTGGCGGCGTTCGCCCAGTTCGGTTCCGATCTCGACAAGGCCACCCAGCGGCAGCTTGCCCGCGGCGAGCGCCTGGTGGAGATCCTCAAGCAGGGACAGTACGTACCCATGCCGATCGAGCTGCAGGTGGCGTCGGTGTTCGCCGGCACCCGCGGCCTCCTGGACACCCTCAGGGTCGACGCCGTGCTTGGTTTCGAGACCTTCCTGCACGAGTACCTCAAGCTCCATCACCAGGAAGTCCTGGACACCATCGTCACCACCGGGAAGATCGAGGGCGACACCGAGAGGAGTCTCACCGTGGCGTGCCAGGCGGCACTGGCGGCCTACTTCCGGGAGCACCCGGAGGCAGCCCTTGGCCACTAAGGCCGACCTGCGCCGACGTATCCGCTCGGTCCGGTCGACCCAGCAGATCACCAAGGCCATGAAGATGGTGGCTGCGGCCAAGCTCCGGCGCGCGCAGCAGCGCATCATCGACGCCCGGCCCTACGCCTCGGCGCTGCACAGCCTGCTCGAATCCCTGATGGCTCGGGCTGCTCATTTCCGGCATCCCCTGCTGGAGACACGGCCAGAGCGTCGTGTCACACTCGTGGCGGTCACCGGCGACAAGGGCCTGTGCGGCGCCTTCAACAGCAACGTGCTGCGCGAGACCTACCTGCAGCTCCGATCCGGAAGGTGGGAAGAAGTTGAGCTGCTGGTGGTGGGGCGCAGGGGCCCCGAGTTCTTCCGCCACCGCGGCATTACCCCCTCCGCGGTGCACCCCGAGATGATGCGGGCCGTCACCGTCGAGGCAGCCTATGCCCTGGCGCGGACACTCGCGGACCGCTTCGCGAGCGGTGACACCGATGCGGTGTACTTCGTCTACAACCAGTTCCGCTCGGTGATCACCCAGCACGTCGAGCTCGAGCGGTGGCTGCCCGTCGAGACCGCGAGCCTCGCCGAAGGCGTCGCCGACAGCGGGTGTCTGATGGAACCCACCGCTGCGTCGCTGCTCCACCAGTTGTTGCCGCGCCACCTGCAATTCGGACTGCTGCGGATCCTCCTCGACTCGGCGGCAGCCGAGCATGCGGCGCGGATGACCGCCATGGACGCGGCCTCCAAGAACGCCGCCGAGATGATCGAGGGCCTGACCCTCACCTACAACCGGGTGCGGCAGGCCACCATCACCAGGGAGCTCATCGAGATCGTATCCGGCGCCCAGGCGCTGGCCGAGAGGTAGGGAGTACGTCAATGGAAGCAAGCACAAAGGGTGTTGAAGGGCGGGTCATCCAGGTCATCGGACCCGCTGTGGACGTCGAGTTCCCGGCAGGTCACCTGCCCTCCATCTACAACGCCATCGAGATTCATGACCGCTCGGACCGTGGCGAGATGGATGTTGTCCTCGAGGTGGCGCAGCACCTGGGAGAGAGCCGTGTGCGCTGCGTGGCCATGGAGGCCACCGACGGCATGGTGCGGGGCATGAAAGCCATCGACACCGGCGGACCCATCACCGTGCCGGTTGGCCGCGAGACCCTCGGCCGTGTGATCTCGGTGGTTGGCCGCCCGGTCGACGAACGGGGCCCGGTCCAGACGACTCAACGCTGGCCCATTCACCGCGACGCTCCGTCGTTCGAGGAGCAGTCCACCGAGGTCGAGATGTTCGAGACCGGCATCAAGGTCGTCGACCTGCTCGAGCCCTACTCGAAGGGCGGCAAGACCGGCCTGTTCGGCGGCGCCGGAGTCGGCAAGACGGTGCTGATCATGGAGCTCATCAACAACGTCGCCCTCCAGCACGGCGGCTTCTCGGTGTTCGCCGGGGTTGGCGAGCGAACCCGCGAGGGCAACGACCTCTGGCTCGACATGCAGGAGTCCGGGATCGTCGACCCGGACGACTGGAAGAAGTCCAAGGTCGCCCTGATCTATGGCCAGATGACCGAGCCACCGGGGGCGCGCTTGCGGGTGGCGCTGTCCGGCCTCACCGTCGCCGAGTACTTCCGTGACGTCGAGGAGCAGGACGTGCTCCTGTTCATCGACAACATCTTCCGCTTCACCCAGGCTGGCTCCGAGGTCTCCGCGCTGCTTGGCCGTATGCCCTCGGCCGTTGGCTACCAGCCCAACCTGGCCACCGAAATGGGTGAGCTGCAGGAGCGCATCACCTCCACCCGCAAGGGCTCCATTACCTCGGTGCAGGCCATCTACGTGCCCGCCGACGACCTCACCGACCCAGCTCCCGCCACCACCTTCTCCCACCTCGATGCCACCAGCGTGCTGTCCCGCCAGATTGTCGACATGGGCATCTACCCCGCCGTGGACCCCCTGGCCTCCACGAGCCGTATCCTCGACCCCAAGATCGTCGGCGTCGAGCACTACCGGGTGGCCCGTGAGGTCCAGCGCATTCTCCAGAAGTACAAGGATCTCCAGGACATCATCGCGATCCTCGGGATCGACGAGCTGTCCGAGGACGACAAGCTGGTCGTGGCCCGGGCGCGCAAGATCCAGCGCTTCCTCTCCCAGCCGTTCCACGTCGCCGAGCAGTTCACCGGCTACAAGGGCAAGTACGTACCGACCACCGAATCCATCCGCGGCTTCGACATGATCGCCAAGGGCGAGCTCGACCAGCTCCCCGAGCAGGCGTTTTATATGGTCGGCACCATCGACGAGGCGATCGAGAAGGCCGAGCGGCTCAAGGCGGAGGACGGAGCGTGAGTGCTGGCCGACTCCACCTGCGGGTGGTAAGTCCCGAGCGGGTCGTGCTGGAGGCCGAGGTCGAGAGCCTCAGCCTTCCCGGCGCCATCGGGCAGCTCGGGATCCTGCCCGGACATGCCCACCTCATCACCTCCTTGCGCACCGGAGTGCTGGAAACCCACAGCGGCAATGCCATCCACCGGGTGGCCGTCTTCGGCGGCTTCGCCGAGGTCGGCGATGACACCGTGACGGTTCTGGCCGACGGCACCGCCCTGCCCGAGGAGATCGACCCGGCCACCGCCCAGGCCGACAAGGTCGCCGCCGAGGAGGCCCTCAAGACCGCCGGCGCCGGCGAAATCTCCGGTCTCCGCGAGCGCATCGACGCCGCCGAGGCGCGGATCGCCACGGCCAGAACGCACTGAGCCGAAGACGTTGGCCGACACCGTTCGACGACCCGAAGGCCGCCGCGGTGTACGTCATGGGCTTCTTCGCGCCGTCTTCACGCCCCCTGGGCCGCAGGGTCACAGGGGTGGCTGACAATGCACCCGCTCGGGCTCTGACGCCCCGGCTGGAGGATCGTGATGTCCAATCGTGTACCGCGTTCGGTGGCTGGCCTGTTCGTTTTCGCCCTGGTCTGGGTCATGGGGGTCACCCAGGCCCCCGCCCAGGTTGCCGGGCTCTACTATCAGGAGGCCACCAAGGACGGCCGGATCTACGTGTTCAATTCGTCAGACCGCTACAGGAGCTGGGCCGCGTCGGGCGAGATGGGGACCGCCATCACCCTCATCGGCCGCGGTCCGAGCGGTGAGACGCTGATCGGCGAGAACGACGCCGCTCTCGACCTCTTCTTCTTCAAGCACAACCTCCCGGGCTACGAGCGGCCCACCCCGAAGCCGGTCGTACCACCGGCCTACCCCAAGACCACGATCGGCGGCCGCCTCTACGCCGACCTCAGCTCGAAGGAGATCAAGGACAAGGGCACCGGAGTGAAGAGCAACGACTCCGGCGTCGGCGTCGACGTCAAGCGCTTCTACTTCACGGTGACGCATGACTTCGACGCCACGTGGTCGGCGGTGTTCCAGTCCGACATCGGCGACGTCGGGGCCAAGCGCTACGACGTGTTCGTCAAGAAGGCCTTCCTGCAGGCCAAAATCACTCCAGAGGCGATTTTCCGGCTCGGCGCTGCCGACTCCCCATGGATGGCCTTCGTCGATGGCCTCTACGGGCAGCGCTACCTCGAGCCGTCGACGACCGACAGTCTCGGCTTCGGTGCCTCGGCCGAGTGGGGCCTGCACTTCCTTGGCAAGGCGGTGGACAACAAGCTGGGCTATGCGTTCACCATCGGCAACGGCAAGGGCTATAGCAGCGTGGCGCGCTCGAAGTCGGTGGACTTTGAGGGCCGTGTCGCGTTCGAGCCGGTGACCGGCCTCACCTTCGCGGTCGGCGGCTACAGCGGCAAGCGCGGCAACAACACCGACGCGACCCCCGCCCTTCACACGGCCAGCCGTTTCAACGCGCTCGCGAACTGGGTCATCGGCCCCGTCAAGATCGGCGGCGAGTACTTCACCGCTGACAACTGGAACCGGGTGACGCAGGTGACCACCGACAAGTCCGACGGGTACTCCGCCTGGCTGCAGTACAACGTCGACCCGGCGTGGATGCTGTTCGGCCGCTACGACAAGTCGGACCCAAGCAGGGACCTCAAGCCAGCCCTCAATCTGAAGTACTACAACTTGGGCGTGCAGTGGAAGCCGGTCAAGCCTCTCACCGCCGCGCTGGCGTACAAGTGCGCTGAAGCCAAGGGCGGGACGGTCAGCACCGGCAACGGCGCGATCGGATCCGCCAAGGCCGGCTCCAAGGGCACCTACAACGAGATCGGCCTCTGGTTCTCCTTCGACTTCTAGCCCGTGACATCGCCTGCCAGGGGGAAGGCCATGACCCGGCCTTCCCCTTCCCCAACGACTGGCTGCTCAACCACGACGGCACCACCACGCTCGAGAACACGCTCACGCTGCTCGTCATCGGAATCTCGTTCTAGCTGCGCGGGCAGTTCCCTGGCCGACAGAGGTCCGCTGTCAGCTCCGGCGCCCACCGCACGGCGCCGCAGCTTCCTCCTGACCTGGACCTGCGTCACGCCCTCGTGGGCCTGACGGAGGAATAGTGGAGCCCGGCGTCTGGTTGCGGACGGCGGAGGGTCACACCTCTACCGGGCGCTGTGCTCGGTCCTGGGGCTGCTTTCGGGGGGGAGCAGCCCCATTCTTTTCCCTTCCGACCATGCCCGAGCCGGGAGATCCTGCCCAGTGATGCGAGGCTCACCTTGTCAAGACACCCGGTCTTGGAACCAGGTCCAGGCCAACCAACGCCGGGTCTGGAATGGACGAGGGCGGCCCGCGAGGGTCGCCCCCACCAGAAGGTTCCGCCTCGGTTCAGGTCAGCCAGAAAGCGATGGTCACAGAAAATGCGACCTCCACTGGCTGGCCTTTCGCGTTGCGGGCCGGCTCATACCGCCACTGGCCCACCGCCTGCTTGGCCGCCTCGGCCAGAGTCGGGTCGACCGTATCCCTGACCTTGAGGTCGTGGAGTCGTCCCTGGACGTCAAGCCGACAGTCGAGCACCACCACCCCCTCGATCCTGGCCTTGCGAGCCGCCTCCGGATACTGGGGTGGCACCTGGTCGACCGGCCTCGGCCTCGTGACCCCGATCCAACGGCTCTCCTCGGCCAGCTCGGCGAGAGTGACCGGCCGCAGCATGACGAAGAAGTACGGCGCCTCCTCTCCGTCTCGACCACCCACGATGGCCCACTGCCCACGCGCCACCCGCACGACAGGCGCCGCAATCTCCTTGCCGCGCTCCTCGAGCCGCAGCCTATACATCGCCGAAGTGTCGTCGAAGCTCAGCAAGGTCACCTTGGCCGCGATCGCGGTGGTGGCCATGGCCGCCGTCTGCTCGGTGTCCTTGAGCAGGCTGGTCTCGTTGTACGACTTCTGCTCAATGGGTCCCAGCCGGTAGGCCTCGCGAAGCTCTCGGCGGGCCCGCATGTAGCGCTCGGCAGCCGGTGCCCCGCCACTGGACGGGACGATGACGGTGCCGATCGGCATCGCCACCACGGCTGGCGTCGCGCCGGCAACCGCGGGCTGTCCGACGAGCACGGCGACGGTCGTCTTGAGGGTCATCTCGTCAGCCGCCAATACCGGCGGCAGAAATGTTGCGGAAGTCGCCAACACCAGCACGACAGCAAGCAAGCTGTTCATGGGAGTCCTCCACTCTTCGAGCCCATGGGGCTCAGCACGAAAACAACAGGGGTTTCGGGGTTGAGCCAGAACTGGACGACACCATCTCCGAGGGGCTGTGACGCCAGCCCTGCCACCTCGGCGGACGGTGGCTCCGCGGGTGGGCCAGCCAGGAAAGCGAGGAGACCTACTACCAGAACCAACGCCACGACGGCTGCGAGACGCAACACCGGAAAAACCGGCCGCGGTGCCGCGACCTGCGCCAGCACCATTGACGCCGCCTGCCGTGGCGAGGTCGGAGCCTCCCGCCGTCCCCAGGCACGAAGAGCGCCTTCGAAGACGTCCAGCTTCGAATCGTGCACCTGATCGCTCATGATTTGTGTCCTCCCAACACCTGGCGCAGCCGGTCGCGCCCCCGCCGCCGGTGCGAGCGCACCGAGGCGGGCGTGATGCCCAAGAGCGCTCCGATCTCGGAGTCGCTCATCTCCTCCACGATGGTCAAGTGCAGCACCGCCCGCTGACGCGGCGCCAGCCGGCGGAGCACCTGCCAGATGAGGATCTCGCCGTCGGAAACTGGCAGCACGGCCGGCGGCGAGGCGACATCGAGCGGCAGGAGGTGGCGGAGTCGCCCCGCGCGCCGCAGACATCGGCGGTAGGTGATCCGCCCCACCCAGCCGCCGAAGCTGGCCAGGTCGGTCAAGCCGGCGAGCTTGCGCCAGGCGACCAGAAGCGCCTCCTGCACCGCATCCTCGGCTTCAGCCTCCCCCACGATGGAGCGCGCGAAGCGCACGAGCCGACCCCAGTGCAGCTCCACGAGCCGCGCGAAGGCGCCGCGGTCGCCGGCGCGGGCGTGGAGGACCAGGGATTGGGTATCGTCGCTCACACCACAAAGAGCCCTCCGCAGAGAGTAACCGTGTACACGCCCGAGCGCTCACTGGCTCGACACGCCAGTGAGCGTTGCCTCGAAGAGTGCGTACAATGCGATGGGCGTCGTCGGCAGCGGAGCTCGTTCCTGCCGGTGATCCCAAGAACCAGACCGAGGAGGTCCCGGATGCGCAGACTCGCCACCATTGCTCTCGTCCTCGCCGCCATGCCGACACTCGCCGGCTCGCCGGTCAAACCTGCCACCACCATCAACCCGCTGCTGACCGAGTGGAAGACGCCGTTCGGGGTGCCACCGTTCGAGGCCATCAAGCCCGAGCACTTCGTGCCTGCCTTCGAGGCTGCAATGGCGGCGCAGCGCAAGGAGATCGACGCCCTCGTCGGCAGCGCCGAGGCGCCGACCTTCGCCAACACCGTTGAGGCGCTGGACGACTCCGGTGAGCTGCTCGCCTCGGTGGGCAACGTCTTTTTCAACCTCTCCTCGGCCGAAACCAACGACCAGCTTCAGGCCATCGCCCGCGAGATGGCGCCGAAGCTGTCGGCCTTCAGGGATGACATCTTCCTCAACGAGAAGCTCTTCGCACGCGTCAAGGCGGTCTGGGATGGGCGCGACCTGCTCAGGCTCGGTCCAGACCAGGGTACGCTGCTCAAGAAGACCTACGACGGCTTCGTGCGGGGCGGGGCCAACCTCGCCCCGGCCGACAAGGAGCGCCTGCGCGCTGTCAATGCCGAGCTGGCCGGGTTGGGCGTGCGCTTCGGCGACAACCTGCTCGCTCAGACCAATGCCTATCGGCTCGTGATCGACAACCAGGCGGATCTCGCCGGGCTACCGACCTCCGTCGTGGCGGCGGCCGCCGAGACCGCCAGGGCCGCCAAGCTCGACGGCAAGTGGGTGTTCACCCTCCACTCCCCAAGCATCTGGCCGTTCCTGCAGTCCGCTTCCAACCGCGAGCTGCGCCGTCAGATCCTCGACGCCTACACGACCCGAGCCAACCACGACGACGGGCAGGACAACAAGTCCGTGGCCAGCAAGATCGCGGCGCTGCGGGCCGCCAAGGCAGGAATCCTCGGCTACCGGACCTGGGCCGACCTCGTCCTCGATGACAGCATGGCCAAGACCCCCGAGCGGGTCTACGGGCTGCTCACCCAGCTCTGGCCCCCGGCCCTCGCCAGGGCCCGCCAGGAAGCGGCCGACCTGCAGGCCCAGATCAAGGCCGAGGGCCAGGACTTCACGCTCGAGGCGTGGGACTGGGGCTACTACACCGAAAAGGTGCGGAAGGCTCGCTACGACCTGGACGAGGAGGAGTTCAAGCCCTACTTCTCCCTCGACAACGTGCGCCAGGGCGCCTTCTGGCTGGCCGGCAAGCTGTACGGCCTGCAGTTCGTGGAACGCCACGACATCCCGAAGTACCACCCGGAGGTCAGGACCTTCGAGGTCAAGGACGCGGATGGCTCCCTGGTGGGCATCCTCCTCGTCGACTACCACCCCCGCCCCGGCAAGCGCGGCGGCGCCTGGATGAACAACTACCGCGACCAGTGGATTCGCAACGGCAAGGACATCCGACCGATCATCGGCAACGTCGGCAACTTCACCCGCCCGACCGGTGACCTCCCGGCGCTGCTCACCATCGACGAGGTGGAAACACTGTTCCACGAGTTTGGCCATGCCCTCCACGGCCTGGTCTCGAAGTGCCGGTACCGGTCACTTTCCGGCGCCAATGTGGCGCGTGACTTCGTCGAGCTGCCCTCCCAGATCATGGAGAACTGGGTGCTGGAGCCCGAGGTCCTGAAGGTCTACGCCAAGCACTACAAAACCGGCCAGGTGATCCCCCCGGCGCTGGTTGAGAAGCTCAACAAGGCCAAGCAGTTCAACCAGGGATTCGCGACCACCGAGTACCTGGCGGCGTGCTTCCTGGACTTGGACTGGCACACCCTGCTGGCACCCAGCGAGGTGAATTCCGCGGCGTTCGAGAAACTGTCCCTGGCCCGCATGGGCCTTATGCCGGAGATCGTCTCGCGCTACCGGACCACCTACTTCAACCACATCTTCGGCGGCGACGGCGGCTATTCGGCGGGCTACTACTCCTACGTCTGGGCCGAGGTCCTGGACGCCGACGCGTTCCAGGCCTTCAAGGAGAGGGGGATCTTCGACCAGGCGACAGCCAGGGCCTTCCGCTCCGACATCCTGGAGCGCGGCGCCAGCGAGGATCCGATGGAGCTGTACAAGCGCTTCCGCGGGCGCGAGCCGTCCGTCGAGCCCCTGCTGGCCAAGCGCGGCCTGAAGTAGCCTCTCCGGATGGGGCTGCCGCGGGGGCCATCCGGTCCCCGCGGTGAGCTTTCGCATGACCTGTCTCCCGAATCAGAACGTGTACAATTCCGCAGCGGTCCAGGCCGGAGGCAGGGTGAGCAGGGGTTCCAGGTGCAGAGCGACCAGGCGGGAGCGCCACCCGGCGTTCCCGGGCTGGCGTGGGGCAGGGACCGGCGATGGATGACCGTCATCTCACCGGCCACCTGGCCGAGGCGGCCGGGGATCTCGCCTTCAAGGACGACCTCACGGGCCTGTTCAACCGCCGGCTGCTGTCGCACCTGCTTGACCACTGGTGGGACGAGATGGCGTCCGAGCACGGGTGCATGGCCTTGCTCATTCTGGACCTGGACCGCTTCAAGGAGGTCAACGACTCCTACGGCCATCTGGCGGGCGATACCGTGCTCCGCACCGTGGCGGAGACCCTGCGCCGCACCTTCCGTGCCAACGACATCCTCGTGCGGTTCGGAGGCGATGAGTTCGTGGTCCTGCTCCCTGGCGCCGGCACCGAGGAAGCGGGGGTGCTCGGGGATCGCGCCCGCCATGCCCTGGCGGCCTCCACCTTCAAGGCGCCCGCTGGCGACGCCCTCATCGAGGTACCGGTCTCGTTCAGCCTCGGGGTCGCCAGCTTCCCGGACGACGGCGGATTGGGAGCGTCTGTCCTTCAACGAGCCGACGAGCGTCTCTACCTCGACAAGCACACCCGGCACCCGGGGACCCGGAACCGCCGTTGGTCCCTCGGACGTGTCGTCGGGATGGCCAGCCTCGCGGTGCTGGCAATGGCCGCGCTGGTCGGCCTGGTCCTCGAGCTGCGACCCGCCTCCCAGCCATCAAGGACGGCGGCGAGCCCCACTCGGCTGGAATCGTCCCCCCAGTGGTCCCGCGAGCTGGCGCTGCTGGTTGAAATCGAGCGCCTCCGATTCGAGCTGGAGGCCCGTGTGAAAAGGGCCGAGGACCGGCCTCAACCCGAGGCCGACCGCGAGGACATCGAGAGCCTGCGGAGCCGCCTCGAGCAGCTACAGGGGCAGCTCGCGACCGGTCAGCCGAGCGGTGCGGCCTCACCCGCTCCGCGGCCCCTTCCTGCGGGGCCGCATGGACCCCAGTCCGAACCCGCGGCTGCCGAAGTCCCGACTCTCCCCACACCGCCTGCTCCCGAGGCGGCGACACGAACCACTTCCGACGCGACGCTGGCAATTCCCCCGCAGCTCTTGCGTTTCGACCGCCCGGTCTATCCGGAGATGGCGCGCCGATTCCAGCGTGAGGCGGTGGTCGACCTGCGGGTGAAGGTGAGCGCCGCGGGGAAAGTTGTGGCGGTGACTCCGCTCGGGCCGCCCCTCGGCCTCGGCTTCGACGAGGCGGCGCGGCTGGCGGCCTTCAGCGCCGTTTACGCTCCGGGCACCCGGAATGGTGTTCCGATCCCCATGGAAACCAACCTTACGGTGCAGTTCCGACTCGCTGAAACCCGCTGAGGCCCTCGAGATCCCGGCCTGCCTATCGCGCACCCGCCAGGGCGGCGTTGAGCGTGCGCAGGAGGGTGAGCAGGTAAAGGCCGACCGAGCGCTCGCGGATGAAGTAGAGGTCGTACTCGAGCTTGCGCCGGTGCTCGTCGAGGTCGCAGGCGTAGGGCATGTTGACCTGGGCCCAGCCGGTGATCCCGGGCGGGACCGCGAGACGGAATGTGTAGTACGGGAGCTGCCGCGCCAGGTCGGCCACGAACTCCGGTCGTTCCGGCCGCGGGCCCACCAGCGACATGTCCCCGCGCAGCACGTTGAGTAGCTGTGGCAGCTCGTCGACGCGCAGCCGGCGCAGCCAGCGGCCGACCGGTGTGACCCTGGGATCGCCCGGAGGTGAGAAGCTCGGACCGTCATCCTCGGCGTCGCGACGCATGGTGCGCAGCTTGAGGATGCGGAAGCCGCGCCCGAACTGCCCGACTCGCGGTTGCAGGTAGAACACGGGTCGGCCGTCGGAGAGCCACACCAGCAGCCCTCCCAGCAGCACCAGAGGAGCAGCCGGGATCATCATGACCAGGGCCAGCAGGACATCCAGGACCCGGGTCAGCCGGTTGAAGAGCTGCCAGTGCACGCTGCCGAACCCGGGCTGGTGGAGGAAGGCGTCCGGGGAGAGCTCGTCCACCGGCAGGCGGCCGTCCAGCCACGCCCAGAGCTCGGAGGTCACCACCACCGGCACTCCCGAGAAGTGCAGCGTCGCGAGATCCGAGGCCACCGCCCCAAAGCCGCCAACACTCCCCACCAGGACCACAACCTCCGCCTCCAGCCTGCGAGCGACACCAGCCAGCTCGGAAGGCGAGAGGGACGCGCCGTCGACCGGCTCCCAGGGAGCCAGGGGGTGCTGCCGCAGGCGATCGCACACGCCGGCGACGGCAGCGGTCTCCCCGACCACCAGAGCGGGCGGGCGAAAGCGCGCCGCCACCCAGCGGCGAACCCCGACCCGCACCAGCCATGCGGCCACGACCCAGCCCGAGGTCGTGAGGGCCAGCAGGCCGCGCCCGAAGCGCCAGGAAGGCTCCAGGTAGGTCGCTGCCGCGACGCCGACACCCCAGAACCCGCCAACCACGGCGACTCGCACCGCCAGCTCCCGGCGCCGTCGCAACCGCAGCGGACCGTACAGCTCCGCCGCCGTGGCCAGGCCCCAGAGCAACAGGATCCCGACGACCCCAAGCCCGGGATGACTCACGACCTCGGTCCACTTGTCACCCCGGATCGGACCCTGGAAGCGTGCCAGGTGCGCAAGCCACGCCACACCGGCCAGCGCGAGGCCATCGGCCACCGCCAGCAGCGGTCCCAGCCGCAGACCCATCGGACGCAGCATCCTCACGTCAGCGGTCCGCCAGTCTCACGTGTCGACCTCCTACGACTTGAAGAACGCCCGCATCCCCTCCACCAGGCGCTCGCGCTCGTCGGGGCGGACCTCCGGGTAGATGGGCAGGGCGATGACGTCCCGGCATGCCTGCTCGGAGACCGGAAAGCTCCCCTCGCCATATCCCAGCTCGGCGAAACAGGTTTGCAGGTGTAGCGGGATCGGGTAATAGACCTCGGTGCCCAGGCCCCGCTTGCCGAGGAAGTCACGCAGCGCATCGCGCCTGTCGGCCCGCGCCACGTACTGGTGGTAGGTGTGACCTCGCCCGGGCAGCTCCTCCGGGGGCCGCACGACCCCCAGCAGCCCGGCCTCCTTGAGGAGCTGCCGATAGTGTGTGGCGCCCTCCCGCCGTTTGGCGATCCAACCATCCAGGCGTGGCAGCTTGGCGCGGAGGATGGCGGCCTGGATGGCGGCGAGGCGGAAGTTGCCGCCCACGAAGTTGTGGATGTAGCGCGGCCGCATGCCGTGCACCCGCATGTCCACCATGTGCTCGGCGAGGCCCTCGTCATTCGTGGTGACCAGACCACCGTCACCGAACGCTCCGAGGTTCTTGGTCGGGAAGAAGGAGAAGCAGCCAAACACGCCCAGCCCGCCGGTGGCGACTCCGTTGTAACGGGTGCCGATGGACTGGCAGCAGTCTTCGACGATCGGGATGTCCCCTGCCACCTTGCGGATGGCGTCCATGTCACAGGCCTGCCCGAAGAGGTGGATCGGGATGATCGCCCTGGTGCGCGGCGTGATGGCGGAACGCAGCGCCTCGGGGTCCATGTTGTAGTCGCGCGGGTCGATGTCCACGAAGACCGGCCTGGCGTGCAGGCGCCAGATCACCCCTGCCGAAGCGAAGAAGGTGAATGGCGTCGTGATCACCTCGTCCCCCGGCCCGATATTGAGGCACATGAGGGCGGCAAGCAGGGCGTCGGTCCCCGAGGTCACGCCGATGGACCGCTTGATCCCCAGGTACTCCGCGCACTCCTTCTCCAGGGCCGCGACCTCGGGTCCGAGGATGAACTGCTGGGTTGCGAAGACCCTCTCCACGGCGGCATGGACGTCGTCCTCGATGTCCAGCCACTGGCGGTTAAGGTCGAAGAGGGGAACTGAGGGTTTGTCAGAGCTCATGAGCATGTCCTTTTCACAAAGGGCGCCTGCACGGGCCGCCCTACTCGTTCAGAGTGTAAGGATACCGCGGCGGCCGTACGCGCCCCGCGCGGCGCAGGATCAGGGCCAGCGCCGCCCCGGCCACGAAACCACCGACGTGGGCGAACCACGCCACACCACCCTGTGCGGCCCCGGTCGAGGCGAGAGAGAGCGTCCCGGAGAAGAACTGCACGACGAACCACAGGACGAGGAACACGGGCGCCGGCAGCTCCGCCATGGTGAAGAAGATACCGAGGAAGATCAGCGACTTGACGCGAGACCAGGGAAACCAGACGAGATAGGCGCCCAGGACCCCGGCGATGGCTCCCGAGGCCCCGATCAGAGGGACCCTGGACAGCGGGCTCACGGCCGCCTGCCCCAGGCTCGCGACGACGCCGCAGGCGAGGTAGAAGAGCAGGTAGGGGACGTGCCCCAGGACATCCTCGACGTTGTCGCCGAACACCCACAGGAACCACATGTTGCCGCCCAGGTGCAGCCACCCGCCATGCAGGAACATGGAGAGCACGATGGTCCAAAGACCGAAAACGAGGCCCGAGCCGAACGCCGCCGGGTGGAAGAACCGCGCCGGCACGAAGGCGTTGGCCAGCAGGAACGACTCCAATTGCCGCCCAAGCAGCAGTTGGTAGGTGAACGCCACCAGGCAAGCCCCGATGAGCATCACGTTGACGACGGGAGGTCGCGACGAGGGGACCGAGTCCCGGAGCGGAAACACGCCGGGGAGTATACCTTTCCCCCCACCCCCCTCCCAGGCTTCAGGCTCAAGTTTCCTCGCCCTCCCGGGTGGGTGGTGGAGCTTGAGCCTTGAGCCTGAAGCCTGCGGGGCGGCGGGGTAGCGGTTGACGTCCGGGGATCCGCCACGTACCTTGCCCGATGCCCTTTGGCAACGCGGTCCGTGCGCGTGGCGGGGGTGGGGGGACCGTGATCGATCTGGTCAAGCAGCTCATCGACTTCATCCTCCACATCGACAAGCACCTGGACACGATCATCCAGAGCTACGGGATGTGGACCTACGGCCTGATGTTCGTCATCGTTTTCTGCGAGACGGGCCTGGTCGTCACCCCATTCCTGCCCGGCGACTCGCTCCTCTTCGCACTCGGCGCCTTTTCCGCCCGGGGCTCGCTGGACCTGGCGCTGGTCCTGGTCCTCCTCTCCGTTGCCGCGA
>Ga0116171_10003216_pt1 | contig 15161 bp, 14 predicted proteins | sample AD_JPNHW2_MetaG_FD_89798 | JGI IMG/M metagenome (GOLD analysis project Ga0116171, IMG submission 89798) | Active sludge microbial communities of municipal wastewater-treating anaerobic digesters from Japan - AD_JPNHW2_MetaG | ecosystem: Engineered > Bioreactor > Anaerobic > Digestate | place...
AATCAAATGAAAATTCAAGCCCTGAAGATCCTTTTGAAATAAAATCTGAAGTAAAAACGATCTCCTGTTCATCCAGAAACTCTCTTACATCTTCTTTAAAAATCGATGAAACTTGATGTTTTGAAAGAACATATAAATCGTTTACCTCAATGATTGCAGAAATAAGGTTGTGTTTTTTTTGAGGAAAAGATTTTTCATCACTCTCGACAACAAGTTCATTATTTTCATTTAATTTAATCCCGTAGTTAAGAAGAATTCTTTGAAGAACCTCTTTTCTGGTTTTTGATTTGGAAATGTTCACACCAGTTAAATCAAGATTGTTTAAGGTTTCACCTGAATCTGTCATTAATATTTTGTTGTTTTCCTTTTTAAGGAATATTTCTATATTATCATTAAAAAGACCAGTGAAAGGAGATGTCATCATAACCCAGTCATTTTTTCCTTCAACAATGGCAGAACGATCTTTCAGCCACTGAAAATATTGATTCATAAGTTCATTTGCCCATGTCATTCTATAGCCCCCATGATCTGAATCCTGTCAACGAGCTTAATGTATTCTCCAAAACTGTCAACTGCTTTTAAAAAATCATCATCAGATGAAATCTCTTTTACGGGAAAATCACTTTCTGAAAGGGGAATTGCCCATGAGAGTGGTTTGTGTCCTTCAACAAAAAAGTGAATATGAGGAATATTTTTAAAGTACATTCCAGCAAATGGTTTTATAAAATCTGGAACATTGTCATCAACTATTTCTGGATTCGGGTGAGATCCCTTAAAATCTATTCTTAAAAGACCGGTACACAAACCTTTTTCTTGATGGTGCATTGTTGTTTTGAACTCAATCTTTCTGCTTTTATCTATCTGGAGAAGGAACCTGTATTCTTCATCTTCAGAAATGAGGTCAAATCTGGATTTTTCTTTCGCCAAGTCCAGATACTGCTTTTTCTTTTCAAGAACTTTTTTCATCTCAAGGAGAGATCTTGCTTCTTCGTTTGTGAGCATAGCTGTTTCCTCTTATATTTCATATGTCATCAACAATTTTCAATTGAAAAGTTCCTGCGATTTTAACTATTTGTCGAAATTCAACATTTCCATAGCCATTTTCAATAGATAAGACTCTTTTTATCTTTTCCTTATCTTCCGGGGGTATTCTTAACCCAAAGATTATTGATTTTATTATGTCTTTGTTAAATTTTTGTTCTTTATTTCCATTCACTTTTATTATTCTCCATTCTTTTTCATATTCCCAAATCTTTTCTTTGGTTGCAGCAATGATTTTAAAATATTTGGGGTCAGAGTTATTAATTAATGTTGTTTGTGAGAATTTTTCTTTAGGGTAATCATCCACATAATCAACTTTAATTAAATTTGAAAAAAATAATGGATCTGCAAAAGGGTCCATTTCAATACAAATTCCTTTTCCACCATCAGAATAGTGAGCCCACATTAAGTTATTGTCGGGCTCTGTTGTGAGACACAAGATTAATAGGTTGTTTCTCGCTCCATCAGTACTTTGTTTTAATTTTTCTTTATAATTTTCTTGAGATATCTCTTTATGGTTTAATATTGTTTTGAATTTTTCATTAATATAATCGAGATGTTTCTTAATGCTTTCATCATTAATGTCACTATAATCTTTAATTTCAATCCCCTCGAAAGGATCACTAAATTTCGTTAAACTAGAGAAGCTAAAAAAGCTTTCATTTATTGATGATATGATCTTTTCATTTATTCTTGTATATCTAAAAAATGTTCTTGGCATTTTTCCATCGTAAATACTTTTTGACATTAAGAATTTGAGAAAAACTTCTTTCTTTTCTTTAGAAAGTGCTTCATATGACTGTTTTTCTGAAACCTCTCTCGCAAATTTTCCTATTTTCATGAATTCAATATGCTTAAGTATATCCTCTTCAGGAATATTAAGAACTTCAGCTATTTCTTCAAATGTTTTTCCGATAATCAGTTTCTGGTCTGCATCCAATATTTTTTTTCCAATTTCCCACATGTGGAGATATTCTTTTAATTTATCCATTTGTTGACCCCTTTTGCTTTGGTATCATTTATTTTTTGTATCTCATCCTCTATTTTCAATTTTTTATAAAAAAGAATCCGGTTTACAAAAGCAATTATTTCAAATGCTTCGATCAACATCTCACTATTAACATTAGCTCTTGCATGGGATCCTAAATTTCCGAGCCATTTCAAAGAAAGCAATGCATCACTAACTTTAGAATACTTTGAACCTTTCTCTCTAAATTTTTCAATCCTATTATGAAGATCAATTTCTCTACTATTTCTACCTGCAGTGTATTTTCTTATAGAATAATAATCCATTAAGATTTCTAAGGATTGCCTTATCTTATTTAGCGCTGCTTTCTTATCGTCAAAAATATAAGCCATTGACTCTTCAAGCACTTTTCTAGATGATTCTGGAAAATTATTATGGACTAGATTAATATGGATAGGTGGATAAAAATTAATAGGTTGTGCAGTTATTTTTTGTATCGTTTCGACACCGACAACATCATATGTTGCTATATATGTGCCAATAAAAGAGCAGTTTTTATTACAAATTGGACAGGTAGCAATTGCTGATGCAGTTCCAGTTTCTGGCTGTAATACACCATCTCCATGCGGATTTGCTGTAGAAACATTGAATTTCAACGATGACTTCTTGCAATGAGGACAAAGAACAACAACATCAGGAACACCGTCTATTATCCTCACATTCATAAGATCTCTCAAATACTTCATCCAATCTCCACTTATTATTTAAGCTCCTATCATATAATTCATCCTCAAAGATTTTCAACTATCCAGATTTATACAAGATTTTATATCGGATTACTATTTAAAAATTATCTCCGGATCTTCAAAAATGTTCAGAAACGCTTTCGCTTTTATCAGTGTTTCTTCAAATTCTTTTTCAGGGTCGCTATTCCATGTTATGCCGCCGCCCGTCGAGTAAATGAGAGTGTTTCCCGACCTTTGAATGGTTCGGATCGGAATATTGAAAACCGTGTCGCCGTTAAGTCCGGTAAATCCGATCGCTCCGGTGTAGATATTGCGTCTATGTTTTTCTAGTTGAGAAATGATATTCATTGCACTGATCTTTGGCGCTCCGGTTATCGATCCGCCGGGGAAAAGCGACTTGAAAAGCTCAATCTGCTTATGTTTTTCAATTTTACCGCTTATTTTTGAAACCAGATGGAACAGTGTAGGGAATTCCATAAGTTCAGCGTGATAGTCAACTTTTACAGAACCGCAGGTAGCATGCTTTCCAATATCATTTCTGACAAGATCGACTATCATTGCAAGCTCTGCTCTATCTTTTTCACTATTTTTCAACTCATTTTTTAAGTGCCTGTTTTTTTTATCATTATCACCTTTTTTAATTGTCCCTTTTATCGGGAAACTGCTCACTTCAGTTCCATTTTTCACATGGTAGAAACATTCAGGCGATATCGAAAGCACTTCACATTCCTCACTATTTATGAACGCGGCATAGTCAGCATGGTTCTGAGTCAGATATCTATAAAACAGGAACCAGGATGGAATGTCTGTTTCAACTTTTACCGGATAAGTGAAATTGACCTGATAGACAGAACCTTCACCGATAAGCCTTCTGATCTCCGTAACTGCATCACGGTACTCTTTTTTTGAGATCAATGCTTCTGCCTTGACACCTGAAATGTCGAATATTTGTTCAGGAACAGGCGTTGCAAGTTCTTCTAAATACTGCGTTTTTCGTTCTTCTACTGTGTTTTTGGAAATATCAGTTTCAAGAAGTATAAGTTCAGCTTTTTTCTCAAAATTATCAATAACAATAAAGCTGTCTGAAAATACAAACTGAAAATCTGGAACTTCGATTGTATTTCTTTCTGCCGGAGCAATATTTTCAAAATATCTTACACATTCATAATTTATCCAGCCTGAAAAAAGCGGTATTGGAATATCAGCGATTTTGCTGAATTCTTTCAATGAAAACAAATCATTAAGCACATCGCCAAACTCTGTTTTGCTGTCTAATTTAAACAATGGATTCAGCGACATAATTGAAAACCTGCCAAGATCTGAATTCAGCCCCGAACTGTAAAAAAGAACCCGATCTTTTTTGCGACCGGTCAGGAAAGAAAGCTGTAACAGATCCGGAATGTTATTGAGCACCAGTCTTTCAAAAGAGTGAATTTTAATATTAACCAATAACAAATGCTCCGACATGAAAATCTTTTGAAGGATAACAGAATCGCTTTGTTTTGCAAAATCTCACAATTGACTTAATTGTGTAATAAACGAAATGTCGGTGTAAAAATCAGTCAGCGTTCACCGTAATGTTCATTTTTTGTGTTGCGGCGGCCTGTTTCAAGGTCATGGTCACGCTCATTTGAGCTTTTCTGGAATGGTGCCAGGCTGTTGACCCTTATCTGTTTGCCTTTATGGACAAATTCGGTGCCTGTATATTCAAGTCTCTGAAGCACAAAAATATTACCCGGAAGTGTGCTGACTAGAAAAAATGCGTCATCTTTTTTTCCGAAATTTGTGTTCATCTGAAGTCTCATGAACGATGCACCGCTTGCTTCCGCCCTTGTCAAAGTCTTTTTTGCCGTTTCCATTAATTTTCTCCTTTAACTGAGTCTATTTTCATATTGCCCGAGGCTGTTTTTGCTTCAATTTCAATATCTGATCCTTTGCATCCTGATTGAGAATGAGTTTCGTTTTTTATTGCTTTGAGAATTTCATCAATAACTGAACCTGCCGGACTTTTCTCAATTTCAGACTTTACTTTGCTGTAATCAAAAAAAAGGGAAAAAGCCGAAATGTAGCAGATAATGCCGATTGTAAACAGTATTATAACTATCCATCTTTTACGCATTGACCCCTCCTGCCTTTCTAGCGATGTCAATGTTAAAATTCACCCACCACTTTATCGCTTTTACCGCAAGTTTTGTCAACCAGCCGAGAACTATTATCATTCCGATGCCCAGAGAAACAGTGCCGGTACCGAAAAGTGTAAGAAATGGAGCAAGCAGAAAATTCAGAATAGGAATTGTTACATTTATCAGTCCGGCAACTGCAATGATAAAGCCTACAGCAACAGCGGCAAAGCTTACTGCCCATAAAGCGAACCAGACCCAGAAAAGCGTTAGAAGCGGCGTGAAAAACACTGTCACATTCACAGCAATAAGCAGGGCGGCGACAACCCACATCTTTGTTTTATCAGGGTTTTTCGAAGACTCTGCTCTGTCTGTCTTCTCCCCGGTATACTGAAGGGCTATTTCTTCAGGAGAACCGAGCGAAACAGAGATCTCCGCTTCTGATTTGCCTTTTTCCAGCCCGATCCTGAAATGTTCTTCATAATCGGCAACAATATCTTCGATCTCTTTGAAAGTAAGACCCGAAAGACTGTCTCTCAATTTTGTGATAAAAAGTGCCTTGTCCATTATTTACCCCCTTGGAATAATATTGTATCAACATTTTTTGAAAAATGAATCCACTCTTCCTTTAATGTGTTAAGTACCGCTCTTCCTGCCGGTGTCAGGCAGTAATATTTTCGTGGCGGACCTCCGCTCGATTCTGCCAGATAAGTTTCACAATAACCTTCCGTCTGGAGTTTACGGAGCAGCGGATAAATGGTCCCTTCAGCTATCTCGATGTTCTGGGAAATTCTGGCAACAAGTTCATACCCGTAGCAGTCGCCTTCGGCTATAACTGAAAGTACACACATATCGAGAACCCCTTTTTTGAATTGTATGTTCATGACACCCCCTACAAGACAATACACGGTATTATATATCACACGCTACTGTGCATTGCAAGGTATTTTTTCTTTATCTGGAACTTTTTTTTCTTTCATGTATAATTTTATTCAAGTTTTTTTATATATGGAGATCAAATATGAGCTTCAGATTTCTGATCGTTCTTGTCATTGCTGTTATTTTTTCATTAGGCTGTAAAAGCAAACATTCGAACCATTCTGATGAAGATATCTTTTCCGATTCTGACAATTCAGGTGATTCAGATGTTTTTTCCGACATTGATACAATTGAAGACAGTGACGCTGTTCTCGACAACGATTTTGTTGACGATGTTGAAACGGCAGATGATGACAATGTTGTGATCTCCGATCCGGATATTGCTGAACCTGATGAAACTCTTGATGAAAATGATACAGAAACCCTTGATTCGGATATTATTGATGCTGATGCTACCGACGAAGAGATTCCCGATCCTGACACTGCTGATGAAATATCCACTGACACAGATTCTGCAGATGACATTGTCATACCTGATGAAGATACTGCAGATCCCGATGTGGTTGTTTTTGATGAAGACTATATGACAGATGATGAGATAGTCGCAAATTGTGCTGACGGAATGTGCGATATCCCTGCCGGTCAGTTCACTATGGGTTGCGCTCTTACAGACCTTGATTGTAATTCTGATGAAACGCCTAGACATTCTGTAATACTTTCATCTTACAAAATAATGAAAAACGAAGTCACTGTTTCTGAATATGAAGCCTGCGTAACTGCCGGGAACTGCAATAACAGTACCCCTACCCAGATTCATTATGCAGTATGGAGCAATACCACGAATTATATGTATTGCAACCTCGGGTCATCAAGAGAAAGCTCACAGCCGATGAACTGTGTCAGCTGGTACGGTGCAAAAGCTTATTGCGAGTGGCTTGGAATGAGACTTCCGACCGAAGCGGAGTGGGAATATGCCGCAAAGGGTAATGATGACAGGATATATCCCTGGGGTGATACTGATGCAACTTGTGATTATGCAGTCATGAAAGAAGCAGGATTTCTCGGATGCGGAACCGGAACAACATGGGTGGTAGGAAGCAAAACTGCAGGCGACAGTCCATTCGGAGCTTCAGATATGTCCGGAAATTTAAGAGAATGGTGCAACGACTCATATTCTGCAACATATTATTCAGTTTCTCCTCAGATCAATCCTCAAGGACCTGCAAGCGGCTCTTACAAAGTTCTCAGAGGCGGATCATGGTATAGAAATAAAATAGATCTAAGGGCATCAAGCCGTTATTTCAGCAGCTCGGCAGACAATCTTCTCGATAGTTTCGGATTCAGGTGTGTCGCTAAGTGATATTATCCACAGCACTTTTTATATTTTTTCCCGCTTCCGCATGGGCAAAGATCATTTCTTCCGGTCTTCGGAACTTCTCTTTTCATCTGTTCGGGAGAGACAGCTTCACCGTCCTCAAAAAGCCACTTCTTTCCTTTTTTTATGAAATGCGCTTTTTCATGATGAGCCTGTGTTATATTCTCAACAGTTGAATACGCCTTGAATTCAACTATCCCTGTAGAATCATCGGCACCACCCTTTTCAATGCTTATTATTTCGAGTCCTTTCCAGTTAGTATTTTCAGCCCATCTTTTAACAGCTTCCCGCGTCATTGCGTTGGGCTGATCAGGAGAGACAGTATTCATTATAAAATCAATCTCATGCTCAACAAATGCAGAATATCTCGCCCTCATCAACTCTTCTGCAGTTTTAGGATTTGATTTCCCTTTGACGAACAATTCACAACAATCACTGTAATTTTTTCCGCTTCCGCAATGACATGCTTTCATTTTTTCTACCTCCAGTCAAAAAACATGGCGATTATAATTTGATTTCTGTTAAAATCAATGAACTGTTTTTAACATGTAATTGAATCTTGTGTGCATTTTTTGACTTTATTCAACTTATAGCCTAATATCCATTAATATTTTACAGTAATTCGAGGATTGAATGAACTGCAACAGCAAAATAAGGTTACTTTCAAGTGAAAAGCTGGGTATAAGATCTTCCATTGAAGCGTTCATTGCTTCAAAGATCACTGTAGACTGGCAACCTTGCAAAGAACTATTCCAAGCCGTTTCAGGAGCAGTTTCAAAAGATCAGTTTGAAAATACAATTGAATATTTCATTGAAATGGAAGCTGTTGAAAAAGAGTCCGGCAGATCGACTGTTCTTGAATTCAATGAAGGTGCTGATTTCAGAGATTACACCGGTATCAATTTTAATTCCGATGAACTCAAAGAAGCTCCTGAACTTCCTATCAACTTTAAAAAGGAAATGCTTTTTCTATATTATTACGGCAGTAATATAAACTATTACAAAGTGTTGAATCTAAATGCTGAAACAGGAGAGAGTTTTCAGAAAATTTCTGAAAAATGCAATTTTTACAGAATGATAACTGCCGGCAGACACTTTGAAGGAATTGAGCTGGGAACTTATAAAACTAAAATTGAAAAAGTACGCACAATTATAAAAACAGCCTGTCAGATAGAAGAAATCAACGCTAGGGAGGATTATGACAGCTCGTTAAAATCTCAGTCAAAGTCTGATGCGACGATCTCCTTAGAAAAGCCGGCAAAAACACCTCTGAAATCTGCAGAGGAACATTTTATACTTGCAATCAGATATAATCATGAGAAAGATCTTAAAAAAGCTCTTAACGAAGTACTTATTGCGAGTCAGCTTAATCCTGAATGTTCAGATTATCTTGATCTTAAAAAAGAACTTACGGAAAAATTGAAAAGTGAAAGAACTTCTATTCTTTTCAAAGCACTTGAAAGTAATGATTCACTTCTTCTTGACGAAGCTAAGCTTGAAAAAGTTATATCGGGTATAGTTGAGTTGACAGAATCTTCGCCTCTTGCTCATTTAAGGCTGGCAAAAATAGCTCTTGAAAAAGACATGCCGGAAATGGCAGTTCAGCACGCATATGAAGCCGTTGAAAAAGATCCCGATCTTAAAAACGAAGTCGAAGATATCATAAGAATGGCAAACAGAAAAATGAAAGAACTTTATATGCTGCCTGACGAACAGAAAACCTATCAGATAAATAATAAAGATTCTGGTAGAAAAAAATAAAAATATATTTATAATCCACTCTGGTGTGTGTTTAATTTGAGGGAAAAAATGAAAGAATCTTTATTACTATGGACGCTGTTAATTATTCTTCTGACCACGGCCTGCACTGTCAACGAGGAAAACACTATTGACAACGGAAACTCTGAAACCGCTGACTGTTCTGATGACCTTACTGATGAAATTACCGATTCAGTAATTGATGAAAATGTACAGAACGATACTGAAAATAATGAAAGTGAAGTTTCTGATACAGTCGATGAAATTACAGTTCCGGATGAAGACACAAATATTGACGATACAGATAATACAGAAGCTCCCGATGAAATTATTGACGGAAGCACTCTTGATATCGAGCAGATCTACTTTCCAGGAAAAGTTATGGGTGAAGCAATACTGATAATCGGTCCCGACAAAACTTCTGTGCTTATTGACACAGCAAATGACGGACAGTCAAAGCAGATAGCCGAAGCAATAGTTCGCCGAACTGGAAAAAGCGAAATAGACTGGCTCATAGTTACACATTATCACAATGACCATATCGGCGGATTTGACAATCTTTTCGGAACCGGCGCAAGTGACAAAATAGATGTGAAAAAAGGAATTATTTACCGTGGAATGCTCGACATCGGTTCAGATATGCCAGGCGTTGAAGATTTTAACGAATTCTGCACCCTTACTTCAGGAGAACTTGCTTCCATTTCAATTCCTTTGTGTGAAGGAACAACGATGCCCTGCGGTGGAGGCAGCGGAGGTCCATGGGGAGCGTCCAGCTGCAACGGACTTTTGAAAGGTGATCTGTCCGACAGCTCTGATGATTCTCAAAACATTACATCATTCATTCCTATCGGCGGCGGTGCAAAGATCTATTTTACCCATGCAAACGGCTGGGTTGCTGCAAATGACGGCCCGGTAAAAGCTGAAGATAACGGTATTACGATCGGCTGGGGAAATACAGATGAAGAAAATGCAAGAAGTCTCGGAGCAGTATTGAAATGGGGCGGATTCAATTATGTTTTTGCAGGTGACACTCAGGGCAGAGATATAAAAATGGAGAAATTCATTGCCGGCAGAAGCGATAAACTTCTTGATATCAACGGACAGAAACTTATAGAAACAACTGGTGCCGATGCAGTTCATCTCAGTCACCACGGACTTGCATCATCCACTTCGACTGAATGGGTGGATTGGCTTTTCCCGAACGATGGAAAAAACAGAAATGCTATTGTCGGAACTTCAGGGATATATGTAACCTCTCCTGCTCAGTCTGTGCTTGACTCTCTTGCTCCGAGACTTGGAACAGGCATGGTATGGGCAAACGCAAAAGCGTGGACTTCAGGCAGCAGCCCGAAACTTTTTGTTGCAAATACAGCTGTTACGATTCATGTCGAAAATAACGGCAGTCAGTACAGGATTGTTACAGGAATTGCACCGAACGAATTCAGTTCTGAAACTTTTCAAAGCACTTCGGAATAATTTTCAGAGGAGTTGCAAAATATGTTTTTCAGAAAAAAATGGGCTTTAGTGCTTTCAGGCGGCGGAGCAAAAGGTCTTGCTCATATCGGAGTACTTAAATTCATTGATGAAATCGGTGTAAAACCTGACATGATTGCAGGAACATCTGTCGGCGCCATAATCGGCGGATTTTATGCCTGTGGCATGACAGGGCGTGAAATTGAAGATTTTATTGTGAACGATTTTGAGTTCAAACATTTTTTTGACATGAAATCTCTCCATCTGCCTGACATTTCAATTTCAAAAGCCATAGTTATCGGTGAATCACTGAAAAATCTTTTTCTTAAGCAGGGTGTTGATACCGGAGTCAAATTACATAACATAATCAGCAAGTTGACACAAGACAAGAACTTCGGAGAAGAAACAATTCCTTTTGCATGCAACTCTGTCGATCTTATAAATCACTGTCATGTTATTCACAGGAAGGGAAAAATTGCCGATGCGATTAGAGCTTCCATGTCCGTGCCTGGATTTTTTACTCCTTTTCAAATGGGTGAAATGCTTCTTGTAGATGGCGGAGTTTACAATAATCTGCCTGTTTCAATACCCAGACAACTGGGAATAAAAAATGTAATCGCTATAAATCTTAACCAGAATATCCCTGAAAATATTGAGAAATTTCAAACAGGAATGGATGTAATAATAGAAGCTCTTTTTATAAACAGCAGAATTACCGAGAAAAACCCGGCGAACATTCCGGACCTTGAAATATTTGCCAGCGATAAAAGAAGCAATATTGACCTTTCCAATCCTGAATCAGCCATAAACCACGGATATGAAAGGGCAAAAGAATCAGAAGAAGATATCATGGAAGTTGCCGTTCCGGCATATAAAAGATTTTTTAATAGAAAAAAGTGGACTTTCTCATAAAAGCGGTCGCTTTTTCTATACATCACAATAAACAAGTTGTTTAATTCTTAATTTGCATTTAAATTCAATCAGGAATATACTTGAAAGGTTTTTGTGTTTTCAATATTTCAATAATTTTCGCAACTTAGATAATCGCAGGAGAGATCACTTGAACAATAAATTCCCCATTGTCGGTATAGGCGCTTCTGCAGGAGGGCTTGAGGCATTGGAGCTGTTTTTTGAGAACATGCCCAAAGAAAGCGGCATGGCTTTTGTGGTAATTCAACATCTTGCCCCGGATTATGAAGGTATTCTCCCTGAGCTTTTGCAAAGGGTTACTCCTATGAAAGTCTTTCAGGCAAAAGACCATCTTAAAATTACGCCTGATTGCATATTTGTAATTCCTCCTAATAAAAGCATGTCTCTGCTCAATGGGTTTCTGCATTTGTTCGATCCTGTTGAATCAAGAGGACAACGACTTCCGATAGACATTTTTTTTCGTTCATTGGCTGAGGACAGACAAGAAAAAAGCATAGGAATTATTCTTTCAGGAATGGGATCGGACGGTAGTCTGGGACTTAGATCCATTAAAGAAAAAAACGGCGTTGTCGCAATACAGGATCCGGCTACTGCCAAATTTGACAGTATGCCGGTCAGTGCAATAGAAACTGTAGTTGCCGATATTGTCGCAACAGTCGAAGAACTTCCTTCTAAACTGATTGCTTTTCTGAAATATATTCCGGCGGTTAAAACAGATCTTAAAGTAGATAGTAAAAATAAAAGCAGCATTGAAAAGATCATTATTCTACTCCGCGATCATTGCGGACATGATTTTTCTTTTTATAAAAAAACCACTTTGCTTCGAAGAATTGAAAGACGCAAAGGGATTCACCGGATAGACACATTTTCTCATTATGTCCGTTTTTTACAGGAAAATCCGAAAGAAATTGAAATATTATTCAAAGAACTCCTGATTGGTGTGACAAGCTTTTTTCGTGATGCTGAGGTCTGGAAAAAGCTGAAGGAAAAAGTTCTGCCTGACCTGATGAAAGAAGCGCCTGAAGGAACTGTTATCCGGGCATGGGTAACAGCATGTTCCACCGGTGAAGAAGCATATTCTCTGGCTATAATTTTCAAAGAAATTCAGCAGAAGCTTAAAAAAAACAAAAACCTTTCGCTCCAGATATTTGCTACTGACCTCGACAGCGAAGCTATTGAAATTGCGAGAAAAGGATTCTTTTCATCAAACATTGCAGTTGATGTTTCGCCTGATCGCTTAAATCATAATTTTACCGTTGACGGTGAAGGATACAGGGTAAATCCAGCTCTCCGGGAAATGGTGGTGTTTGCTTCTCAGAATGTTATCAAAGACCCGCCTTTTACCAAGCTTGATATAATTACATGCAGAAACATGCTGATATATATGGAAACGGAATTACAGAAAAAATTGATGTCACTTTTCAACTACAGTCTTAATCCGGACGGAATTATGGTGCTTGGTATCGCCGAAACACCAGGGAATGCAAAAAACAACTTTGTCGATGTTGATACAAAACTTAGAATTTTCAAGAAATCCGGGAAAGCAAATACAATTGAATTTGTTGATTTCCCCAGTTCTTTTTCCCGCAAAAAACCGGAAACAACTGAGAAAATGGCACAAACAAAATTAGAAGACAGCACTCAGTTGCTTGCTGAACAGGCGTTGCTTCAAAGATTTGCTCCTGCCAGTGTAATGGTTAATGAAAAAGGTGACATTCTTTATATTACCGGAAAAACAGGAAAATATCTTGAGCCTGTTGCAGGAAAAGCGAACTGGAATATTCATGTAATGGCTCGCTCCGGATTGCAAAGTGAACTACCGGGTGCCTTCAGGAAAGCTAAACAGACTTTAGACCCCATAATACTGCACAACATTAAATTCGGAACAAATGGGGGAACTCAGTTTGTCGATGTCACCATTCAACGGATTGAAGCTCCCGGTTCTGCAAGATGTCTCATCATGGTTGTTTTTAACGATGTGCCGATAATTATTAAAAATGAAAATGTTCTCTCTAAAACAGGTAAAAAAAGAACATCTGAAAAACAGAAAGAGCTTGAGCTTGAGCTTCGGCGGAGTCTTGAAGACCATCAAAGTATAAGGGAAGAGATGCAGACCGCACAGGAAGAACTTAAATCCACCAATGAAGAGTTGCAGTCCACAAACGAAGAACTTCAGTCCACAAACGAGGAACTGACAACATCCAAAGAAGAAATGCAGAGTTTAAACGAGGAACTGCAGACAGTCAATGCTGAACTTCAAAGTAAAGTTGCAGACTTTATTCAAGCCGACAACGATATGAAAAACCTGCTCAACAGCACAGAAGTTGCAACACTTTTTCTGGATAGGGAATTAAACATAAGGAGATTTACCGATAATGTGATAAAAATATTTAAACTGCGGCATTCAGATGCCGGAAGACCTTTTACAGATCTTGTTTCAAATTTGCATTATCCCGAATTTGAAAATCATACGAGAATGGTGCTGAAAACTCTTACACCAATTGAAACTGCGATCACAACAACAGATAAAAGATGGTTCAATGTCAGAATAATGCCTTACCGGACAGTTGATGACAGAATTGATGGTCTGGTTATAACATTTGCCGACATTACTATTGCAAAAAATCTGGAGTTTAAGCTCAAAAAAACAAACGAAGCTCTTCTGGAGGCAAAAAAACCATGAATGATGAAAAAAACAGATCTGATTCCATGAATCTTCGACAAAAGGCTGAAACACTGCTGGGAAAGAAGTCCGATTTAAAAAAACCATCCATTTCTGAAGCCGACAATCTGAAACTCATACACGAACTTGAAGTTCATCAGATAGAGCTTGAAATGCAAAACGAAGAACTTATGTTTGCCCGGTCAGAAGCGCAGACTGCTGCTGAAAAATATACCGAGTTATACGATTTTGCTCCGATAGGATATTTTACACTTTCCCAAAATGGTGAAATTTTAGAAACAAACCTTTGCGGATCGCAAATGATAGGCAAAAACCGTTCACATTTAAAAAACAGTCAGTTTCGTTTTTTCATTTCAGATGAAACGAAGCCGGTTTTCAACCTTTTTTTTGATACTATATTTAAAGACACCGTAAAAAGAACATGCGAAGTAACCCTTTTAAACAATGATAACATTGGAACACCAGTCTATCTTCATGGAATCGCTATTGAAAACGGGAAACTCTGCTTTGTCACAATGGTTGATATATCAGAACGCAAAAGAGTTGAAGAAGGTCTTCAAAAGATCCAAAGGATTGAATCACTTGGTATTCTTGCCGGAGGGATCGCACATAATTTTAACAATCTTCTTTGCGGAATATTCGGTTATATTGATATGGCGTATGAAATTTCAAACGAAAAACAGGTGAAGAAATATCTTTCTGAAGTTTTGAGCAATATTGACCGGGCACGCGGATTGACCCAGCAGCTTCTTACATTTTCAAAAGGCGGAGCTCCTGTAAAAAAACTCGATCACTTGCAGCATATTTTAAAAGAAACTGTTCAATTTGCACTAAACGGATCAAATGTTTCATGTAATTTTGATCTCTCTGATGATCTGTGGACATGCAATTTCGACAGAAATCAGGTGGAGCAGGTCATTGACAATTTAGTAATTAATGCCAGACAATCCATGCCCGCAGGCGGAACGATCCGGGTTTCAGCACAAAACCTTTCCCTTGCACAGGATGAACATCCGTCACTTTCTGCAGGCTGTTATATAAAAATATCGATTCATGACAGTGGCAACGGAATATCAAAAGAGATCCTGCCCCGCATTTTTGATCCTTATTTTACAACAAAAACCTATGGGAACGGTCTTGGACTTTCCACAAGTTATTCAATAATCAGCCGTCACAACGGATCGATCGA
>Ga0116171_10003222_pt1 | contig 15147 bp, 13 predicted proteins | sample AD_JPNHW2_MetaG_FD_89798 | JGI IMG/M metagenome (GOLD analysis project Ga0116171, IMG submission 89798) | Active sludge microbial communities of municipal wastewater-treating anaerobic digesters from Japan - AD_JPNHW2_MetaG | ecosystem: Engineered > Bioreactor > Anaerobic > Digestate | place...
ACGTGAGAATGATTAAGCGAAAAGTATTTATCGTCAAAAGACTAAGGCTTGGACGGCGAAAGTCGAAAAAGACATCTTTTCTCCCTCCTATCCCAAGACTTTTGCCTCCCTCCTGCATATCGAAAACCAAAGCTTTCTATTCGATGTACATTAAATGCCAGAGCATGAAGAGCATGTCCTTCTGCATCACCGCCCTTGGCAAAATGGCCATAGTCGATGAGGGCAGGTCCATTACGCAGCTCTGCCTCCCCGGAGAGCTGCCGCCAAGCGACGCCGCCCTGCAGAATACGGACCTCCTGGATGAGGCGATAGAGCAGCTCAAAAGCTACCTCTGCGGGGAGCGCAGGGTCTTCGAACTGCCTCTGGCCCCACAGGGAACCGACTTCATGCAGCGCGTCTGGCAGTGCTTGCTGGCCATACCTTACGGCGAGACGAGTTGCTACCGGGAGATTGCCGAGTCATTGAATAAGCCTCTGGCCTTCCGGGCGGTAGGGGCTGCCTGCCGCAGAAATCCCCTGCCGCTGTTCATCCCCTGCCACCGAGTGATAGGCAGGGACGGCAGCCTGACCGGCTACCGGGGAGGGCTGCAGATCAAAGAGCAGCTCCTGAATCTGGAAGGAGCAGACATAGGAAAGAGAGAATGCCACAAGGATCGAAACCCCAGACGATGAGATGGAGCTGAGAGGGAGAAGGCCTGACAAGGAACATTTTATATGGTTTGCCGGAGCCTAAAGGCATGAAGCACTATGGTCCTGGAAAACTTAGGCGGGTCGCTGCGCAATGCCCTGAAGAAAATTGCGTCTGCGAATAAGATCGACAAGGCACTGGTAGACGATGCCGTGCGGGAGATTCAGCGCGCACTGCTGCAAGCCGATGTGAATGTCAAACTGGTGATGCAGCTCTCCAATACCATCAAAGAGAGAGCATTAAACGAGAAGCCTGCTGCTGGCATGAATCCTCGCGAGCATGTCATAAACATAGTCTACCAGGAGCTGATCAATCTGGTGGGAAGGGGAAGCGACATTCCCTTAAAGAAACAGAACATCATGCTGGTCGGACTGCAGGGCTCGGGAAAGACCACCACTGCGGCAAAGCTGGCCACCTTCTTTCAGAGAAAGGGACTGCGCACGGCGGTCATCTGTGCCGACACCTTCCGGGCGGGAGCCTTCGACCAGCTCAAGGCTCTCTGCGAAAAGCAGGGCATCTTCTTTTACGGTGAGAGGGGAAACACCGATGCTCCGGCTGTGGCCAGGGCCGGCCTGGAGGCCGCCAGAAAGTATGATGTGAGGATCGTCGATACCGCCGGTCGGCATGCCCTGGAAGACGACCTGATCCAGGAGATGAAGGATATTCATGCGGCGGTCAACGCCGAGCAGAAGCTCCTGGTGATGGATGCTGCCTTAGGCCAGCAGGCATCCGAGCAGGCCCGGGCCTTCAATCAGGCGGTATCCATAACCGGCGTCATAATCACCAAGCTGGACGGGACCGCCAAGGGCGGCGGGGCTCTGTCCGCTGTGGCCGAGACCCACACCTCTGTGGCCTTCATCGGCGTGGGCGAGACGCCCGCCGACCTGGAGAAGTTCGAAGCAGACCGCTTCATCTCCCGCATGCTGGGCATGGGAGACATCAAGACGCTCATCGAGAGAGCCCAGGAGGTGCAGACCGATCAGGAGGTCGATATGGACTCCCTCATGCGGGGCAAGTTCTCCCTCAAGGACATGTACCAGCAGATGGAGGCCATGAACAAATTGGGCCCTCTCAAGCAGATCATGCAGATGCTTCCCCTGGGCGGCCTGGGAGTGGAGCTGTCCGACAAGGAGTTTCAGATGACCAAAGACCGGCTGGACAAGTATCGGGTGGTCATGGACTCCATGACGAAGGGCGAGCTGGAGGATCCCAAGATCATCACTGCTTCGCGCATCAAGCGCATATCGAGGGGCAGCGGGGCCTCGCCGGAACTTGTGCGCGAGCTTCTCAAATCCCATCAGGCCATGCAGAAGGCCATCAAGGGCATGCGGGGGGGAGCCGGAAAGATGAACATGAAGCGGCTCATGAAGAGGTTCTCTCCCGGAGCCAAGCAGGCATAGGCATCCGGACCGGGCAGGCTCCCTAGCAGGCAGGCCAGGCAATGAGGCAGGCAATTCTCCGGTCAGGGCATGGAGCAGATGCGTGGGCCACTACAGCCGTTACTGTAGCCATCTGCCCCGGGCCGTGTTGGAGTTGAACATATTTTCAGGCATGTCTGCCCCTGACGCACCGGCAGATCGGCTGAAGTATCCCGCAAAGCTGCTGCTACCGTCCTCCGTCAGGCGAATCACATAGATTTCTCCGGAGGGTGCCGTCACATTCAAATTGAGTTTTCCGCCTTGCAGCCATCCCTCCACCTGGACCGGCTCCGCTTTGACGGTCTGGCCGCTCCGGGAGGACGTCAAATTGCCCATTCCAGATATAGCGCCATCTTTTTCGGAAAGCTCAAGCTCAAGGCTGGCGTTCTCCCGGCTGTCGTTGCCGTCGCTCAAAGATATGGCAATCATGCGGGAACCATCCGCTTCCGCAGCCCCCACAGTGGATATGCTCTCTTCTCCGTACTCCCGGAGGAACTCGTCGTAGCTGTCCATGGAGATGTCCACGGCAGAGTCGCCCAGATAGTTGTAGGATGCTCCGCCCCCACCCAATGAGCAGCATTTGGACTGGGCCGGCGAGCCGCAGGACATAAGCAGTGCCGTGAGAAGCATCAGACGCATCAGCAGCATTATCCGGGCCCCCGGACGCGTGACAGGATTTGCGCTCATTGATTCTGCTCTGCTATGTTTTGTACGGCGCTGCCCACCCAGGCACCGGAGGTGGCGCTGGGACTTGATCCTTTGCCCAGGGCCAACCCATTGCCCTCTCCTTCGGCAAGAACCAGGCTTGCTGTGACCGTCCCCGATCCGGACGACCCGTCGGCAGAGAGTAAATCATACTCGCCTGCCAGGGTCGTGCCGGATGTTGAGAGGGACAGCCGCAACGACTCCAGCCCATCCACCGAGGAGACAAAGAGGCTCGGGCTGCTTGCTGCCACAGAGCCGGCGGCAATTACAGATACAGTCCTATCGCCGGAGGACATGATTCCTGAGCCCATGATGAAATCGCCTTTCTGGCGGATCTGCAGGTCGATGTGGCGGAGGGAAGAGCCCGCCAGGTCGAGCGACCAGCTTCCCGTGAGGTTGGCCAACGTGGAGGCCGCCCCCAATTCCGACGTAGATGCCGATCCCTTGCCCACGGTCAGGGCGGGAATTATCCCCGTGCCCGTGCTCACTGTGCCCATGTAGCCCTGCGATGATGCAATTGCCGAAAAACAACTGAGCAAGATAATTGATATTAGAATTGCTTTTGCTGCCGAGACTGCCTTAGCTGCCATAATAGCCCGATATGAAGGATGTCGTTAATAATGGTAATGCTAAAAAAAGAGAATGATAGGATGATTTAAGCCGTCTGATTGGCCTGCAAAGGCAAAGCTGCCTGGACCGGCTGCTGGGCCTGGACCGGCTGAACTGCTGCCGTAGACAGGGGAGCAGTCGGTGCCGCCGTTCCCTGCATGGAGAGCAGGCTGCCGAAGGCCACACCAGGCTGGGTTACTCCCGGAGCGGTATAGACATAATCTCCGTCCATGGAGCCCTGCCTTATGGTAAGGCTCAGGCGATAGAGCGTGCTGCTTGCCAGCGGGCTGACATAGAGGGCCAGACGGTCGCCCAGGACCGTACCGCCTGCGGTGACAACCGTGGAAACACCGTTTTCGGTAAGCTCCCCGGAGCCGAATACTGCGTCTTGTGTCTGATACAAATTGAGCTTGAGGAAGCTGGTATCCACATCAGTCAGGGTAAAAGCCCAGCTTCCCGCCGCCGGAGCCATTCCGACGCCAGAAACGACAGATACCGGCGTTCTGACTCCCTTATCAGCAGGAACGTGGGGGCTCATGCCCGTGTCCTTTCTTATGACGAACAGGCTCTCATTTCGGAATGAGAGTGCCGAGTCATTTACATCCTTAACAAGTGTGTCCGCTCCACTGCGGACTTCCTGGTAGATCTCACTGCCCGATGTGCCGTCTGCCGGAAAAGCCGACTCTGCAAGATAGTCCTTTGGGCCCTGGGCAAAGGCAGTCAGAGAAAGACATACCACAAAGGCCAAAGCTATCACCACACTAATTTTTCCCATTCTCCTGATACCTCCGCTCCAAAAATCAACTGCTGAGATCTTAAAGCTTGCCCTTCATCCAATTGCAGAATATAGGAAAGGCGATTGCATCAGGGGACGGTCATCCTCATCCAGGCCAATATTATGAGGATCGTCGCTGATACCGTCACGATCTCCGTCTTCCATCGAGCTGCCGGCCCAGAGGTTTCCCAGGCGGCTGCTGAGGGTCCTTCCCTGAAATCGATACGATATATCCTGAGGAGAGGTCCAGGTGTTGGTGGATATGAAGGAGTGGACATCGCGAGAATTGCCCATAAATGTATTCAAATAGATCTGATTTCCGCTGGAATGCTGGGGATATACGCCTTCATCCAGAGAAAGGCCCTCATAATTGAAGCTGATATTATTAAAGCTGACTTGATTGTTCCCGCTGCCTATAAGCCTTATCCCCTGATGGCAGCCTGCGGCCTCATTTCCGGTTATATTGCAGCCGGAAGAAGCCGTAATGCCTATGCCGATGTTTTTGCTCTGAATGGTGTTATTCTCAAGATTGTTTTGCATGGAATCTTCGACCATTATACCATCGACATTTAGAGAGAGATCATTGGACTTTATGCTATTGTTTGCAGATCCATCCAGGCGGATTGCAGTCTCGCCTTGCAGGATTTCATTTCCGGTCAGGCTGATATTGCAGGAATGAAGAAGCGAGACCGCATGGCTGCACCCATCCAGACGATTTTCCAGGAGAGTGCAAACGCTGCTATTGTCCAGGAGGACGCCGGTCGGGCAGTCGTCGATGTCGTTTCCATTGATGCTGATATCTGTGGATGAATTGAGGCGGATTGCTGCCGCAGAAATCCTGTGGAGGGCATTTTCAGAGATCGTACCATTGCAAACATCCCGCAAGACGATTCCCAAATCTCCGCCAACAATTTGATTTCGGGAGAGCGAATTTCCCTCGCAGACGCCCATGATCGCGATAGCCTCCCGGTTGCCCCGAAAGGCATTGCCTTCCAGGATATTGCGGCTGCTTGCCACCATCTGAAGGCCCTTATCGAAGTTCGTGTTCACCTGATTGAATGAGAAGTTGTTTGCCGACGAATCCTCGAAAAATGCTCCACTGCCAGCGGAGATATTGCTGAAGATATTTCTTTGCATGAGATTTCCGTTCGAAGAGATCAGGTGGATGCCGTACTGCTCGTTGAGTCCAGCATTGTTGCCCTCAAGGCGATTTTCATGGGAGAAGAATAGGGTAATTCCGCTTCCATCGTTGTCCTCCAGGTCATTGTCTGCTACGAGATTGCCGCAGGAGTCCCACAGGTAAATGGCATAGTCGTTTTCCGATGCAGTGTTGTTGGATATGGCGTTTCCTCGAGATCGGTAGGGGTAAAACCCATAGTCGTTGTTGATGGCTGAATTGTTATGCACAGTATTATTACTTGAATTTGATAATACTATGCCATAATCGTTGGTGATCATCAAATTATCCTTAATGACATTGCCCTGGGATTGATAGAGCTTTATAGCTATGCCCATGTTTTCACTGGCATTATTATTGACAATGAGATTATCCTCAGAATCGATTGCTATGATCCCTGCCTGGTTATTGCTGCAGAAGGAATTATCGGAGATGTGATTGTCCCTTGACGAAAAGATGACAAGACCGCCCAGATAATTATCATCCACCTCATTTCCGACAACGGTGTTGCCGTCAGAGGAGATGAGGATACCTACGGCATTTCCTTGCATGGTATTATTGGCGATGATGCAATTTCGAGAAGTCACCAACACAGCCGCCCCGGACCAGTCGGTAGCCCCGAAGAGGTCCATGCCTTCCACCTTCGCACCCTCCGCCGTGATCCGGATGGCAGAGCCCCCATCTTCAGCCGTCAGAAGAGGCCGGCCACCTCCTGCCGTCTCCGCCCCCCGCAGGATCAGGCTCTTGTTGATGATGATGCTCTCCCGATAGCTTCCCGGCTGGATCTCGATGACGTCTCCGGGAAGGGCGGAATTGATGGCCTGCTGGATGCTCTGGCCCGGGAGAATGGATATGTGCGACGCTTCCGCGGTCGGCACGGCAGAAAAGCCCATTAAAATGAAAAGAAGAATGGCGAGCAGAGGCCTGGCCGATTCTAATGAGCTGCAAGTCATTGCCCATCTTCCTTGATGCGGCTTAAATCGGCTCTAAGGCCGTCTGACATCTTTGCATCTGTCAGATTGGCATCATGTAGGGATAGAAGGGTAAACTTATCGTATTTTATATGTTCAAGGTTGGCCCCGGTGAGGTCGGCACCCGTCAACTCCACCCGGTCAAAGCTGGCCTCTCTCAAATCCGCTCCCATCAAATTGGCATTGGCGAGATACACCAGTATCAGGTCAGATCCGCGAAGGGACGAGCCGGAGAGGTCAACGCCGCGCAGGTCCGTCTCGCAGAGCCTCACCCGATCCAAAACGGCCCGGCGCAGCACGCATCCCGCCAGCCGGGCCGAATCGAGGTCTGCATCAGAGAGGTCGGCACCAGTGAGGTTGGCTCTTGTCAGGTCGGCATAGGGAAGTTTGGCCGAGTTCAGGCTCGCCCCCATGAGCCGGGACTCGGTCAAATCGGCATAGTCAAGGCTGGTCCCGACCAAATTGGCATTGCTCAAGTCAGCGCCCATGAGATAAGCCCTGGTAAAGTCGGCTCCGGACAGGTCGGCTCCATTGAGGTTTGCGCTGTAGAGCTCTGCCCTGGAGAACTGGCCGCGGGAGAGATAGCTTTTGGACAGGTCAGCCCAACTGACGTGAGCGCCGATGAGGTTGGCGCTGATCAGGTATATTCCCTCGAGGTTAGCCCCGGAGAGATCGGTTCGAAAGAGCCTGGCATCGGTCAGGTCGGCATTGGAGAGATTGGCGTCGGAGAGGTCCGCCTCTGTCAAATCCGCCTTCTTTAAAACGGCATGGCTGAGAATCGCGCCGGACATCCGGGAATAGGCCAGAAGGGCTCCGGAGAGATCGGCCTCATTCATATCTGCCCCGCTCAGGTCTGCTGCCGTCAGGTCGGCTCTCGCCATATCAGCATTGCGGAGACGGGTGTTGGTGAGCCATGAGGAACGGAGATATGCCCCGCTCATATTGCAGCGGCTGAGATTGGCGCCTGAGAGGTCCGACTGATTGAGATGGCTGCCACGCATATTGATATTGGAGAGGTCCAGGCCGGCCAGGCTGGCGCGATCCGTCATCCTGGCGCTCAGGTCGTGCTGCCCCCCGGCAGAGGCGCACACGGCAGTCAGTGCGCCGGCCAGCAATGCTCCGAGCATCAATAAGGCCAGCGCAGGCGGTCTCAAACAATGCCTTCTCATAGATCCCCATACTTTTGATTCTTAATTATATCCTCATAACATTTTAACTTTCTGGTGAGATTCTAGCGGCCTCCTACTTTGATTTCTTCATCGCCGCCATAGCCGCCGCCAGCATTATAGGACCGTCGAAGCTGCCCCGCGCCCGGCTGGAGTCTATGAAGATTTTGTCCATCATCACCGGAGCGCCGTAGGAATCGGCTCCGCATAGTAAGAGCAGCGTGCGAAAGATCAGATTTCCCGACACTCCCTCCGGAGCGATGACGATATCGTCTCCCCGGCAGCCTTCAATCAAAATTCCCCTGTGGCTGGCGGAAACACCGGCGCTGCGGGCCTTCTCTGCGATCTCCTCCCCCTCGGCGAGACTGACGTCCACCCGCCGGCAGCGGCCCACGTCCTCCATGCGCCCCCCGGAGAGCACCGCCGCCCGGGGGGTAACGCCCAGCCTCTGCAAAAATTCCGCCCCGCCGAGGAGAAGCTGCAGTCGGTCCGCCGCCGTCTCTCCCTCATCGATTCCCACCGGGCCCAATAGAAATGCCCAGCCGCCCACCTCCAGCAGAGCCAGCCGGCGCACTCGCACAGAAAACCGATCGGCCAGGGCGCGCATGGTCCTGCCGGCGGGCAGGCTCCCCCGAACTGCTCCGTCCACCTCGTCCTCCGCCAGGAGGCGCACCAGCTCCGTCCAGGGCTCCTCCGCCGGATGGCATTCAAATCCCGGACAAGATAGACCCTCCAAAAGCCTCTCGCACCCCGTCTCGCCCACCAGTACCAGGTCTGCATACCTTCGGGCCGATTGCAGGGAGGCAATCAGACCGCCATCGGCATTCCAGATTCCTATGCCGATCCGCGCCCGCCGGGACCCGGCCCCCTCCTCCAGTGAACGAATAAAATCAGAGTCCATTGTAGATCATTTCAGTGAATTCCGGTCACACAGTCCTTCTCCAGGTCGAAGAGCACGACCTCCTCCTCTCCGCTGCGGATGATGAGCTTTCTTCCCTCCGTCACCCGGCCGATGACCCGCGCCGTGAGGCCCCGGACCTCGAATACCGCCATAACCTCTTCCGCGCTCTCCGGTCGGGCAGTGACCACAAAGCCCATGCCGGGATACATCTTGAGCCAGGCCCCCAGGTCGAGACCGGAGGGAACGGCGATGGCATCTACGTCCACCACTGCGCCCACCCCGCTCGTCTCCAGCAGCATGGCCAGTGTACCCAGGAGCCCCGGATTGCTGATGTCCTTGCCCGCTTTGACCAGGCCCTTTTCCCCCAGCTCCTGCATACAGGATAGCTGCCTTCGCAGGACTTCGCCCTCTTTGAAGCTGGTGGAGTCGAAGTTGATGGCGAATTTGGGATGAGGCCGGCCGTCCATATCGGCTGCAGCGATCACCACCTCCCCCGGCAGGGCGGTGCTGCTCAAAATCACCCCGCCCTTCTTTGCCTTGCCCAGTATGGCCACGTCCAGGGCGCTGTAGGGTGTGTCGGGATGCAGGTGGCCTCCTATGATGGGCACGCCAAATTTCTCGATTGCCTTCTTCATGCCGGCGAGGACCCTCTCCGCCACCTCCTGATCGGCCACGGAGAGCACATCCACCATAGCCACCGGCCAGCCGCCCATGGCAGCGATGTCATGCACATTGACCAGCACAGAGCAGTAGCCTGACCACTCCGGATCGACCTCCATCAGCCGCGACCAGATGCCATCCGCGGCCAGGAGCATAACAGAATCGCCGTCATCGATCACCGCGGCATCCTCTCCAAAGGAGGCGATGATGCGTTCTGATTCTATGGGAAAGAATTGCAGGAGATTTCCGATCTGCTTTTTGCGGGTGATGCCCACAAATCCCCGCAGATTTGAGGCCAGAGATTCAAGTTTCATTGAGGAGTAGTGAGGGTACGATCAAAAATAGATGACGCTTTGCCCATGATTTGACCTCCACTGGAAAAATGTCCTAATAAATTTGTATAAGTTTTTGCTGATGTTGAAACGAATTAACTCTTTAAATAATAGTAATACAAAAATTTCGTGTTTTCTCCTAATAACATTATCTATAAATCGCAAATACATGCGAAGTAAAGGGGTTAACTAATAATTTATATTAGTAAGTTAGGATTTTCGTCATCATCAGGCATCTCATCCGAAAGAGGCCTCTGCCAAAAATGCTGCTATAAATTACAGATGGCCATCTCATCTTTTCCATCATGCTTAGAATTTGGCTTTCGATGCCTTCTCATCCTTTTTCCCGGACGATTCGTCCATGACAGAAAAACTTTATGAGCCAGCCCGCCGATGATACAGGAACAGGTGCCGGCTATGCTTATGAAGGATTTCAGGCAGGGGCGCACCCTTATGGCCAGCCTCGACCACGGTGCGGATATCATAGGACAGATTTTATATATTGCTGAGAAGAAAGCGATCAGGACGGGATTGGTAAGCGGAATCGGCGCTCTATCCAGGGCGGAACTGTCATGCTACGATCAGGCCGCCCACAAATACGGCAGCATCCGCATAGACCAGCCAATGGAGCTGGCAGCGTTCTCCGGAAACATCTCGCTTCTGGGGGAGAAGGCCTTCCTCCATGCCCATGCCGTTTTGTCGGACGGGTCCGGCAGGACCATCGCCGGCCACCTCATGTCAGGCACCATATTCGCCGCCGAGGTCTGCCTTCAGGAGCTCTTGGGCCTGCCTCTGAAGAGGTCCGCCGACCCGGCAACGGGCCTGAACCTCTGGAGCGAATAGATGAAAAATTCGGAATACTTTGATTTTCTGGAAAGCGGCCTGCAAGATGCCATGAGCCTTGCCCAGGCGGCCCGGAGCCGGGGACTGGACCCGACCACCGAAGTGGAGATACCCCTGGCCGTCGACCTGGCGGAGAGGGTGGAAAAGCTAATCGGCATCCCAGGCATTGCCGCGCGCATCCGGGAGATGGAAGCGGAGGGGATGAGCCGGGAGGAGTCGGCCCTGGCTATCGGCGTTGACTTCGCTGAGGGGCGGCTCGGAAAGGGAGCAACCAAGATCGAGTCCGTGGAGAGCGCCATTCGCACGTCCGTGGCCATTCTGACGGAAGGAGTGGTGGCCGCACCCATCGAGGGAATCGCCAGGGTGGACCTGGGGAAAAACGATGACGGCACCGATTATCTCAAGGTCTACTATGCCGGGCCCATCCGATCGGCAGGAGGCACTGCCCAGGCCCTCTCCGTGCTGGTGGCCGATTATGTGAGAAGGGCGGTGGGAATAGCCCCCTGGAAACCGAGGCCTGAGGAGGTGGAGCGCTATGTAGAGGAGATCGGCCTTTACAAGCGGGTGGCTGGATTGCAGTACTCTCCGTCCGACGATGAGATCAGGACCATTGTCAGGAACTGCCCCATCTGCATTGAGGGAGAGCCCACCGAGGAGGAGGAGGTCTCCGGATACAGGGACCTGCCCAGGATCGAGACCAACCGGGTGCGGGGCGGCATAGCCCTCGTCTCTGCCGAGGGGATTGCCCTCAAGAGGCCCAAGCTCAAGAAGCATGTCTCCAAGCTCAAAATCGCCGGCTGGGAGTGGCTGGACTCTCTGGCCGAAGGCAAGAAGGAGGGAGGAGACTCCACTCCCAAGTTCCTACGCGACCTGATCGCCGGCCGGCCGGTCTTCTCTCACCCCTCCCGGCCCGGCGGATTTCGGCTGCGCTATGGCCGGGCCAGGAACACCGGTCTGGCAGCCGCCGGCATCAACCCGGCCACCATGCTGCTTTTGGGGGAGTTCATGGCCGCCGGAACCCAGATCAAGGTTGAGCAGCCGGGAAAGGCAGCGGCTGTCTCTCCGGTCAGCTCCATTGAGGGGCCGACGGTGCGGCTTCTCAGCGGCGACGTGGTCCGCTTCGACTCCGACCGGGACATCCTGGAATGGATGCCTGCAACCTGCAAGGACCCCAAGACCATTCAGGCGGCATTGAAAGCCCATGTCTCCAAGATACTGGACCTGGGCGAGATTCTGATCAGCTTCGGCGAGTTTCTGGAGAACAACCGGCCTCTTGCGCCCGCCTCCTATGTCTTCGAGTGGTGGGCGGAGGAGCTGGCGCGTGCCGGGGGCGACCCATCCGGCAAGGAACGCATCAGCGGCGAGGAGGCCATTGCCCTCAGCCGCAAATTTGGGGTGCCCCTGCATCCCGCTCACACTTACCTGTGGCATGACATCTCCCTGGAGGAGTACGAGCGCCTTTCCGCCCTGGCCATGGAGGAGGGGCGGCTGGAGGAGCAGACGGGACGCCTCGGTCTCCCCCTGTCAGCCAAAGAGACGCTGGAGACTCTTCTCGTGCTGCATAAAGTGCGGGGGGGCAGGATCATCATCGAGGATCCCCTTCCCCTGCTGCTCTGCCTGGGGCTGGAGCCCGACGAAGCTGAAAACGGACGGCTGAAAATCTCTCCCCAAGCAGAGGATGCCGGGATGAGGCAATCGAAAGAGGGTGGCGAAAAGATCGGACAGACGGACGCATCCGACGCCTCCGGCACAGTAGCCGATTCCGCCTTGGAGATGGCGAACCGGCGCTCCGGCCTGCTCGTATCCGCCCGGGCGCCCACCCGCATCGGAGCGCGCATGGGCCGACCGGAGAAGTCGGACGTCAGGCTGATGCGCCCTCCGCCCCATGTGCTCTTTCCAGCGGGCGAGGAGGGGGGCAAGTCCCGGTCCATTCTGGAGGCTGCCAGGCACTCCACCAATAACAGCACCGGTCTCAATAGCACCGGCATCATCCATGTCGAAATCGAGCGGCGGGTCTGCCGGAAGTGCGGCAGAGAGGGCTTTGCCTTCCGGTGCGAATGCGGCGGCTTCACGGAGAAGAAGAGGGTCTGCCCCAAGTGCCATGTTCCCGCCCGGGAAAAGTGCCCCAAGTGCGGAGAGGCGACCACTGCCGCCGACAAGATGCAGATCGATGTCAAAAAGCTCTACCACCAGGCATTGGAGAATTTAGGAGAGCGGGAGCCCGAGTCCCTCAAAGGCGTTCTCGGCCTGTCATCCAGGGACAAAACGCCTGAGCCTCTGGAGAAGGGCATCCTCCGGGCCAAGCATGGCGTGAACATATTCAAGGACGGCACCGTGCGCTACGACCTGACCGATCTGCCCCTCACCCACTTTCGGCCTGATGAGATCGGGACGTCCATTGAGAAGCTGCACGAGATGGGCTACACCGAGGACATGCATGGCCTGCCCCTGTTGGAGGCGGACCAGGTCTGCGAGCTATTGGTGCAGGACATCATCCTGGCAAAAGACGCCGGAGACTACCTTCTCAGGGTAGCTCAATTCATGGACGAGCTGCTCGTCAAGTTCTACGGCCTGGAGCCCTACTACAACGCCAAAAGCCCTGCGGACCTGATTGGCAGGCTCATGGTGGGCCTGGCCCCGCACACATCGGCTGGGGTGCTCTGCCGGCTGATAGGCTACAGTCCGGCCTCGGCGGGCTTTGGCCACCCCTTCTTTCACGCTGCCAAAAGGCGCAACTGCGACGGCGACGAGGACTGCGTGATGCTGCTCATGGATGCCCTCATCAACTTCTCCATGTCTTACCTGCCTGAGAAGCGGGGAGGAAAGATGGATGCCTGTCTGGTCATGACCACCCTCCTAAATCCGGCAGAGGTGGACAAAGAGGCCCATAACCTGGATCTGACCCATGTCTATCCCCTGGAGTTCTATCAGGCAACTCTGAGGAAAGCCAACCCCAAGGACCTGGAAAGCAAATTCGACCTGGTGTCCAAGCGGCTGGGTTCAGACGGCCAGTACTGCGGCTTCAACTTCAGCCATGCCACCACGGACATCGCCGCCGGCCCCAAGAACAGCGCCTACAAGACCCTGGAGACCATGGTAGACAAGATGGATGCCCAACTGGAGCTGGCCCGCATGATCCGGGCGGTGGACGAGCAGGACGTGGCCGAGCGGGTGATCAACTCCCATTTTCTGCCCGATCTCATCGGCAACCTACATGCCTTCTCCAAGCAGAAGGTGCGCTGCGTCAAGTGCGGAGCCAAATTCAGGAGGCCTCCCCTGAAAGAGACCTGCCCCAAGTGCGGAGGGAGGATAATTCTCACGGTGCACGAGGGCAGCGTCCGAAAGTATCTGGACGTCTCCATAAAGGTGGCCGAGGAGTACGGGGTGAGCCCTTACACCAAGCAGAGGCTGCAACTTCTCAAGATCGAAATTGACTCCCTCTTCAAGAACGACAGAGCCAGGCAGACGGGGCTAGCTGATTTCATGTAAAATGATTTGGCTCTTCGCTATTTCCTGTGGATTATGGACACAAGAATGAATATCCTTATATTTAGAGGCTACCGATCTTATTACAAAAGAGATCGTTTATGAGCTTAGATGATTTGCTGAAGTCCAAGCGCCAGGAAATCCTGGCCATAGCTGCAAAGCACGGTGCCTTCAATGTCCGCATCTTCGGATCCGCAGCTCGAGGGCAAGCCAGGGAAAATAGCGACATCGACATACTGGTTGATATGGAGCACGGGCGAAGTTTGCTCGATCACATTGCCCTAATGCAGGACCTGGAAGATCTCTTGCAGCGAAAAGTGGATGTGGTGAGCGAAAGAGCATTGCACTGGTACATCAGAGAAAGCGTGCTCTCTGAGGCTATGCCTCTATGAAAGATGATCGGCTTTATCTGATTCATGTTAAGGAGTGCATCCAGCGCATTGATTCCTACGCATCTGAAGGCAGGGACGTCTTTTTAAGATCCGCAATGGTACAGGATGCGATAATCCGAAATTTTGAGATTATCGGAGAAGCTGTAAAGCATCTCTCACCTGATCTCAAACAGTCATATCCCGAAATTCAATGGAGAGGGCTGGCGGGATTCAGAGATGTATTGATCCATAATTATATGGGAGTTGATCTTCTCGAAGTTTGGAACGTCGTCGAAAATGAGCTTCCGCAGATCAAGAGAAACATCGAGGATATTTTAATCAAGCAATCCAAAGATCTTAAATGATGGTTCATCAATCTTCCAGCATGGGTCTTTGGGGCAGAGATCTGCCCATTCTGCCATTTGCGGATGCTGAGAATGCTATTGATGAATTGGGATCAGAGTCTTGCCGAAGTTAGTGACCAGGTACTCCACATGCGGTGGAACCTCTGCATATAACTATTCTGACTGTATCCCCATTATATTAATACAATCAAAGCGTCTATCTTCTCAAAATTGGATTCGAGGCAATGATATCATGGACAAGGTTAAGATCGCAGACAATTTTTTCATACCAATGCCTGTAGTGCTGATGGGGACACAGGTCTCGGGGAAAGCCAATTTCATGGCAGTCGGCTGGTGCTCGCGTGCAAACTCGGCTCCGCCCATGATTCTCTGTGGAATCGGCAATCACCATTATACTCCAAAGGGGATAAATGAGACAGGGACATTCTCTATCAACCTCCCCTCCTCAGACCTGCTGGAGAAGGTTGACTACTGCGGGATAGTCTCTGGCGAGAAGTCGGACAAGTCGGCAATCTTTGATGTCTTCTATGGCTCTTTAAAGACAGCACCCATGATCAGGGAGAATTCCGAAAAACCTATTTAAATCAAAAGCTTTATATAGTATTAGTAGTATATAATATGACATGAGGAACCTCACAGATTTTGCCATTCTGCAAGAGTACGAACGCATCAAAAGGCTTG
>Ga0116171_10003223_pt1 | contig 15140 bp, 15 predicted proteins | sample AD_JPNHW2_MetaG_FD_89798 | JGI IMG/M metagenome (GOLD analysis project Ga0116171, IMG submission 89798) | Active sludge microbial communities of municipal wastewater-treating anaerobic digesters from Japan - AD_JPNHW2_MetaG | ecosystem: Engineered > Bioreactor > Anaerobic > Digestate | place...
CATGACCAGGACGAGCTGCCGCTTCTCTTTGTCGAGGCTGCGGATCAGGTCGTCCCGCTTCTCGATGAAGCTCTTGATCGAAAGCGTGGCGCTGGCCGCGATGGTCGCCATGGCGAGGCGCGGCTTGGTGAACAGTGCATGGACGGCCGTGAAGCCGGTGTTGGAGGTGCCGTACAGCACGCGATACTCCTGCGTGCGGTAGTGCGCGTCCACCCAGGGGATGAGCTCGCGGGAGATGAAGTCCAGGAACTGGTTCGCCCGTCCCCCGTCGTGGCTGCCGTCCTGGTACGTGACGACCTCCGGGAAGATGTCCTTCGAGCGGTCCGTGTTCTTGATCCCGACGACGATGAGCTCCGGGATCTCCCCAAGACTCGCCGCATAGCGCAGCCCTCCCACGACCCCCGAGGTGAAGTTCAGCTCACCGTCCATCAGGTACAGGACCGGGTAGGGCTCCCCCAAGCTCTCGTACTCGTCGGGCAGCGAGACCCAGAACGGCCGCGTCTCGCCGAGGACTGCCGACTCGATCGCCCCGGCGATCGGCGAGGACATGACGGCGGCCGGCTGGGCCGACGCCAGCGCAGTGACGAGACACGCGAGAGCCGCGAGCCCGGAGACCCGGCACGCTTGCGGACGGCGTCGCCGCCGGTCCTGATCGGAGCGGCCCTTGGGGTCAGCTCGGTGATCCGTGGCTCGTGGCGAACTCGGCTGGTCCTGGCTCATGCGCATCGTCCTTCCCCGCCGGCGGTCCGGGTGCGCGACCGCCGCTTACAAGGGCAGAACCTAGGTTCCAGCAAGAGCTCTGGCAATCGGGAAACGGTACGAAACCGCCCGCTCATGCTCTTTCCCGAGGCGTCGGGCCTGCCGCACGGGGCCGGCCCCCGGGGGGATCCGACCATCCGCTATAGTTCGCCCGTGGCAACCGAGGCACAGCGGACCCGCAACGGGACGGCGCCGGACGGACGGCGATGACGGGCACCCCCCCTGCTGCGGCGAGAGCTGAGGCCAGAGGACCGGCCCGGTGCTGACGCACGTCAACCTGCTCGCGACTGTCGTCTGCCTTCTCCTGGGCGTCGGAGCCGCCGGGGTCGTGTACGCGCACAGCCGCCGCTTCCCCGACCCCGCCTTGCGCTGGCTCCTCGCCTACCTTGCCGCCTTCAACGTGGTCGAGCTCGACCTCTTTGCCTTCAAGTACCTCTCCACCAACCTGCCCGGCGACACGCTGGCGCGGATCGCCGACGCCATGAAAGGCATCAACTTCCCCCTGCGGGCCGTGCTGCTGCTCGGAGCATTCCTGTGCCTGTTCCAGACCATCGCCAGCTTGCGCGGGACCGGCCTGGGAAGGGCGAAGGTGGCGGGGCTGGTCACGTTCACCGCGCTCCTGCTGGGCACCTTCTCGCTCGCCATCCACGTCCCGGCGCTGATGCCGAAAGCCGCGCTGCTGACCTACTGGAACCTGTTCACCTGGCCGATGCTGCTCCTCCAGGCCGTGCTGCTCGCCCGGCTTGGAATGGGTGTCCGCGCGGAGCCGGACGCCGCCCGGCGTCACGTCGAGGCCTGGTTCGTGGCGATGTGGCTCGGTCAGCTCGGGCTCGCCGTGGCCCAGCAGGTCGTGGTCGTTGCCGGCACGTTCCTTGGCTGGGTCCTCGTCACCAGGTCACTGGCCCTGTTCACGAACCTGGCCCCGGTCGCCTGGCTGCTCCTCGTCTACGTCCCGTGGGCGGGCGGCCTCGCCAGGGTCATCTCCGGCCGCGTCGACGTGACCAGGCTCGCGACCGCGCGCGGTCTCTCGGAGCGCGAGCTCCAGGTCCTGACCATGATGCTCGACGGCCTCGCCTACAAGGAGATCGCCTCCCGCATGAGCATCTCGATCCACACCGTCAAGACGCACGTCTACAACCTCTTCCGCAAGATGGACGTGCGTAGCCGCCACCAGCTCGTCCACCGCGTCACCACCGCCGAGCAGGAGGCGCGCTAGGACGGATCGGGAGCGACAGGATCGGCCGTTCCCTTGAGGTATCGCGCCCTGGAAGTCAGCGAGGGTACCGTCACCTTCACTGGGCGGCGATCGACTTGCCGGGCTCCGCCATGGCGCTTTCGCATCGACAGCGCTCAAGAACCGTCAGTAACGCTGACGTGGTGCCTCTCGTTCCTTTCAGATGGGCACCCAGAAGCGCCTGATCCGGCGTGGCCATGTGCCGGCGAGGCCTGCAAGCTGAAACCCAGAGCGCGCACGCGCGTACCACCGGAAGGCCACGCGACCGATGACGACCGACCCGACCGCGACAACGGCGACCCTCGAACGGACAGTCGTGCTGGAGAGCAGGCAGGGAGGTCCGCACCTTCGCGTCGCGCCGCACCGAGGTACACGCGTCGATCGTCACCGCCACCGCCGTGCCCATCAACTGGTTCCGGAGTTCCATTGAGCCATCTCTTGGTACCCCTCGGAGCAGCACCGCCATCGGCCCCGGAGGGGAGAGTTCTCTCGCTGTGAGCTTGGAGGCCCTGGATGCACAAGATTCGTTTGTTGCTGGCACTTGTTCCGGTCATTGCCTTCTCGATGCCTGCTGTGGCAGCCAAGAGCAGTCGGGTGCAGCTCATGCTCGACACCAGCGAGGCGGACCAGGTCCTCGCCATTCTGGACCTGCGTGCAGCCGGAAAGCCGGTCGGGGACGCAGAGTGGCAAAAGCTCTTCGCCACCGAGCCCTACCAGCGGCTCAAAGTCCGGGAGAAGAAGATCGGGGAGCAGTTCAACGACCCCTCCATCGCTTTCGCGGATGGAGACTTCAAGCAGTTCGTGGGGTCCGATGACCTGCTGGCGCACAGGTCGGAGCTCCACTCGACGCTCCAACGCTGGAAGGGAGCTGACTTGCAGCAAGCCGCGGAGCACACCCTTCACTACCTGCCGGCAGCGGCCGTGATCCGGGCAAAGCTGTTCCCGGTCATCAAGCCGGGCAGCAACAGCTTCGTGTGGGAAACCTCCACGGATCCGACGATCTTCCTCTACCTGGACCCCGAGGTCAGCGCCGCGAAGCTCGGCAATACCGTGGCCCACGAGCTGCACCATATCGGCCTCGCCAGCGCTTCCGGCGACTACGACACACGCATCAAGGCTCTTCCAGAACGGGGCGCCACAGCAGCGGAGTGGATCGGGGCCTTCGGAGAGGGACTGGCCATGCTGGCGGCGGCCGGCGGACCAGACGTCGATCCCCACGCCACCAGCACGCCCGAAGAGCACGCCCGCTGGGGACGCGACATGGCCAACTTCGACCGCGACCTCCAGGCGGTGAACGCGTTCTTCCTCGACATCCTGGACGGCAGGCTCGCCAACGCGGACGCCATCACCGAGAAGGGCTCCTCGTTCTTCGGCCAACAGGGACCGTGGTACACAGTCGGCTACAGGATGGCCGTCATGGTCGAGAAGCGCTTCGGCCGCAACACCCTGATCGACACCATGCTCGACCAGCGCCGCCTGCTGCTGCTCTACAACCAGGCGGCAAGCGAGCTGAACGCGCAAGGTCGGGAACACCTGCCACTCTGGTCGGAGGAGATCCTCAAGCAAGTGCAGGCGGCTCCGCAAGCAGAATAGGCTCACATCGGAACCACACGGGAACGAGGTAGCACGCTCCGTCAGACGGTTCGGCAAGCCCACGCCCGACGTGGTGATCCCCATCGTGAAGCGTGCACGGCGCCACGACAAGAAAGAGGAGGCCCGCTGCGCCGCGAAGCTCCGACCGCAGCCTCGAACCGGTGAACCGACCGTTACTGAGGCCGGCTCGGAGCGGGCTACCACGCCCGCCGCCGATGCTTTGAGCGATCGGTGCCTTCCCGTCCGGTTGTCTTGATTGGGGGCCCTGAAGTCCAATCCCGGGGAAGCCGCCTGAAATGACGAACGAGGAGGTCTCGCGGGAAGATGGCCACACGCGCCTTCGCCAGTGCAATCACCTCAGAGTGCGGCCTTGTTGCCACAACCTGCGTCATCGACCTTGGCAAGAGCGCGGAGAGTGCCGGACCAGGCACCAGACGTGGGCGGGCAGCCTCGCCAAGGTCATCTCCGGCCGCGTCGACGTGGCCGGGCTCGCGCGCGGCGCGGCCTTTCGGAGCGGCAGCTCGAGCTGCTGACGCTGATGCTCGACAGGCTCGTCTACAAACAGATCGCCTCCCGGACGCGCGTCTCGATCCGCACCTTCGAGACTTACGTCCACAACCTCTCCCGCGAGATGGAGGTGCGGAGCCACCACCAGCTCATCCACCGCGTCACCACCGCCGAACACGAAGAGTGCCCGATCCTCCGACACGTGTCATCGGCGCTACACTCATCCCATGGCTATTCCCGGATTCCAAGAACTCATGCTGCCTCTCATGCGCCTCGCGGAGGACGGTCGTGAGCGCACCTTCGCCGAGGCACGGAGGCTGCTTGCCCAGCAGTTTGGATTGAGCGAGCAGGAGCTTGCCCAGTTACTCCCGAGCGGACGTCAGAGCCTCTTTACGAATCGGGTTGCGTGGGCCAAGACACACCTTGGCCAAGCCGGCCTGCTTGCTGCGGTCCGGCGCGGCGCCTTCTGCATCACAGACCGCGGGCGAGAGGTGCTGAGCAGTCCTCCTGCTCGCATCGACATCCGCTTCCTGCAGCGGTTCCCTGAGTTCGTCGAGTTCCGTGAGAGACGGGGTGCCGGCACCCCGCCCGCCGACCCAACAGAGTCGCCGAGCGAGCACGACACACCCGAGGAAGCGCTTGAGGCTGCATACCAGCGAATCCGCAACGACCTCGCCGATCAGCTCCTGCAGCGGGTCAAGGCAGGTTCGCCCACCGCATTCGAGCATCTCGTCCTGGAGCTGCTCCGCAAGATGGGCTACGGAGGTGCCCGGCCTGATGCAGGCGAGACCACGGGTCGATCAGGTGACGAGGGCATCGACGGCATCATCAACGAGGACCGTCTGGGCCTCGACACGATCTGCCTGCAGGCGAAGAAGTGGGAGGGCACAGTAGGTCGCCCTGAGGTGCAGCGGTTTGTGGGCGCCCTTGGTGGCCGGCATGCCAGTAAGGGCGTCTTCATCACGACCGGCTCGTTCTCGTCCGAGGCCCACGACTACGTGGCGCGTACTGGCGCTCCCAAGGTCGTCCTGATCGATGGGCGTCAACTTGCCGAGTACATGATTGACTTCGACCTGGGCGTCACGACAATCGCCACCTACGAGACGAAGCGCGTCGACTCGGACTACTTCGGCGACGAGTAGCGGTCAGTGCTGGGGAAAATCAGGAACATGGTGAGACGGCACCGATGAGCGACCTCATAAGCGTCTACTGCGACGAGAGCTGCCACCTCGAACACGACCGGCAGCGGTCGATGGTGCTCGGCGCCGTGTGGTGCCCCGCCGACCGCGTCCGGGAGGTGTCCAACCGCTTGCGCGAGATCAAGGTCCGTCACGGGCTTGCAGTCACCTTCGAGACCAAGTGGACGAAGGTCTCCCCGTCGAAAGTGGCCTTCTACCGCGATGTGCTCGACTATTTCCTGGACGACGACCACCTGCACTTCCGCGCCCTCATCGTGCCCGACAAGGCGGCCCTCGACCACGCTTCCTACGCGCAAACCCATGACGAGTGGTACTATAAGATGTACTTCGACATGTTGAAGGTCGTCATCGACCCTGGCTTCCGCTACCACATCTACCTCGACATCAAGGACAGCCGTGGCGGGGTGAAGGTAAGGAAGCTCCACGAGGTGCTCGCGAACAGCCAGTACGACTTCGCCCGCGAGATCATCGAACGCATCCAGGTCATACGGTCGCATGAGTCGGAGCTCCTCCAACTCGCCGACCTTCTCATTGGGACCATCGCCTACGTCAACCGTGGACTCACCGCCAACAGTGCGAAGAGGGCACTCGTCGAGCGCCTGCGGCGTCGGTCCGGCAGGCTCCTCACGCAGACCACACTGCTCCGCGAGGCCAAGGTGAACCTCTTCCGATGGAAGCCCAGGGGAGCGAGCCAGTGACTCAGCCGGCGGCATGGCTCCCGGCGCTGGTCCTACTAGGCGACTACGGCGGCGACTGGCCACGGTATGTCGAAGTACTCTACCGCTACTTCCAGGACGATTTCGTGACGTCGAAGCCTGTGTTCCGCGGCGAGAAGCTCGCTCTCAAGCGCCACCCGGTGATTGAAGCCAAGGAGGCGACCTTCTGGCACATCATCTCCGAAGGCCACCATGAGGCGGAGCGGCTCCCCGACCTCCGGCGATGCGAGCGTGTCCGTTGGCCTCGACCCGTGGTGGAGCACGCCGATACGCCTGAGCTGAAGGTCTGGCGCAACGACCGACACGGCGAGGAACGCGTCTGCCTATGGTTCGAGGCCCAGGACTACCTCGTCGTCCTGGCGCGAAGGAAGGGCTACCTGCTGCTGTGGACCGCATACCCCGTCATGCAGGAGCACACCAAGAGGAAGCTCCGGCGCGAATGGGGGTCGAGCCAGAAAAGCTGAAATCGCCCGTTGGGGCGATCTCGTTACTCCTTCCACGCTTACCCTTGCGGTGGTGGATGAGCTAGAGAGAATGTAGCCTCGCCCTCCCCGGCTGTCAACCTGGGTGCCAAGCCTCGCCACCGGATCGGCCCCCCGAAGGCCGCAAGGCGATCTCCCCCGAAACAGCACTGTCTCTCTTCTCGCTCGCCATCCACGCCCCGGCCCTGATGCCGGAGCCCGCGCTGCTGCTGACCTACTGGAACCTATTCACGTGGCCGATGCTGCGCGCGCAGCCAGAAAGCGGTCCGGGGTGACAGAACCACGTCGTCTTCCTGCAACGACTGAACGCGACTGGCGTATACGGGGTCGTGACGTGATCCCCGGGAGGAACCGTGAAGCTGAACAAGGTCACCTTTCTGGCCGTTCTCCTTGCCCTGCTCCCCTGCCTGGAGCTCCAGGCAGCGAGCACCCGTACGAGGATCGACAGGCTGATGAGCGCGTATCATGCGTGCGGTCAGTTCAACGGCGTGATCCTGGTCAAGCAAGGCAACGACGTCATCTACGAGCGGGCGTTCGGCCTGGCCAACCGCGAGTGGAACGTCGCGAACACGCCCGACTCCAAGTTCCTGATCGGCTCCGTCAGCAAGTCCTACACGGCGCTGATGGTGCTCATCCTGGCGAACGAGGGGCTGATCGACCTGAACGCCACGATCAACACGTACATCCCTGGGTACGAAGGCCCGGGGAAGAACCAGGCCACGATCCACCAGATGCTGACCCACACGTCGGGGATCCCCGACCACGGCGCCATCCCCGATCTGTCGAAGAAGCGTGTGCGCTGGATGTACGACTCGGACCAGTACCTGGAGCTGGTCAAGGAGACGACGCTGAAGTTCGCTCCCGGCACCGGCTTCGCGTACAGCGGCATCGCCTACAACCTGCTCGCGATCATCTGCGAGAAGGTCACCCACACGAGCTTCGCGGAGCTGCTGAGAAAGCGGATCTTCGTTCCCCTCCACATGAACGACTCGACGCTGAACTCCAACCTGGACGTCGACGCCAGGCGCGCCTACGGCTACGAGTACTACCTGCTCGACGGCTACAAGCTCCCCTCCTACATCTCCATGGATCACTGCAAGGGCAGCGGCGGCATCCTGTCCACAGTCGGCGACATGGCCAAGTTCAACCACGAGGTCTTCGACGCGCAGACGCTGACCTCCAAGCCCCTTTACAAGGCGATGCTCACGCCCCACGTCAAGGACTGGCAGGAGTACGGCTACGGCTGGTGGATCGACACCGTCGACGTGAACGGCGGCAAGAAGACGTTGATCAGCCACGGCGGCTCGACGGACGGCTACAAGGCCTACTCGACCCGGATCGTCGAGGACCGGACCGACATCATCATCCTGGAAAACGACTACTTCAGGACCGACGTGGGCGTCAAGTGGACCTACGACCTCACCAACGACATCATCGACGTCCTGGCCGGCAAGGAGGTCCCGGAGCCGAAGAAGTCGATCGCCAAGGCGCTCGGGCTCACAATCGGGCGGGCCGGCATCGACAAGGCGCTAGCGCAGTTGGCCGTCCTCAAGAAGGACCCGACCTATCAGATCAGCGCCAGGGACTACTACTTCCTGGCCTCCGAGCTCGACGGCAAGAACGGCCTGAAGGCGGCGTCGATCAGGATCTTCGAGGCGGGCCTGGCAGACTATCCCGAGGACTTCCGGCTGAACTACTACCTCGCGCAGACCCTGACCGGCTCCGACGACACGCGGGCGCTCGAGCTGTACAAGAAGTGCATCCGGCTCTATGACGGCAACGAGACCAACAAGCGGTTCTCCGAGGAGTACAAGAAGGCCGTGGCCGCGGTGAACGCTCCCAAGTCAGGGACGGTCGAGTAGTCCATCTTCTTCCCGCCGGCCGCATCATCCGACCGCCCGAGGCGGCGAATCCCGGCACTCCTGTTTTCCCTGGGAGGGCGTCATGCCTTAGTCAAGGGAGGAGCGGTTGCTGGCGCCAGTTCAAACAACGTCGACAACGCTGGACGTGGTACTTCTCATTTCGGGCCTGGCACCCGATCGATTCGCTAGAGCTCCACTCGCGAGAAGTGCGGATAAATACGGTAGAACCTCTTGAAGGTCGCGAGAGGATCTTCTCCCATACTGGACTTCGGCAGCTCGAAGTCCATCTGCGCCTCAGCGTTGGCGTTTGACTCCAGTGTTAGTCGCTCCAGTGTCGAAAGCGAAGGCAAGTCAAGGCGGAGCGGAGAGTCGGTGGTGGACTTGAATTCCCAGCTTTCGACGAGTTCATCGACGGACCGGTCTCCGGGCGCGCAAACCACCAGCGCTGCCGTGACCATCGGCTGCCCGTCCGCATAGTGAGTCGCCAGTGCCCAGACGATGCGCCGGTCGCGAAAGCTGAGCGCTTCTCTTTCGACCGCGAGCTTGAGCGCGCAAAGCACGCTCCGACCGTAGGCCTTGTGGCTCATGCCGTCAGCCGTCAGCCCACTCGGGAACAACGACCCGAGGCGCTCACGGAAACGAGCGAGCCGCCACTCCTGCGTTGTCGGCTTCAGCGGCCGATCACCGGTCGATTCTCCGTCGACCTCGACGGAGAGCTCTGCGGGATCGGGGTCGCCAAGTGACGTCGGATTCGCATTCAGCGTTACTCTGAGCACGCTTCCAATGGAAACGGTGCCGATGGTCCGCGCGAAACGTTCGATCTGCGTGGTGATGGCTTTGGGCTCCGTGTAGTCGAACCAGATGATGACTGGCGTGTTGAAGTCGTTCTCGTCGAGGTACTCCTCAAGCGTCGAGTGGACACACGCGACCGATGAGATCGGCCTATTGAAGAGCTGCCGCTTGTGTACCGCCTCCTCCGATTCCACGCAGGTCATCCGCCCGATCCCGAGGCGGGCATGAACCAGCCTGAAGTCCTCAAGGAACGGGCCACCCAAACCAACGTAGTGGTACGTCTCTAGCGACAACTTCGGCGCCAACCGCATCAGCATGGACAGGAACAGCTCTCGATCGACAGCCTTGTTCGGTCGCAAGCGGTACGGGAGTGAAGACCCGGCGCTCATCGCTCTGTCCCTGGTTTGTTGGCCTTTGCGAGCGTGAGCTCGAAGCACTTCTCGCCGACGATCCCCGCCTTCTCGTCGTCAGTGTCGAACAGCAATCTCGATACGAGCCGGATCTCCTCAATGGGCCGCGAGAACACGATCTTCCTGGACGACGGCTTCTTGTCCGGCGGTTCCGGAAGGACCTTCGCCTTCTGCGGGTTGAACTCGATGTGGTCGTCCGGCTTCCTTGCTGTGCTGCGCGTTGCGACTTCCTCGATCGCTTGGCTCAGCGAGAGGGATCGCGTGTCCTCCCAATGACTCGACTGATCGGAGCGTGGGTGGTTCTTCCACTGGTTCGTGTACGAGATCCAAATCCTCATGCCCTCCTTCATCTTCACGAGGGATTCGAGCCAGACGGGGGACGACGTATCGAGGGCGCGCTTGGTAGTGGTGACCGGGAGATTCTCGGCCCGCTTCGAGCGGAACTCGATGATTCCCGTGATGATCGCGAACTGAGGGTGGTACAGCGGGATCCCGTCGCCCCATCCCGTCAGGCGGCTCTTGTCTCCAACGATCACCGCGCGGTCGTTACAGAGAACGGTCCAACCAGCGGTTGCAGACGAACGATCTCGTTCGAACCCCGAGTCCTCGTCATCGTCGCTACCGAGGCTGCGACCAGTATTCAAGCCGACTGCGATCGAAACTACCACGTTGTCGATGATCTTCCGGAAGACGTAGGGCGCAGGCCCGTCATTGCGTTTCGACACTAGAACCTCGACCTTTACGGGTTCCACGGGCCTGCCGTTGAGCTCCACTCTGAGCCCTCGCTGGAGGAATACCGTGAAGTGCTCGGAGATGGCAGTCCGCACCTCGTTCTCGAATGCCTCGTTGGCAAAGTGCCTGGAGACGCCCCCGAATAGCTCCCGAACCTGGATAGTGGTTCCAGGCTCGGCGAGGAACTCGCTCGCCTCGGTCGGCTCTCTGATCGGAAGGGAGGCCCAGCCCTTGTCGTCGAGCCACGTCGAGGTGATCCGAACTTCGAACGTATCGTCGCCATGGCGTGTCCGAACGAGTGCCTCGCGGCCCATCTTGAAGATGGCGCGCTTCATTCCCACGCCGTACATGCCGATAGTCTGGGTGTCCGAGTCGCGGTCGTCATCGGGCTCGCGACCCATCTTGAATGCGTAGTTCTTTGCGACGTTGCGCGGGATGCCGCCGCAGTTGTCCTCGATAGTGAAGTGGTCGGACGCAAGCTCGATCTTCACGAAGTGCCGCGCGTAGTCGACGTCGTTACCGCTTGCGAGTCGAAGAGCGCCGTCGAGGCAGTTGTCAACGAGGTCGAGAATCGCGTCGGCGAGGCTGATGTCGCGCGTCAGCATAGACACAAAAAACTGCTTGGTCGGGCTGGCGACCGCGACATCCTGTTTGCTGAGTCCATGCTCAATTGACATCGTTGTCATCCACCCACCTTCTCACTCAGTCCACTTGTGGTCCTGACGCCAGTGCTGACGCAGGGCGTCGAGAAACCACTTTGGCTTATCGAGAGAGCTGCGTTCAAGCCGGGCGGCGAACCCCTTCGTTGCGCGGCTCGACAATGGCCTGGGGTTGGTCGTCACGATTCTCGCGAGCGACTTGATTCTCCTGCGAACCGGGAAAGGGCCGACCGCTACCGAGAAACGATCGCCGGCGGCACCGAAAGCCGCCCTCGGGCTCGGATCCTCGGTCCCCCAAGCAGCAGCCGCGACCACTCGGGGCTCGTCATCCTCGGAGAGGACCCGCTCCCCAATCCACTTCACGACAGGAACCGAGACGGCATTACCGACGAGCTTCCATCGATACCGCCTCCTGGCAACCCCCTCCGCCGGCGAGGACCACCCTCGAGGAAAGCCTTGCAGAGCTTCCGCGTCCTCTATGTCCGGCAGGCCGATGAAACCGCTCGGAAAGAGAATCGCTGGGGGCGATGGAATCCCCTTCCCTGACCCCGGTTTGAGTGCTGGAATCGCATCTTCGGCCCAGCCAACCCCGCGGTTACCCTCGGTCCAATAGAATCCGAGTGGGCGACCGTCCAACTCGATCTGCGCCGCCCTGCGATCGACCAGATTGTCGGCGTCTGGGCCGAGCAGGGCCCGCGCCGGCTCACCGGAGCGTGAGGCGAGAAGGAAAACTCTCTGCCTGCGCTGAGGCAGACCGAACGCTCTGGTGTCGATGACCCGGTATGCCCACCGGTAGCCGAGTCGCTCAAACTCGGAGATCAAGTACTTGATAGCTGAGCCGCCCTGCAGCCAAAGCATGAACGGCACGTTCTCGATGAGGACCCACGGCACATCGTTTCGTTCGAGCAACTCGAAGACTCTCCGCACTATGCTGGACTTGCTCCCACTAATGCCGCGTCGGCGCCCGGCCTGAGAAAGATCCTGGCAGGGGAATCCGGCGGTTAGCATGTCGACATCATGCAGGCTGCGGAGATCCTCGACATCTTCAACGACCTCCAGCTTTGGGAACCTGGACTCTAGGACACGACGAGCTACCGGGTCTTTCTCGCACAGGAGCGCAGTCTTGCAACCAGCCCGCTCGAGACCTAGCTCGAAGCCGCCGATTCCGGAGAACAGGCCAACCACCCGAAACGGCAGTTGCCTTCCCTTAGTCACTGCGGCCACCCATCGCATGAGCGATGAACCGTCGAAGACGATCCCGCAGACCCTCAAGATCAGACAGCTCGCAATCCCAGACTATCGCGACTTCGAACCCCCGCATTCTCATCTCCCGGCACTTCCGGGCGTCACGCTGCCTGTTGTCGAAGAACTTGAGCGCCCAATAGATTCGATTCGACTCCGGCACCCGCGGTCGTTGCTTCGACTTGGTCTTCGGGCAGTTCTTGTGTCCATGCCAGAAGCAGCCGTTCACGAAGACCGCCCAGCGTCTCGTTCGATTAGCGATATCTGGGGAGCCTGGCAGGTCGCGATTCCCGACCCTAAACCGAACTCCTATGCCGTGGAGGAGCCGACGGACCGCGATTTCGGCGCTCGTGTCCCGCTGGCCTACAGCCCTCATGATCCGCGAGCGAGTCTCCGCGGAGACCAGGTCACCCTTTGGTGATGGGGCTCTCAGCACCTTCGAGGGCATTCGTCCCGCGGTCACGACACAAGGATAGCGGTATTCCATCGTCGTCGACATGCAACACTACAGTATCGGGCAGAATAGGCGCGCGGCCCGCCGAGGTTGACGATGCGGGAGCCCGCACCAGGTAGTCGGTTCCTCCCAGCATTGGAAGGGGAGGCTGTCGGACCGGTGCCTGACATGACACCCATGTATTCATCGGACCACGTACCCTCCACAATTCACTGCCAGAAACCCTCCTCCGAGACGAAACCACAGAAGTGTGATATCAGGCGTGAGTACCACGTCCACCGTTATCGACACAACTCGTGCATTGGGGTCGGTCTTGGTCCCACGTCAGCCGAGCATTTCAACAATGTCGACAAGTGTGGACGTGGTACGCAAGTAAAGTAAGCCAAGGCAGGGAGCGGGCCTGAGAGCCCGCCGTCCGGTCAGGGCAAGATCGAGTTCGCGAGGGGGACGCCGAGGCCTTCGAAGCCGCGGACGTTGCGGGCGACGAGGGGCAGGCGCTGTCCGAGCGCAATGGCGGCGATCAGCATGTCGACCTGGTTGCGCGCCATGCCCAGCCGCCGCAGCTCGCCGAGTGACCCCCACCCCGGAGGGCTGAGAACGAGCTTCCGCGGCTTGACAAGCCGGTGACGGACCGCCATTGTGGTAAGGGGCGTATGTAAGGAATACCAGCTCATGGAGGATACCATCATGATTGCGACAGTGACGGCGAAAGGGCAGGTCACGCTCCCGGCCGAGGCGCGTCGGCGGCTGGGCATCACGGCAGGCACCAGGCTCGAGTTCCTCGTCACGGATGACGGCCGGCTCGAGGTGATCCCGCGAACCGGGTCGGTGAAGAGCCTCAAGGGCATGCTGCCGCCACCCGAGCACGTCCTCTCACTCGAGGAGATGGAGCGGGCAATCGCAAGCGGAGCCGCGTCGTGATCGCCCTCGACACCAACGTGCTGGTGCGCTACATCGTCCAGGATGACCCCGTCCAGGCCACAGCGACATCGCGGCTGATCGAGTCGCGGTGCACGCCCGAGGAGCCCGGCCTCGTGGCGACGATCGTGCTGTGCGAGCTCAACTGGGTGCTCGCGCGCGGGTATGGATACTCGCGCGCCCAGGTCGCGGCCGTGGTGCGCACGATCCTCGGCGCCGAGGAGCTCGAGGTTGAAGCACCGGACCTCGTCTGGCGCGCCGTGCGTTGGTTCGAGGACGGCAAGGCCGACCTCGCGGACTATCTCATTGGCGGTGCGAACCGGGAGCGGGGCGCGGTCACGACCTTCACCTTCGATCGTGCCGCTGGCGAGACCGAGCTATTCACCCTGGTCCCGCGGGGGTAGGTCCTGACCCACGAGGCGCAGAGCTCGGTCGCCAGTGACGTATGCTCCCGTTCTCGACGGGTCGCGGACTGGTTCCCGACTGGCACCTGCTATCACGCTCATACGTTTGCGGGACCATCTGCCTCTCACAGTTCACTGCCACAAAGCCCCCTCTGTGATGCGACTTCAGGGCTGTGGCACCAAGTGCCGCTCAGGTACCGCTGCGAAACCAACGCGAGCCGGCCTGCGTACCCTTTCGTGGACTGCAGGGTGGGACACCTGCCCCGCGGCAAGGAGGCATCAATCGTGAGAGCTCTGGCGACGCACGTTCTTGGCGCAACCATGTTGCTCCCCTCGTTGGCGCTCGCGGCGGATCCGCCGGCCGCGCCGGCCAACCCACCGGACCGCGCTGCTGTGATCGCCGCCGCCCGCGAGTTCATGGCGACCCAGAAGTACTGCGCGCTCATCACGCTCGACGAGACGGGCCGGCCGTCGGTCCGGACCATGAACCCGTTCCCCCCGGACGAGGACATGAGCGTGTGGTTCGCCACCAAGGACGTCACGCGCAAGCTCAAGGAGATCAAGCGTGACCCGCGCGTCACCGTCTACTACTCGGACCACGCGCAGGCGGCGGGCTACGTGGCGATCACCGGCCGCGCCGAGCTCATCACCGACATGGCGGTCATCAAGCGGCGCTGGCGCGACTACTGGACGACCGCCTTCCCCGACCCGAAGAGCATCGTCCTGATCAAGGTGGTACCGGAGAAGCTCGACGTGCTCTACTACAAGAAGGGCATGAAGGGCGACTCGGTCACCTGGCGGACCCCGTCGGTCGAGCTGACGGCCGCCACGCCGAAGACGTAGCCGCACGGGCACCGGGGCCTCCGCGCCCTCAACGGATGGGCCCGCCTGGCACCCTCACCCGCTGCCGGACGAGACCCTTGACGCGAGTCAGCGCGAGGTCCCGGGCACTCGGCTCCCCGGCTTGCTGGCGTCGCCGTCGAACGGCGCGACCGCCGCTGCCTGGTCACGTCCCACGCGTCCCACCTTGATGTCCGCCCGCCCGAACGACTCCGGGCGAACAGGTTCGCCGGCCATGCCGCGCAGGAGCGCGAGCTGACCGACATGGGTCAGCGCGTCGGCGATCGGCGCCTGGAAAACGACCTCCAGCCGAAAGGACCCGGGAGGCTCCGCGGCG
>Ga0116171_10003224_pt1 | contig 15138 bp, 9 predicted proteins | sample AD_JPNHW2_MetaG_FD_89798 | JGI IMG/M metagenome (GOLD analysis project Ga0116171, IMG submission 89798) | Active sludge microbial communities of municipal wastewater-treating anaerobic digesters from Japan - AD_JPNHW2_MetaG | ecosystem: Engineered > Bioreactor > Anaerobic > Digestate | place...
ACTGGATGCGGTGGGTCTGAAGACAGTTGTGGATCAGGGTCTCGACCAGGGTCTGTTCGACCGGACCGACCGGGTGGAATTGCTCACGATAGAGCCGGGAGATTGTCTTCTGGAGTTCGCAATCGGCGGCTTCGTGCACCGACTGGCTGGACTTGGGAGCGGCTGGAGCGCTTTGGTTTGATTGAGATGCCGTGGTTGACATAGCGATTGTCATTGGAGGAGCGCGGAAACGAGCGCCCGCAAGGAATCTTCCTAAACCGCTGAAAACAGGGCGAAGAAATATTTCCAATCGTTGTCAACGCAAGGGAGGATGTCCAGAGTCTGGTTGAAATGGCGACCCTCGCCGGAGCCGTCAGCGGGCGTCGAACCGCACGACGCCCCACTTTTCGGGCACGTGCATGTCCACGATGCCCTGGGGCGACCAGACCCAGTTGTCTTCCTTGAAGCCAGGCAGCTTCACGTAGCGGCCGCCGCGAACATCGACGCGCCATTCGACGCGGGAGAAGTTGACCCGCCATGACTCGGCCGGCGCGGGGCGGCGGACCAGGGCACGGGAGGCGAAGGCGGACCAGGGAAAGGCGATCTCGACGGTCCAGCCGCGATCACGATCACGGGGATCGTTGAGTGTGCCATCGACGTGGACGGCGGTCAGGAGGCCGGGGATCTCCCAAGTGTTGTCGGGACGCCCCTTCATCTTGTAGGGCTTTGGGAGGAAGAGGTCCCAGCCGGTGTTGAGGGCGTTGATTTCGAATTCGAAGTAGTTGAGGGTGTCGCCGGAGGGATTGAGGAAGACCTCGAAGTCGTTGTCGCGGAAGATGACGGAGTCGTGGACAGTGAGTGTGGCCCAAACGGGGGGTTCTGAGAGTTGGGCAGCGACATAGAAGTAGCTGCCGTCCCAGAGCATCTTTGCTCGCGTCCGGAGGCGGGGATGGGGTTTCGACGGACCTTCGATGTCGACGAAATCGGCGGTCCAGGGGGCCTTGCGCCATGCGGGGTCGTCGAGGCGGCCGTCGACGCGGATGGGAGACGGCGCGCGGCGGCACAGGTACTCACGCGGCAGCTGGGCGCAAACCTGAAAGGCGGCGAGGAGGATGAAGGAGGAGAGAAAGCGGGGGGCAGGCGCGGAGAGCATTGAAACTACAGTAGCGCGGCGAAGCACGCCAAGGACTCGTGATCGGGAAGGCGAGGGTTCAGACGCCCGATTCGGCGGATCCGGCGGTAGCCAGGGCTTCGTTGCCATCCATGGCGCGATACTCCAGCTCCAGTTCACGGATGCGGAACTTCTGGATCTTGCCGGTAACGGTGATCGGGTAGCTGTCGACGAAGCGAATCGATTCGGGGATCTTGAAATAGGCGATCTGGCCCTGGCAGAATTCCTGGATCTCTTCCGGAGTGGCGGTGCAACCCGGCTTGAGGCGGATCCAAGCGAGCACGGATTCACCCAATCTCGGGTGGGGCAGTCCGGCGACCTGGACTTCAGCGACTTTCGGATGGAGGTAGAGGTAGTCCTCGACTTCCCGCGGGTAGATATTCTCGCCGCCGCGGATGATCATGTCCTTGAGACGCCCGGTGATGTGGTAGTAGCCGTTGTCATCGACCACAGCGAGATCGCCGGTGTGGAGCCAGCCATCGGGGTCAATGGCGGCGGCGGTGGCCTCCGGGTCGTCGTCGTAACCCTTCATGACGAGGTAGCCGCGGGAGCAGAGTTCACCAGTGACACCGGACGGAACTTCGGCGCCGGTCGTGGGGTCGATGATTTTGACTTCAGTGGCGGGCAGGGCGCGGCCGACCGTGGAGCAGCGCAGTTCGAGGGAATCGTCGGGGCTGGACATGGTGATGCCCGGGGAGCTTTCGGTCTGGCCGTAGATGATAGTGATCTCGCGGCAGTTCATGCGCTCGACGACCTGGCGCATGACTTCGATGGGGCAGACGGAACCGGCCATGACGCCCGTGCGGAGACTCGAACAGTCGTACGTGTCAAAAGCAGGGTGGTGGAGTTCGCCGATGAACATGGCTGGAACGCCATAGACGGCTGTGGCGCGTTCGGCGTCGATCGCCTCCAGTGTCAGGCCCGCATCGAAGGAGGCGGCCGGAAGAATGATGGCCGCGCCGGTGGCCGCGGCGTTCATGGTACCGATGACGCAGCCGAAGCAATGGTAAAGCGGCACGGGAAGGCAGATGCGGTCGCGCGCGGTGAGTCTCATGCGCCCACCCATGAAGCGGCCGTTGTTGATGAGGTTCAGGTGAGTGAGAAGGACGCCTTTGGGGGAACCCGTCGTACCGGAGGTGTATTGGATGTTGGCGACGTCGCCGGGCTGCGGGACATGGCGGGGCATGACGGGAGGGGCGGAGGCGATATCCCGCCACAGGCTGGAGCCAAGATAAAGGACGTGCTCAAGCTCGCAGGGTGTCCGGGAAAGCGCGTCCTCCAGGATCAGGCGGTAGTCGGCGTGGTGGTCGCGTTCATGGAGGACGAGCGCACGAATATGGCTGCGGTTCAGGACGTAGGAGAGTTCATGAGAACGGTAGGCGGTATTGACGTTGACGAGAACCAGCCCGGAGATGGCGCAGGCGTATTGGAGCGCGATCCACTCGGCGCAGTTGGTGGACCAGACGCCGATGCGGTCGCCGGGGACCAAACCAAGGCAGTTAAGGCCCTCCGCGATGGATCGGGCGGCGTCCATGAGTTCATGCCAACTCCAGCGGATACCCTCATGGCGGCTGACGACCGCGAGACTGTCCCCAGAGAGCGATTCAGTACGGGCCAGTGCATCGGCGATGCTAATGTTCTGAACAAGTTCGGATTCAGTGGCTGACATGGTGACGGATTAGGGATGGCCCTCAGAGAGGCCCAGGCTGTTGCCGGCGGCAGCGCCTTTAATCGAATCGAGATATACCGGTCCGCAGGCGCAACCAGGAATCCTGGACGGCGCTTGAGATAGCACACCCGGGCGCCGCGAGGAGAGCGGCCCGTATCCATGGCTGAAATGTACCGGCATATCCCTGCCAGTTCCCCATTGTTGCACCGGGCGGGGGTGAGTTGCCAGATTGTCGCCCTGGACACTGGCGGACGGCGCGGCCCGATGGAGGCCTACTTCCGGGGCCGGACAAGCTCTTCATACAACTCAGGACGGCGCTGTTCGAGCAGTTGGATGGGCTTGCCATCGCGGAGAGTGATGGTGGCCAGGACGATCTGATCGTCCTCCCGGCCGCTTTTGGCGACGATGTTCCCTTTGGGATCGATGACCAGGGTGCGCTTAGGGTGAACGAAGGCCAGCCAGACGCCGTTTTCGTAAGCGCGGACGCGCATCATCTGGTCGTTGATCTCGCCGTAGCCACCCCAGGAGGGGACCAGAATGAACTGTGCGCCACGAAGCGAGAGGATGCGCGAGGTCTCGGGCAGTTGGCGGTCGAAGCAGATGAGGGTGCCCCAACGGCCGAGGGGCGTGTCAGCGACGGGAAACTCTGCGCCTTTGGTATTGAACGGCTCGTCTGCGGCGGTGTGGGCTTTTGAATAGCGGGAGGCGATGGAACCGTCAGGGGCGAAGATGACGGCGGAGTTGTACATGCGGTCCTGGCGGCGTTCGGCAAAGCCGATCAGAAGATAGACTTTCAGCTCGCGGGCCAGGGCGGCGACGCGAGTCAGCATGGGGCCGTCGATGTGCTCGCCGACGCTGAAGTACTTCCCGCGATCGAGACCGGGCGAGCGGTGCTGGTTGCCGACATATCCTTCAAGGAAGCCCTCGGGCGTGGCGATGACTTGCGCGCCCTGAGCCGCTGCCAGGCGGGCATAGCGGTCGAGGAGGCGGAAGTTGGCTTCCTTGTCCCAGGGCGTGGGCGTCAGGCTAAGACCGGCGAAAAGGAACGCCGCGTCGGCTCCGAAGGCCAAGGTGGCGGCGAATAGGGCGAGAGCGAGACGTCTCAGCAGCACGGTCCCAGGTCCTTGCGGTCGAATCAGACAGCGTACAGCGTTTTGCGCCTGCACCCCGATACGGCACGGGCGTGTTTCCCGAACAGGCAGCCAGCGGGCTTCGAGCGGCTAAGCCAGGGCGAGGATGGAATCGAACCGCTGGTTCACGTCGCGCAGATAGGCTTCGTCGCCACCCGACATTTCGAGGGTCGCGGAACCTTTGTAGCCGATTGTCCTAAGCGCGGAGGCGACGGCTTTCCAATCGATGTCGCCCTGGCCGAGGGCGGGCCGTTCGCCGGGAACGCGTTTCATGGAAGCTTCCTTGAAGTGGAGCTTGACGATGCGCTTATTGAGAGTGAGGATCCAGTCCTGCGGATAGCCGATGTTCATACTCACGATGTTGCCGACATCGAAGTAGGCGCGAATCCAGGGGGTCTTGAATTCGTCGACGTAGCGGGCGAATTCGATGGGGCTGAGCAGGAACTTGTTGCCGACGTTTTCGATGCCGATGATCACTTTCAATTCGGCCGCCAGTGGGAGGATTTTGCGAATCTGAGCCTGCGAGCGAGTCCAGGCATCCTCGTACCGGGTTTCGGGATTGACCACGGCGGGCACAAGCAGGACCGTTTCCGCACCCCAGAGATGAGCGTTGCGGATGCTGGTCTCCAGACCGGTCATACTCTCCTTGACCACTGCCGGATCGCTTGAGGAGAGGGGAAATTTCCAATGAGCCATATTCATGACCGAATGGATGCGGACACCCGCGGCTTCGGCGCCCTTCTTGATCTCTTCGGCATCGGCAGGGTCGGGGGTGGTGTAGCATTCGACCTCGGGGAAGCCGGTGTCGCGAGCAAGACGGAAACGTTCAGCAATGGTCATGGACTTGGGCAACATGCCAAAGACCACGCCCTTCCGGATCGGCAGAGAAGCGGCCCAGGCGGCCAGAGACGGGGCGAATGCCGCCGCACAGAAATGTCTTCGGTTCACAGCAGGCTCTCCTTTTCGCAGTAGTCGTTATCCTATTACAGCGCCGCGGGGCGTGGGGCGGCGGCTACGCTTTGAGCAACTGCCCAGCGTGCTTCTGGATCTTGCGGATGGCAGTGGCGATATCCTCCATGTCGGTGCGGGTGGCGAGCAGGGTGGACTGGGAGAGCCACATGCCGTCACGGCACAACTGGTCGTTGGCAGGACACTGGTTTCGCTCACGCCAGCGGGCGATGTCCTGCTGCGAGTAAACCGCACGGAAGGGGCGGGAGTTCAGAGTGTTCTCAAGGAATGGATCCCGGTTCAGCTGGCCGTATCCCGCGGAGATGGGGACGCCCTCGGCCTGTGCCGCGCGCAAGAAACGCTCGCGCGGGAGTCCGGAGAAGGCCGCGTCGTCGTAGCGGAGCATGTAGAGGTGGTAGGCGTTGCGGGTACAGCCGTCGTGCATGCGAGCGGGTTTGACGCCAGGGATCTCATTGAGCAGGGCGGTGAGGGCGGCGGCGTTTTCCTCGCGCCGTTTGGCCTGGCCGTCAAGCCGCGTGAGCTGATTTAGGAGGATGGAGGCCTGGAACTCAGCCAGCCGGAGGTTGATGCCATTTGTACCTTTGGGGTCGGCGGGGCCTTCGTTGGGGGTGCGGTAGTGGGAGTGGAAGCCATAGGCGCGGCGGAACAGGGTTTCGTCGTTGGTGACGACCGCGCCGGCTTCACCTCCGGGCAGGTTCTTGAACTTCTGGAAGCTGAAACAGCCGAGGTGGCCGATGGTGGAGGCCTTGCGGCCGCGCCACTCGGAGAGGTGAGCCTGGCAGGCGTCCTCGACGACCGGGATGTTGCGCCGCTTTGAGATGTCCATGATGCGGTCCATGTCGGCGACGTAACCGCCGAGGTGAACCGGAAGGATGCAACGGGTACGCGGGGTGATGAGCGCCTCGATCTTGGCAGCGTCAATAAGCCCGGCGCCCGGATCGGAATCGGCGAAGACGGGCAGGGCGTAATGCGCAAGGATGGCGTTGATGGTGGCGATGAACGTGTAAGGCGAGACGATCACTTCGTCCTTTGGTCCGACATCGAGAGCGTGCATGGACGCCATGAGCGCGCCGGTGCCGTTAGCCGTGGCAAGACAGTGACGAGCGCCCATGCGGGAAGCCCACGCCGTTTCGAAGTCGCGTACGAAGTGGCCTTCCTTACGCCACCACTTGCAGGCGCGCAGTGCTTCGAGCCAAGTGGTCTCGTCCTGGGGAGTGGTTTGCGGCCAGGACGGCCAGGCCTTCTTCCGTACGGGTTCGCCGCCGAGCAGTGCGGGCAACTGATCGGCCGCGCGGCCGGGTAATTGGGTGAGAGCCAGTGCCGGGCCAGCTCCAAGAAAGAAACGACGACGCATGGCGTGCGCCTCCTTTGCCGCGAATAGCACTATAGCTCAGTTGGCGAAAGAAGGGCGGCCCCGGCCGCCGTCCCCCCGATGAATCCATCTGGACACGTACCGCCGAAACACCGGCGGGAGCCGGGACTGTCAAGTGGGATGCCGCGCACCAGCCTCACTTCGCACGCGGTTGCAGAGGGTCAGCGTCTTTCATCGAGGCGGCTGGTTGCGGCAGGGCCATCCCGTCAAAAGAACTCCTTAAAGAGGCGACTCGATAGTTGGTCGATTTCGGGTGTGGGGACCTGAGACTGGCCGATCGCCGGAAGAGCGTTAGCGAGCGCCTTTGCGTTGTGGCGGAAGCGCTCGAACCGCGCGTCGCCCAAATAGTCCAGCGCCGTCTCATCGCCGAGGAAGTTCGCTACCGAGCCCCATCCGCGCGCCGAGCCACGGGCACCCCTGGCCACGTTCGGGTGCGCGGGATGGACGGCCTGCGAGTAGATGAGCACGGCCAACTCGATTCGACCCGCGCACTTGCGCTGCAACATCATCAGGACGGTGCGATCCGCGAGCGCTTTCGGTGAAAGAATCACCTCCATCGATGGGAACCGGTTGTTGACGGCGTGATCCGCAAGCCAGTTCATGTTGTCGCGCATGACCGGGATCACTGTTTCCACGGCTTCAGCCAATGGGTGGCCCGCCGTGATAGTGACTATACTGGTCTCCTTTGCGCCGCCGTGGATTTGGAGATAGCCCCGCTGTTGCAGGTCGAGAGCAACAGGATCACCGGGCGGGACCGGCACCACGTAGACCTTGTCGGAGGCCTGGATCGCAGCGGCCGGGTTCTGTACCGGCTTCACTTCTCCCCAGTGGCCGTATTCCTGCCGCAGGTCAGTGTAGACGGCCATGGCGGCGCTCAGCGAGTCGTAGTAAGAGTTGACGATGCGGCTGTTCAGCTTCGCTCCGTCGACGACGCGTGCCAGGGTCCGCGCCTCGTTCCAATCGAGTTCGCGGGGAAAGCCCCGGCCGGTTGCCCAGGACCATTCGATGACCACGGCAGGGATGGAGAGCGGCATGACGGTCGCCAGGATGACCAGCAACGTGACGCCCCACACGAACGCGGCGCGGTTCTCCCAGCGCTGGCAGATGCGGGCCAGCCCGATGCCCGCGATCGCTGAGGCCGCGACGGTGGTCTGCAACATGAACCTCAGGCCGTCTTGGAAGATCCAGACGAATGCCGCCCAGGGCCAAATGAGCAGGAACAGGTTTTCCTTTGGCCGCCGGGCAAGCCAGAAGTAGGCTGGTACGGCCAGCAGATAGATCAGCCAGGCGTAATCGCCGGCAACATGTCCGCGGCGTCCGTTGTACCAGGACAGGTGCCGGAGGAAGTGGATCATGTAGGGCGAACTCAGGGCGAGGATCGACGCGCCGCAGATGAGGAGCCACTTCCACCTGCGGGTGGCCAGCGCGGCGAGAAGGATGCCGAATCCAGCGACGGGCGCGCCGCCGAGATGAACATAGACGAGCATTGTGGCGAAAGGGATGCTGAGCCAAGGCCGTTCAGAGAGGAAGAAGTGGATGGCCCAGGGCGCGAGGATGAAGATCCAGCCGGAGGGTACGCCGACGAAGAAGGGCGCCGCCGAGTAGGCGCTGCCGGTGAGGAGGGCCACGGCGATGAGCGCCGCCCAATCACCGCCATAGCGGCGCGCGAACCAGAAGGCGGTGAATGCGGCGGCTGCCCATTGCAGAACCGCCCAGATGGAGAAGGCATGGACGTAGTCGTCGCCCTGCCCGCCGAGCAAGCGGCCGGTGAATCCGATGGCATAGTGGAGCGCGGGCCCTTGAAGGTTTGGCCTGCCGCTGGGGGCCCAGTTCAGGTTGTCCCACCAGTTTTGGCCGTGGATGCCGTATTGGCGGGAGAGGGAGATGTGGTAGCCGAGGTCGTTATCGGCGAAGTAGTCCGGCAGCATGGCGCAGAGCAGCGCCAGATGAAGAAAGGCCACACAGGCCGTCGCACAACGCACCTTGTTCACGCGCGCCTCCAGTGAAAGTCCAGTCTACATCCAGCGCCTCTCCGTGGAGACGTTACAGGCCAACGGCCGACTTGCGCTGGGAGCACCAGCGCCACGTTCGGGCGAGTCATGGATTTGGGCGCAACGCGGTCCCGGCCGTCTCACTGAAGGTGAGCTTCTGGTCTAAGATGCAAACATGACACCGGGATCGTGTGGCGATCTGATCCCCATGCGCCACGCCGACCCGGTGTCTTACTTCTCCGCCATGAAACTTGCTCTTTATTGGTCTCTCATCCTCGCCAGTTGCACGCTGGCTTCCGGCGAAACCGGGTGGAAGGCCGGCGTCGCCAAGACGCCGATTACTCCCGCCGAGCCAATCTGGATGGCTGGATTCGCCAGCCGGACCAAGCCTTCCGAGGGCGTCCGGCAGGACATTTATGTCCGCGCACTCGCCATCGACGACGGGGGCGGCAAGCCAGCCGTCGTCGTCACGCTGGACCTGGCCGGGATCGACCGCCAGTCGGCCGATGAAATCGCAAGGCAGTGCCAAGCCCGATATGGCCTTTCGCGCGACCGCATGATCCTCAACGTTTCCCATACGCATAGCGGCCCGGTGGCTGGCATCGTGCCCATGCCGCTCTACGATCTGACTGCCGCGCAGCGCGACGTCGTAGACCGATACACCGTGCAACTCATCGAAAAGTCCGTAGGCGTGGTGGGGACGGCGATCAGCACAATGGCGCCCGCCAGCCTCTATTTCGATCAGGGATTGGCAGGCATCGGCGTCAACCGCCGCCGAGTGGGAAACCGGTCATTGCCGGGGCCAGTGGACCCCGACGTGCCGGTGCTGGCCGTGCGCGACCAGGCAGGCACTCTGCTGGCGCTAGTGATGGGTTACGCCTGCCACGCGACCACGCTCAACGACTACCTGATCAGCAACGACTGGCCCGGCTATGCCCAGGCGGCGATCGAGAAGGCTCACCCGGGGGCGACGGCGATCTTCATTCAAGGTTGCGGCGCAGATTCAAACGCGCTTCCCCGCGCCGGCGAGGAGTTGTGCCGCAAACGAGGAGAGATCCTTGCCGCCGCCGTGGAACAGGTGCTCTCCGGCAAGATGAAGCCCCTTGCCAGTCCGCTGCGGACGGCCTTCACCCGCACCGACCTGCCGCTCGTGAACCCGTCCACGCGCGAGGAGTTGGAGAAGAAGCTGCAGGATAAGTTGCCCGCGTATCGGACCACGGCACGCCACCTGCTGGACGTCCTCGATCGTGACGGGAAGTTCCCCGACCGGTATCCCTATCCTGTCCAGGTGTGGCAATTCGGCAGTGGGCTGAAACTGATCGCGCTGGGTGGGGAGACCGTGGCTGATTACGCGCTCCGGCTGAAGGGCATCCACGGATTCGACGACACGTGGGTGGCGGGCTACTCGAACGACGTGATGGCGTACATCCCGTCGCTGCGTGTCCTGCGCGAAGGCGGCTACGAGGGCCGCGAGTCCATGGTCTATTTCGGACGGGCAGGGCAGTTCGGGGAAGAAGTGGAGGAGATCATCGTCGCCGCCGTGGCCGAATTGGTGAAGCAAACAGGGCGATCGGCCACGCCCTGAGAGGCGTGAATTCGCACAGCCCGACGATTCATCCGTCGACCGACGGTCCGAGCCACCTGATGGCGTTCCCAGAACGGGTCTCTGCCTTCTCCGTTTCGCCAGCGCCGAGAGAGTCCATGCGGACCAGCGCCATGCTGGGGTGGTGGGACGGCATCCCGATGCCAAACAGAATCCGGGCCCCGCCGGGAATCGTCAGCAATTGTCCCAGTTCGTTGCCGAATTCCACGGTCAGCCGGGTGATCTCGACCGCACCTGTTTTCCAGAGCCTGGGGTGACGTGACAGTAGCAAAGAACGCGTCCGAGGAAGCGCCGCGCTGCCTCGGCCGCCCAATGGAAGCGGGGCATTTCCAAAACGCCATCGCCGCCGTGCGCACCAATCGAACCGAGCTGCCCAACTGCGGGACTCAGGAGTGCGCCGAGCCGACCGCCTCGTACCGTTCGGATGTTTTTGACACTCCTCTACTGCTTCCTCTGCGGCTCCAGTGGCTTGTGCATCTTCAGCCACTCCTGGCCTTCCTTGGACATGAAGAAGTCCATCCACACGTAGTGCAGCTTGTTGCCGGAGGCGACCTCAGCCCCGTGGTTTGACCCGAGCGGAATATGGAGAATCGAGAAACCGGTCAAATTGGCCCGGACCTGATCGGCGATGACGGTGATGTCGTTGCCCTGAAGACCCAAGAAAAGCTGCTCCAGCATGGGATGCCGGTGTGCGCCGACCGTGTCGGGCCCCGTCGTCTCCACTGTGCCCATGGCCATCCGGGGCACGAAGTTCTCCGGGAGCAAGGTGCGGCTCACCGTCTTGGCGCTCTTGATCGCTTCGCCATAGGCTGGGCACTCGCTAAACTTCTTCACATGCGGCGCGGCGTTGTTCTGGGGGAACTTCTTCAACTGCGCAAAATCGTCCGCGTTCAAATCCCGGCGCACGCGCAACACGTGGAGCGCTTCGCCCTTGGCCGCGTTGATCTGCCAGGCCCAGGCCTGCGGGGCCCGCGCAATGGTCTCGCCTTCAACGTCAAAACTCCGGCCTTGCGTCTGGAGCGTGCCCTTGCCCGCCAGGATCAGCCAGACGACAGCCTGCTTCGAGCGCGCCGGCTCGACGTGCCGTCCTGGCCCGACAATCGAAACCAGGTCGACGCTGACCTCCTTGATCTCTCCGGACAGCACTGGGAGGATCTGCACTCCGGCCTTGCCGTCTGTGCGCGCCTGCGCGAGGTCCAGTTTCTCGATCGCGATACTCTGGGCCCAAACGGGAGCTGCTCCGGCCAGGGCGATCGACAGCGCCACGGCCGCGAGACCGCGCCGCGAGAACTGTTGCAGCCGGCCTGGCATCGCCCCTGGTGCGCGCAGACGAGCCGGCATGGAACCGGCCATCAGATGGAGGCAACTTCCGAGCATTTGGGTGAACATGAGCTGCTTCAATATTACCCGCACTGAACTCAAGGGCTCACCACGGCTGGCCTCCCTTGCCGGGCATGTCGAGCGGCGCCTCTGCGGCCGGCTCTTTCTGCTCACTTCACCAATGCGTTGAAGAACAGCTTATACGTGCCATGTGTCTGTGCGCGGAACTGCGGGCGGATGCCGTAGAGGATGACTCTACCCTTCCCGTACCCGGCCACGACCACTGCGGCCTTCTTGGCGATGACTTGCTCGCCCACAAGCCAGCCGCTTTCCAGCAGATCGCGGTCCGCGTACCGCATGACGACTTCATAGCGATCGCTGTGTGGACCAGGGAGAATCTCGTACACGGCGTTGCCCGCGAGATAGACGGCCAACCCGTTCTCCGGCATACCCCACGAGATCGGGTTCGCCGCGTCGGACTTCACATGCAGCGTCGATCCAGGGCACCAGAACTCCTTGGTATTCCGTCCGGCGGTCACGTCGCGCAGTCGAAGCTCGAGCTTCTCGACAGCGAAACTGCCGGCACCGCCGAGAGCGACGAGAGTGCCGCCCTTATCAGCGAATGCCTTGAGCGCCTCCACACCCTCCTTGCCAAAGCCGCTGCGGTATTCGGGCGGGAACTCCTCATTGAGACGCGACGACGATTCCTTCCGCTCGCCAGTGAGTGCCGCGGTGGAGTCATCGGGCAGGATGATGACGTCGTAGTTCGAGTTGAGATCGCCCTTCTTCAGTTCGGCGTCCATGACCGATTTGTACGGGAATCCGAACTGCTCGAGCAGGAAACGGGTCCACCCCTCATCCATGTTGCCGCCCGAATAGCGCTGATACATTCCGACGCGAAGCCGCTTCACTTCGCGGCCTTGCGCTCCACCCTGGACGGGCCGGAAATCGACGCCGGTCGCCCCGGCTACCGCAGCCAGGACGTCATCGCGACCGCCGGCCATGACGAAATCGCCGGGCCGCAGGCCGTCGCCGGCGGTTTCGATGCGCCGCACGGCGACACCCTTATCGAGGAGCATATTGACGGCGCGGAAACTGTCGTTCAAGCGTCCGTCGAGCGAGTAGGCTGCCGATTTCGCGGCAACCTTTCCCGCCGCCGCGACGGGAGCCGCAAGCTTCCGCAACCCTGCCGGCGCCGCCTCGTCCAGCGGATCGACGTGCACGCCCATGAATTCGAACATCGTGTCGGTGGCCATGTCGTAGGGCCGCATCGGCGAGCCGTCCCGCGACCGTGTCCACTCGTTGTCCGGATAGACTGTGCGCCCCAGGAGGTAGCGGATCAGTCCCATCTTGGGCTGAGCAAGCGAAACAACCCACGATCCCGCCGGATAGATGACGCCGCCCGCGGTGGTGAATCCGCGCGGCGACGCCAGGATCTCGATGCCCTGAAGCAGCAGTTTGTTGACCATCTTCATCGCGGTCAGCGGATCGTGCTGAGTGCGCGGGATCACGTACGCCGAGGGCTTGCCTTCCGCACCTCGCTCGGTCTGCCGCCGGGCCTTTAGATACGCGTTCCAGAGCACGGTTTCGCGATTGCGCGCGGCCAGATCGAGCAGCGCCCACGCCGAAACCTTCTGCCGGTCCATGATGTCGCGAAGCCGCCACCATCCTCCCGGCCAGGGATTGGGAAACGTCGTTTGCGCTTCGTACTCGGGCAACCCACGCGTGTCGCCCTTCAATTGGTCGGGGTGAATGAACAGGGGTGTCGCCAGCCGTGCGCTCGCCGATTCCGTGAGCATTCCGGCGATATTGTGAAACGGCGTGATCCAGTGGAACCCGAAGTGGCCCCAGCCTGAATACTGAGCCATGTTGAGGACGCCGGAGAGACCCGCCTCTTCTTCCTTGTAGGCCATGTGGGCCCCATACCAACTCATCTCGCGCCACACCAGCGGGTCACCGTGCGGACGAATCGGCTCGGCGTAAGGCGGGATGTAGATCCGTGCCCCATAGCTGCCCATGTGGTGGTGATCGGCATACGCTTGCGGGATCCAATCACGGAACAGAATTTTCGCCATGTACTGCGACTCCACCATGTTGGTCATGAAGGCGTCGCGGTTATTATCGTGGCCCGTGTACTTGTGGTACATCCACGGCAGCGAGCCGCCTTCATACGGCGTGCCCAGCATCTTCTTGTAGTAGTCGGCCACCATGATCGCGCCATCGGGATTGAACGACGGCACCAACAGAAAGACCACGTTGTCGAGGATGCGGCTCGCCTCCTCGTCGCTGCGGGAAACGAGGTCGAAAGCGAGTTCGGGCGCAATCTGCGTGCCGCCGATTTCGCTCGCGTGCAGGCTCATCGACTGGCACACCACGGCGCGGCCCTCGGAGACGAGCTTCCGGATTTCCTGCTCAGTACGGCCCCTCGGATCACTGATAGCCTGGTTGACCCCGCGCAGCCGCTCAAGCCCGGCGATGTTGTTCGGCGAGGAAATGACAACGAGGAGGAACGGATTGCCCTCGGTGGACGGGCCCATTTCGACGACTTTGAGTTTGCCGCCAGCTTCCTTCTCCAGCAAGCGGTAATACTCGACGATACGGTCCCAGCGCGCGACGTTGCGATCACTTCCAAGTCGAAAACCAAAGAACTTGTCAGGTGGAGTGATGCTGGACTGCGCAAGCATCTCAGCCGCTGAGAGAAACGATAGTACCATCGCCGCCACGGCGGGGACGGGAGAGAATCTTCGGTGAATCACGCGTTAGCCTCCAAAGTGGCCTGCTGAAGCGAAATCGTACCACCAAGGCCCATGGGCGTACCTCTGTGGCCCCTGCCAGCGGGGATTCGATCAGCCATGTCCGGCACTTGTGTTCTCCCGGCGAGTGACGGCCTCAGGATCCGGCCTGTGATTACCGGCAACTCCTGCATCTGCAGTTGGGCTGCGCCGTGCGGGGCCGCGGCGGAAGGCAGACCCACTGGATAGAGTCTGCCGTGAAATCGCGTGCAAGCGTCCATGCGCCACGCCGCGGGAGTCAGTTCCATCGGGTGCCTGGTCCGGGTTCGCTCGCCAGGCGTGTGGCTGCCGTCGATCCGAAAGCAATTGGCGTGAGCAAGCAGTCCGCGTTCCAGGCCGCGGAATTTCGAAACTTGACCAGACAGGGGAGCCGCACCATCGGGCTTCGGAAATCCCTGCTCATCGAGGAACACAAAGAGCCGCCCCGTGCGACCGTGGCGGCTCTCGGGGTGCAGGGCACCTATTACATGTTCATCAGGACCAACATTGCGACGGCCATGAGCACGGACGCGCAAGGAAGCAACAGCAGACCCTTCTTGAGCCGCTTCGGATCGTCCCCGGCGATTCCGCCGATGACCGGCGAACTGACGACGAGACCGAACCAACCGGCCGTCACCGCGATGCCGGTGGCTGTGGCTGCCGCCGCGGGGAAGCGAGCACTGACGACGGCAAGCGTCGTCGGAAAGACAGGCGCCATGGCGACGCCGCCCAGGAAGACCAACGCCCAGGCAACGGACGGTTTGCCGCTCTGGAGCATCAGGTAAGTGGTGACGGCCATCAGCAGTGCAGAGGCCACAAGCACCCTCTCTGGAGCAACACTGGACAACACCGGCGAAACGGCGACGCGGCCCAGCAACATGCCGAGCGCGAAACCGAGCGACAGGATTGTCAGAGCCCTCGATTCAGGCACGCCCTGGGCGATGAGATGGCGGGCCAGCCAGTTCCAAACACCGACTTCGCAGGAGACGTAGAGAAAGAGGAAAAGTGCCAACACAAGCAGCGGCAAGCTGCCGAGCAGGGCGCCGACCTGCGACGGATCAAAGGCCATCTTTCCGCTTGGCGCGGGCATCTCGGTCAAGCCGGAGAAGCCGAATGTCAAAGCCGTGATCGATGCGGCAAAGATGAGCAGCCGGGCTGAATTG
>Ga0116171_10003225_pt1 | contig 15137 bp, 14 predicted proteins | sample AD_JPNHW2_MetaG_FD_89798 | JGI IMG/M metagenome (GOLD analysis project Ga0116171, IMG submission 89798) | Active sludge microbial communities of municipal wastewater-treating anaerobic digesters from Japan - AD_JPNHW2_MetaG | ecosystem: Engineered > Bioreactor > Anaerobic > Digestate | place...
TCTAAATTTTCTCCTTCAATAATTAGGTTTTCTGTTTCTGATGGGTTTACGCTTCTTGCTTCATCAAAAACTAATGTAGCATTACTTGGAGAAAACGCATTGCGTTTGGCTGCACTTTTTCCAAACCAACGAAATTCGTAGCGTTCTGTTTCGCTTACACTTTCGTGCTCAATAACTTTTTTCAGTTCATTGATGTTTAACTTTCCTTCGTTTGTAAAAAGGTCGGGAAACAATTTTTTAAGTGTTTCCATACGTTCTTTATTCCAGTCGTTGCTCAATGGCATATAATCGTTAATATTTTCCATTTCTTTATGCTTGTTCTATTAATGAATTAATGGTTTTTGTAGCTTCTGTTTTAAAGTAGCTATATTCTTTTACCGGTGCTTTGTAATGCACTTCCACGCCTAAAGCTTCAAAATGTTTCATCGCACATTTAATGCGGTAAACTTCACTTTCTGTTAATGCTTTTTTGTCGTTAATATCACTTGTGCCTTTGGTTTCAATTACAAAATAATATTCACTTTCACTACCTGTTTTTAAGCTCTTGCGTTTCATAACCAAACCAAAGTCGGGTTCATACTCGCCAATAGGGGTTTTAATTTTGTAATAACTTGGAAGTTTAAGAAAACAAATAATTTCATCGTCAAGGTCTGCTGTTTTTGCAAACCACCTTTCTATATCACTATCCACAAGCATTTTATCATATACGCCTCTCTTTGGTGTATCCACATAAGCCTGTTGAGAAATGTTTCTTACAAAATCATCAAATGAATACTGAAAACTATCTCCAGTCAAATGATAATCTAATCCTCGAATCATTTCGTCTAATTCAACATTGCGAATAATTCCTGCCGCTTGATGAATAAATTGCGGTGGATTTTTCACAAAATGCTCATAGTTTGCAATATTATCAACTATTTTGAAAACTGTATTATAACTCAGCCCTGTGTTTTCGCTTAATTCTTCTACCAAATCCAACGGAGTAAAATACGCTTTTAAACTGTAAGTTTCTGTTCCTCCAAAATCATCTTTTATTCCATCTTCTGTAATTTCTCCAATAGAACGGCTGCTTACTTCTGCGACATAATCGGCAATGTTAATTTTATTGATTTCTTCAATCGATTTTTGAATTAAATTTTCTTCATTGAAAGAAACGAGATAATCTGTTTTCTTGGCTAATGATTTCCAAAAACGTTTAAAAGTCGCATCAATCATTTCGTTTTGATTGCGTTTAAAATGCACTTCGTTTTGAGGTTTGCCTTTATGTGTATGTGTAAGACCTGCACCTGCTTTTGTTGTTCCGTAAACTTCCTTAATTTCTTCTTGATATTGAGTTACAAAAGTTTCGTAAGTTTCGTTTGGAATAACTGTTAATTGGTTAATTCGTTCAGTATCTTCAACATTTAAGTTATCATATATTCTGTGTCCATTTTGATTAACACAAATTCTCAAACCTCTACCAATTTCCTGACGTTTACGAATTTCTGAATAGGCAGTATTTAATGTAGCGATATTAAAAACATTCGGATTATCCCAACCAACACCCAAAGCAGAATGAGAAAATACAAACTGAACGGGATTTGTTATCGTTAATAATTCTTCTTTGCCTTTTAAAATCAGTTCGTAAATTTTCTTTTGCTCTTTTTGTCCACCTTCATTGTCGGCAAATTCTCCGCTTGCTTTTTGAGCAAAATAATATCCTTGAATTTGAGTAATATATTCGTCTGTTGGCTGTTTCCCTTCGTTATATTCAGCGTAAATCAGTTTGTATTTTTCAATGAAAAGATTTTTGATAATTGGAGTTTCTCCAATATAGTTAGCCACTTTGTCAATAAATATTAGAGAAAGGCATTTAATACCCTGTTCAGCTAATTTTTGGGTCTTATAAAAGTGTCTGCGAATTAGCCATTCAAGTTGTAAAGCCCAAATGCTTTGTAAGTTTCCTGATGATTGTTTTTCTTCTAAAATTACACCATTTGAAAATTCTACTGACCATTTTCCTGTTTTCAAACTTTTGTTGATGCGGGTAATTTTGTAATTCAAATAGCTTGGATTACTTGTTTTTTCGCCTAAATTATCACCAACTTTTAACCAATTTGTTTCCTCAAAAACAAATTTTCCACTTTTCATTTTCCACGCTTTTAGTCTGGCTTTCGGGTCGCCTTTACCGTTTTGCGTTTCTGTGAGTTCAATTTTTATAGTTGCTTCATCGTTTTTTTCGGTTACAGTCAAAACTTCAATTTTCTTCACTAATCCTTGTTTATAACTGTCATAAGGAGTTAAACGATAAACCAAATTTTTTAAAACTTTATGAGTAGCCGAAAAACGAATTTTGTACAATGGATTGAGTTTGGCAATTTGTTTTACAGAATTTTCTGTGTCCATTCCTTCTTGTGGCTCGTCCATTATGATAATTGGGTTTGTTTTGCCAATTGCATCAATGAAAGGAATGTTTGCAAATAAATCTTCTCTTTGGGCCTGATTTAAAATTTTATCTTCCGAATTAAAAGAAGCAAGTGTCATTACCATTACTTGCGGATGCTGTTCTTCAATAAAATTTGTTACTTTATTAAGACGTTTACTTTCATACTCAAAAGCCTTAGGAGTAAATCCGTAAATACTTTCAAGTTGTTTTGAAAAAATCTTAAACGCACTTAAAACACCTTGTCTAATTGCAACAGAAGGGACTAATATTATAAATTTGGTAAATCCGTAATTCTTGTAAAATTCATAAATGGTTTTAATGTAAACAAGAGTTTTGCCTGTTCCTGTTTCCATTTCAATGCAAAGGTCTTTATCTGTAGAAAGTTTTGCAGTTTCCTCGTCAATTCCATTTTCATTTAAAACGTCAATGATGTTTTTCTTAATTTGCTCAGTTGAAAGTTTACAAACATTAGAACGAATACCCTCAAAACAAGCATTGTCAAAAGTATTTTTTTCAGTACCATCAAAAATTTTTACAACCGATTGAATGGCAATATCCTGATATTTTAAGCTTTCTAATTGTAATTCCATTATTTTTTACCGTTCTTTTTGGTTAAATACTTAATTTCTTGTTCAGCTGCGGTTAAAATATCTTTTGCATATTTTTCGTCAACCAGTTGATAAGCTACTTGTTTGCTCATAAACTTTATAATGAGTTCTTTCTCGTCAACATTAAAGGTCTTAGCTATGATTGGCAACATTTGTCTGTTTACAGGTCTTTCCCCACGTTCCAATTTACTAAGAGTACTTTGGTCTATGTCGAGCAAAGCAGCAAGTTTTCTTAAAGGCATTTCTGCTTGTTCTCTAAGTTGTCTTATATAATCTCCCAAATTTTCTGTTTGCATCTTGAAATTTATTTCTTGACATCGTTGTCAAAACTACAAAAGTTTATAATATTATTTAGGAGAAAAACTTAAAAGTTTTCAACATATTTTCTTCATTAGGTGTGTCGGCAAAATTGGCTCTTTTGCAAAACTTTGGCTTTAAGGCTGGGTGGTGTGGTTTTGCAAATGTGCCAATGTGGGTAAGCATAAATTATTTTTAAAGTGCGTCGGGAAAAATTTTAAAAACATAGCGTCGGCTTGAGTGTCGGCTCTCTGGTCTTGTCAATATTTCGTTTTTCTGTCCTTTCACAATGGTTTACTTTTCAATCTTATGTCGGTCGTTTCTGTTTTCTACACTTGGCGGTAACGTTCTGGCGGTGTGCTGTTCGGTGGCTCATCACTATACTTTCCACGAAGAACAACTGTTTCAACATACACGTCACTGTCATACGAAGAACTGCTCTGCCACTGACAGCAACCGCCTGTTACCATTTGTATTTATTTTTCTATAATTTCAAATTTCTGCGATTTCGATAATCTGATGCTGTTATAATCGTTAATGTCGCTAAAATCGAATTGCCAAAGTGAATAAAAGTTGCTTCTTTTTTCGAAAAATAAAGTCTTAACAGTTTTGTTTGTATGATGTGACCATTGTCTGAAAGGATAAAAAAGTTGTCTGATAATAGTGTTATTGGTTTTACTATTTTTTGCTTCAATTAAAACAACTTGATTTTTGCCCTCATAACCTGCATCAACTTCTGTTTGAACGCTTTCAACAGATATTTTTTGTTTGCCAACCATGAATGAAAATTGAGGTGTGTATTTTCTGCCCCTAATTGTCAATACCAGAGTATCATCATTCATAAATGTTCTTACAAGGCTTGATGCATAAGCAAAATCTAAATGTTGCATTTCAGAATTTCCTATTTCTGATGTGTCTAATTTGAAGTCGAGTTTAGATGTGTAGATTTTTGCGGATGATTTGATTTCGGGAATATCAATATAACCTTCGCCTTTAACAATTGCATAATATCCGTTTTTTGTAGGAAGGAGAAAAACATTATTTTCAATAAAAACATCAGGTCTGTCTTCTCGTGTGTCCTGTTTACAAAGAATACGCACCTCTTTTTCATTAGTTTTTTTAAAATGTGAAGTCGCTTGTTTAATCTGTTCTGCTGAAATCAGAAACGGTTCTTTATTAAAATTGTGTTTGTGGATACTATATTTATCAAATATTGCTTTCCAAGAATTACTGTTCATTTTTATTCAAAAAGGTTAGGTTGATTTATATATTTATTATACCGTTTCATTGAAAGTTCGAGATATTCAGGACTTATGTCAATTCCAATATATTTTCTGTTTCCAATTAATTTACAAGCAATTCCAGTTGTTCCGCCGTCATTAAATGGGTCAAGAACAATATCGTTTTCTTTTGTAGAAGCTAAAACGATTCTTTTTAATAATGCAATGGGCTTTTGTGTGGGATGCTTACCAAATTCTTTTTCTTCAACCGTAGGGGTTGGGATGCTCCAAACAGAACGCATTTGCTTGTCAGGCACTTTCATTTTGTCTTCAGGAAATTTACCCACTTTCATTCTTTCATAATTGAAGGTTTGGCGTGCTTTTTTATCTTTCCTTGCCCAAAGTAAAGTTTCGTGACTGTGTGCAAAAGTCGTACAAGCTAAATTAGGCGCTGCGTTTGGCTTAAACCAAGATATGTCATTAAGTAAATGAAAGTTAAGTTTTTGAAGCAAAAAACCTGTTTGGTAAATATTGTGCATTGTTCCGCTAATCCATATTGTTCCTTCTGGTTTTAAAATTCTTCTGCATTCTGTTAGCCATGTCTCATGAAATAGTAAATCCTTTTCAAAACCATTGCTTTTGTCCCATTCCCCCTTGTTTACGCTAACCATTTTTCCAGCATGACAGGTAATTCCGTTATTACTTAAAAGATATGGAGGATCGGCAAAAATCATATCAATATAGTTGTCAGGAAGCCTTGACATTATCTCTATGCAGTCATTATTGTACAAACAAAAGTCTGAAGTTTTAAAGTATGGTGAAATGCTTTTTTGAACAGTATTTTTCGAAATGTACTCAATCAACTGTTCGTAAGCAATGTTTTCTGTCATAAAGCAACTTTTTTAGTTATTACAAAGTTAATATAAATTCGTCAATGTTCGGAAAAGTCTTCTTAATATAAATGGTAACGGGCGAAGGCTTTCTGACGGGCGGGGGTTCACTGCACTGTCCACGAAGCAACGCCCGTTGAAGTTCCTGCGTCCTGTCCGACGAGCATCACCCCGCCTGGCAGAAAGCCTTTCGTTAACACCCGTTTAATCTTTTTATTTGTCAAAGAATTCGTTGAAAAATGTGTTGTCCACTTCGTAAACTTTCTTTTCTTTGAGACCAAGCTGCGTCTTAACGAATAACTCTATCAATCTTTCACCATCTACCAATTCAATAGGGGGGACACCGTCCCGATTAGCTTCTTTTGTAGCGTCCAAAGTAAATCGCCCTGTTGTTATAAAGATACCTTTGTCCGCTCTACCCAACATCGCTCCTCTAAAATCTCGTATCTGTGGAGATGATATACTGCCGTCATACCGTTTACATTGGAATATTACCTTAAAACTCATTAATGGATTTATTTGTAAAGTTCCGTGTCCGTCAATGCCTCCGTCACCAGTTTTGCGTGTAACAATAACCTCCTCAAATCCTGATTCCCTTAAAAGTCGTTGACAAAGTTTCTCAAATCCAAACGGTGGAACCGTTTTAAGGATATTCAAAAGTTCCTTTTTATATTCAGGAATATCAATTATTTCTTCAACAATGTCAGATTCTTCAGCAACTAAAACCTTTTTCTTTTTTGCTTCTATTCCTAATTGAGTAAAACTCCTTTTTACATTCAAGTAAATCTCTAAAAGTTCTTGGTCTGAGTAATCTTTATCATTCCCTTTATCTGTCAGCGTCAGAACACCACGTTCCGAGGAGTCAATTAAACCGCCTTTTGATAAATAGACCTCTGCCCAGTGAATTAAGTTCTCTACTCGTGAGGCTCCATTTTTTAATGTTTCTTCCTGTTCTTGTTCGGAAATGTTCATAAATGAAATAATCTCTGAAACTACTTCCTTTCTTGTCCCGGAGTCACCAAGTTTTTTTAATACTTGTAACATCGGTGAAAAGAATTTAAAATAAGGAGCTACTGCTACTCGCTGTCTGGTTTCCTTTTTCGTGTCTGTCATAGGTTTCTCTCTTTTCTTTAAATGGGTGTTAACGCCTGGTGGCTGCTTTTGAGCCGCATTTTATAAACCGTTCCAGTCAAAATACCCATAGTTTTTAAATTTGTCCTGCACTGTCAAACCGTCCCGCACTGCGGCTTTAAAGCAGACACGAGTTATAGGTAGTTTGGGTTTATTCCACTTCAAATTTTCCAGTTATTAAGCCTGTATTTGTAATTAATCTGTAAATATAAAGACCACTTTGAAAATCAGATTTATTAATTGTCGCTTGTTTGTCAATTGAAATGGTTTTTATTTTTTGCCCAGAATAACTAAAAATATCGAGTGTATTATTTGTCCATTTTAAATTATCAACTTTAAAAATCGAGTTTGAAGTAACTGGGTTTGGAAAGATTGAAACCAAAATTTTATTATTTGAAACCTCGTTAAGGTCTAATGTGCCCTCATAACAAAAACTATGATATGGATTAGAATATTGCAGCGTGTCATTTTCTGTTAAACATAATAATTCCCTTAAACCACCAAACCAACATTGAAAAACACCATTATTGTCAAAGCCTGATAAGCTCCCGATACCTTCTATCCATGTGCCTCCATACACTGGGTTAAACCGTTTTCTGTAATGATCACCGATTAAAACACTGTCAATTGATTCTATAACGTATGTAGAACATTCATTACTCACATTAAATAAAATCAGGGTGTCACCAACATTTGCATTTTCATTAAAGAGATATTTTTCAACAGAGTCTTGAATATTTAAAAGGTAATAGATTTTTTTGTCCTCGGTCTCTCTTATATATCCATAGTTATACCAGTTTGATTGGGCGGAATCGTTTGAACGCATGACTTTTAAATAGGTCTTTGAGGATATAATAGTTTCTTCTGTGAATTTTATATAATATGAATAATTTAACCACGGACAACCTTCGGCGTCATAATTCAAATATATACTCCAAAGTTTATTCGTGTCAACGAAAGTCTTACTGTCTTGTCCAAATAGGGCAAAATTTGAAAGAAGTAGAATAAACAGGATTTTTATTTTCATATTTTCTAAATTACCTATAACGGATTGGCGGTATGTTTTTGTTGCCGATTTCGAAGCACTGTCCTGTCAAGTTACACGAAAGTTTATTAGATGCAGAAACGCTGAAATCCGCACTTTCCCGGCAATAAAATATACCGCCTGTTATGCACTGGCGGTTCTTGTCTGTCCGTGTGTCTGAGTCAAATTGCACTTTCATATTAAACTTGACATTCGTTTCATTTTCTTTTCTTTCTGTGTCGCCTGTGTGTTGGCGTGTTATAATTTTTTTTCTTTTAAGTGTGGGAGAAAAATTTTGAAATTCTTTTCTTGGGCTGGCAATGCAAGCTCTTTGACAAAGCTTTGGTTTAAGCTTTGGCTTGTGTGGCTTTGGCAATGTGCTTGCATTAGTGCTGGCTTTTCGGTCTTATCCATATTGAGAGTATTAGTGCAACACCAACTATAACATCAACAATATTCCATATTGTTCGACCTAATGGTATCTTTATTAATGGTTGGAATAGAATAATCAAAGCAATGAAAATAATTGATTCAATATTTTTTTTGTTATGAAAACTATAGTAAGCTAAAATTCCGAATCCAATCATTGCTGAAAACCGAACCAATTGAAAGTAACCATATGGCATATCAGCAAGGCAAACAAAGAATAAAATAGCAAGAACAATTTTAATAATTTTTTCAATCATAATATTTACTGGTTATAAAAGTAAAGATGTTAACATAAATGTTGTACATCAGAATCCAATCTTTCCTGTTCTTGCATCGGATTGAGCATTTTTAGGTAATAAGCTAATCAGTCCCCAATTGATTTCTTTTAATCTATCAAAATTCTTGTTTGCAATTGCCAATTTGCCTGATTCAATCAAACTTTTAGCTTGTTCCTGATCATTAAATAATTGAGGTTTTTCGATTAAACGATTAAATCTAGCTTCAAGAAATGATGGTGTACGCCAGAGTACATTACTTCCTAATGTTATCATTTCATCAATGGCTTCCATTATTTTTGCAGGAGTGATTGAATTAAGAAAAGCTTGTTCTCTGCTTACGATTTCATAAAATAATTTTTGATCATGGTCATTTCCATTTTCATCTACAATTTTTTTACACCACGTTTTATCTTCGTTATATTGATTCTTTAACACAGAAATCCGCTTATCTTTTGTAGCGTTGTCGACCTCTTGAGCAATTTTCCTCTTTATGTCTTCATATTGATATTTCTTGTCAGTCACATCATCTTTTGTAAGCTGATTTGAATCATTTATAAGGATGTCGACTTTCTTTTTAATATTGTTCAAAGTTTCTGCGGTTTCATAGTCCTCTCTGTCAACGGCTTCTTTGATTTCTGATTCTAATGTTTCATTTAGAGTATCAACTTCGTCTATAAGATTTTCAACTGTCGTATGCCTTTGAGTTGGGTTGAAAACCTTAGTGAATTGTTGATCAGACATTGGGATATATACAATTACTTTTAAATCTCTACTTTCAGACATTTCCAAGCTAATTTCAATCTCGGCACCACGAACAATATCACGTGTAACCTGCGTGCCAGTAATCTCAAAATAACCTATGGAACTATTAGCTTCCGGTAATGATGAATGAGGGCCTTCAAGAATATTAATCTTAATTTTCTCATTGCTACCTTTAATAATTGTTTTATTCAAGTAATGAGATTTGCTTCTTTTTTGAGGTAAAAGAGTATTTTTTTCAAAGTAGCGATCAAGTATAGTCGATTTACCTTCCAAATCAATGTCTGAATCTCTCTGAAGACAAATGTCATTGGGTAAAGGTTGACCCGCTACATTATATTTGCCCTGAGCAATACCGATAAGTTCTATATCTGTTTCAATAATGTTATTCTTATCATCATAGATTGTGAAACGGAAAAAATTATATGAATCTTTTACCAATGGTATATCTTCTGAAATTCTTGAAGTGAGTTTCTTTATCCCGCTGTCAAAACCTTTATCCTCACGGATTATACGATAAAACAAACCATCAATATTACCTTCGATTTTACCAGCAAGAATTTCTTCATCTTCTTGTGAAGCTTTCTGATATGCAAATCTTACTTTAATTCCGCCATCGGATTTCTTTGATAATTCCTGTTCAAAATTCTTTTCTTTGGTGCCGGCATAATAGGCTGCTCCAATTGCGATTGCAGTAGTTGGATCAATATCACAGTTTACAGGAATTTGCAATATTTCTTCAACTCTTTTTCTTACATATGGAATATAAGTCGAACCTCCGACCATTAGAGTGAATTGTATATCCGAAGGCTTTAGAGAATTATGAACAAGTATCTTTTTAATCATTTCGATGGTCTTGTCAACACATTCTTTTACCAGACTTTCGAACTCTGAACGTGTAATTTCAATGCTTACATCAATATCTTCATCGTTATCGTCTTTAATATCTGAAAGTTCAATTTCTGCGGAAGTTCTAGCAGATAAACTAATTTTAGCTTCTTCGGCTTTTAACAGCAACTTATAATACAATGCATTATGTTTGCCTTTTTCACTTTTCAAATCATCTTCAAGATTATTAAACGTGAAATTTTCATCCAGATAAGGAACGATCATTTCCTCTAAAATGAGATTATCAAAGTCAGCACCACCTAAAAAATTGTCACCTTCATGATCAAGCACTTTCATTTCGCCATCTTTAATTCTAATCAATGCGACATCAAATGTACCACCACCTAAGTCATAAACAAGCCATTGCCCGTTCCTTAAATCCTGCTCTTTATGCTTATTAGCATATGCAAGGCTTGCAGCTATGGGTTCTTGTAAAAGGATCACCTGTTTTAATCCTGCTAAGAATCCTGCTTCCTTAGTAGCATTTGATTGGATTACATCAAATGATGCAGGTATTGTTATAACTGCTGAATCTACTATCTCGCCAGAATGTACAAACCCTTTTAACTCCTTTATAATTTCTGCTGAAAGTTCAACAGGTGTTTTTGATTGATCTAAATTTTTTACTTTAAAGCTTTCAGTTGTTCCCATCTTTCTTTTAAAAGTCCCAAAAACATTTTTAGCGTCTTTTTCAAAATAGGTCCTGGCTCTGCTGCCAATGACAACTTTATCTTTCTTATAGTAAACAACAGACGGGAGTGTTTCCTTGCCTGTCTCCAAGGGATTTTTGAAAACCTCAACTTCTCCTTTTACAAACTTTGCAATAGCAGAATTAGTTGTGCCTAAATCGATACCAAAATTTATCATCTTTTCCATAACTTGTCTATATTATTGTTTTGATTCTACAATTACAATTGCTTTTTGAACAATCATCTGGGATTGACCATACTTGACATAAATGATTGGCTTAATCACTTCAACAATTCTTAGATTGTCATGGCCGGAACCCGTGATGGTTGCGTCACAATCGGTTCTTGTTTCATTATAATTTTCACCAATTGGATTATGATAAAACAAACTCTGGCCTTCAGACAATGCTTCTGTAGAAAAAATATTCTTAAGTTTGTCAATATTCCTTTGAATAGAATTCGGCTCAGAAATTTTTCTTAACTTAGTTTCAATCTCGAAAATCTGATTCAAAATATTCAAATAATTTCTTGGATATTTTATTAACACTTCGTTCATTTTTTTCTGCATTTTATTTGTTAAAATCCTTCTCAGATATAGTGTTGGAATGGAAAGTATTAAATCCATTAGAACTTCCTTGTGTATATTCAATGTTTAGTGAAAGTTCATATGAAGGTAAATTCCAGTTTTCATAAACGTGTCCGCCTTCATATGTATCTGGCAGTTTTTGCTTATAGTAGTCGAGTGTATTAGTTCCTTTTTCATAAGTTGCATCTCTCAAAAACTTAACAATACATTGACCATCTTTTGTGTACTTCCTGAAATCCTTGCCATATGCAATTTTCAAATAGTAAATGCCTTCGGGAATATTTTTCATTGAATAGTCATCGCCTGCTTCTATATACGCAATTCTTATGCAATTGCCATAATTGCTCATTAATTTGACTACAACATCATAATTTTTTCCGACATGGATTAGCAATTGATTATTTAACTCATAGGCATATTTCGGAGTAATATTTTCACATTCAGGATTATCGCCTGTGCTTGCGTTTTCCTTAGCCCAATCTTTATATTGTTCAGATTTATCGACTGTAATGAGATATTTTGAAGCAACATATCCTTCAGTACCATAGTAAGAAATTTTCCACCAATCTGGATTATCAGAATTTATCACTGAAACGACATCCCCTGAATACAGTTTTCCAATTTTTTCTGATTTAATACTTGGTCCGGTTCTTACATTTAAACTGTCCGTATTTACTACATAAGATTCTTGTGAAAAAACTTGGCTTGATGCTATTAATGCAACAAAGCAAACAATCAAGAATACAATATTTTTCATAAGTAAAGGGTTTTAAAATTTTATTTCTCCTGTCTTCTGTGTTTTTTTTGGAGGATCAGTTTTTTCGTTATTTGCTTGATTCTGGTTATTGGACTTTGTCTTTGTTTTAGCTAATTTAGAATTATCTTTTGGTACTGGTTTGTTCTGATCTGCATTTTCAAAATTTATTTCTCCGGTTGGCGGCCTTGGTGCAGTTTTATTCTCCGAAGAAACATCTGACTGTGATTGATCTGTAATATCTGATTGTTCATTGGATTGTGTTTTTATGGACTGATTTGACTTTGTTTTGGCAGTTTCTTTTGATTCAATCTGTTCGGAACTACTAAAATAATATATTGTATTAACAGTTAAAGATAGAAAAACAAATAAATATACCATCCATTTTGCATGTAAAAACCTAATTTGCTTTTTTGGAAACATACCTGAAATTATATCGCGCATGAAAAGAAAAAAATAATACGCAATAATAATTCTTGCAGCAATTTGAAAAAAGAATCCTAAAACTGAACCGATGATGAGAAAAGATGAATTTCGCAAAAAAACAGCCATCGAAAAATTGGAATCATCTTTTTTCTTTAAACCTGTTTTAAAAACAAAAAATAGAATTATCAATTCTATGCTAAGAATAATATATTGTAAAGGCCTATAAAAAAATCCTACGACAATTACTGATAGAAGACCAAATGACCAAATATGACCTATTATCTCTTTTTTTCTGTCCTTCTTTTTTTCATCCTTAATTTCCTTTGGTTCCTCGACCTTCTGAGTTATTGGCGAGGATTTGGAATTGTCTAAAATAGGGGTCTGGCAGCTTTCATATTGTTGTTTAACTGTATAATAACTCTTTGTAATTGTCTGTAATGTTAAACCATCAGAATTAATACTTTTTGCAAATTCTATAAGTTGAAATGCAACAGTATAGTTATTATAGGGGTCGTTGTACAATTTTACCTCAATGTCACGTATTGAATGGGCTATTTGATTTCTGATACTCTGAAAATATGAAGGCAAAGCATTTAATTGTTCAACATTTACTTTGTCAGAAATTAATCGAGTAAGGCCTTGGAAATTTTGCTTTATGAACGAACTATTATTATTTTCAATGTCCTTATTTATCTTTTCAATTTCGTTATTAATTTCCCTTAAAAAAGAATATGTGGCTTTATAGCATTTTTCTGAATATTCAGAGTTTGTTATTGGTTTGACCGAAAAAATGGATTTTAAATTATGTGTACTATTTTTTTTGAAGTTGATAAAAAGTGCTTGGTCATACTGTTCAGAAAAAAAAGGACTGATAAAATCAAGAAATTCTTTGTCCTTATATATACTTTCGAATTTGAATTGAGTAAAAAATGTCAAATCCCTTGAAGTGAGAAAATTGTAAAGTTGTTTATTTTGTAAAATAAAAAGATGAAATTCTCTTCTGCTTTTACTATCCAAATCATCAATGATCTTTATACAATCTGCTTTATTTACATCAGCACCTAAATGAGAAATAGTCTTAGTATCGCTTAATTCAATTTCAGCGATAAGTTTTCGTTTAGCTTTATTGATTATTGTAGTATCAACCTCAGAACAATTCTCTGTAGCTATTCCTAGGAGTTTATATGGATTTATATACTGCATTGTCCGAATATAAAGGGTTGGGAAATTGCACTCATTGGCAAGTTTTGGTTTGTGTGTCGGCTTGTGCGACTTGCCAATGTGTGCAATGTGTGTAGGCAATAGAATTTCAAAAATTTTGTGCGGTGGGGAAAAAAATTAAAACACTGTCGGGTCGGCAATAAGTGTCGGGCTATATGTCTGTCAGTTTCGTTTTTCATTCCAAGTTTAATAATCAATTTTCATTGTCAATTTGCTGTGTCGTTGTCTTTTCTCCGCTTGTGCATAACGCTTAGTGGCTGCTTTTGAGCCGCATTTTATTATCCGTTCCTGTCAAGATTCCCATAGCTTTCAAATTTGTCCAAAACTGTCAACCCGTCCTGCACTGCGGCTTTAAAGCAGACACGAGTTATAGGCAGCTTTTCTTATTAATTAATCTTTGTTAATGATTTTGAATTAAAATTTTTTCCTTTACTCAATTCGATTAAATAGAAACCAAGTCCAATAAACCCAATACACCAACCCAATACTGTAAAAGTACTTATAGTTGCTTGACCCTTACTAACCATACTAACATTTCCCATAAAACTCATTGCTGCGAGCACTATTATAACCCAACCCCATATTTTTTTGGCTTTTGATGGAGTTGGATTAGGAGCATAATGTTTTCTACTAAGTAGTGTCGCAACTAATCCACCAATAGGAGGTAATATTAGAAAAAAACAAAAAAATAATGACCAACCAAAACCAATTTGTCTTTTTCTTCCAAGAAAATAAGCTATAATAAAAGCAATTACAGCCCAAATAATAAAAACTAAAAATAATTCCATATTTATTTATTGTTTAAAATTTTACGATTTCTGTCTTCTTTATAATCATCATGTGCCACTAAAAATAGCCTGTAGGCAAGATAAAATAATCCTATTACCATAATAGAAATGAATAACACCATAAACAATGAATCAAAAACTTCTGGTAAAATTGTCAAAAGTCCAATAGCAATAACACAAACAATAATTATTGCCACAACATTTGGTATGTAGCTTGCTCCGATACTTATTTCTTTTAATAGGCGTCTTGCAAACTCCTCAAATGGAATTGAAGTGTATTCGTCAGCTTTCACTTTCCCGTATTCAGCCCATTCTTTTTGTTTGTATTCGTATTCAGGTTTTGTAACATGAATTGTATTTTTTCTACTATAATAATCCTGATAAATTCTGTCATAATACTGCTTTTTTGAAGGTTCTCTCAGAACTATATACGCTTCTGTAATTTCAATAAACTTTTGAGTAGCATCTGGATTTCTATTTTTGTCAGGGTGATATTTTAATGCTAGGCGACGATATGCTTTTTTTATAGTTAGTATATCTACTCCAAAATTAATTTCAAGTATTTTATAATAGTCTTTCAATATCCCTTATTATTTTTAAATTGCCTATAACGGTTCGGGTATTGCCGCAGTGGGGGATTTTCAGCACCAAAGTTCAATAGATGTACTACCGTTTGTTTAAGCACAAAAGTTTCATAGAAGCACTTTACCCCCCATTGCGGCAA
>Ga0116171_10003229_pt1 | contig 15130 bp, 15 predicted proteins | sample AD_JPNHW2_MetaG_FD_89798 | JGI IMG/M metagenome (GOLD analysis project Ga0116171, IMG submission 89798) | Active sludge microbial communities of municipal wastewater-treating anaerobic digesters from Japan - AD_JPNHW2_MetaG | ecosystem: Engineered > Bioreactor > Anaerobic > Digestate | place...
CAGACCCTTGAGCGACATCACCTTCGTGATCGCCGCGGTCAGCGTCGTCTTGCCGTGGTCAACGTGCCCAATCGTCCCCACGTTGACATGCGGCTTGGTGCGATCAAACTTCTGCTTGGCCATAACGCTATGCCTCCCTCTTTTCCCTACGAGTTTGAGCCGCCTCGGCGGCCCCGGTCCGCGAGGTGACGGACCTGTTGGAACGACGTTGCGTTTGTGTAATGGAGCCCACGATCAGAATCGAACTGATGACCCCGTCCTTACCAAGGACGTGCTCTGCCGCCTGAGCTACGTGGGCTCGCGCCAACCAACCACGCAAACTGGAGCGGGAGACGGGATTCGAACCCGCGACCAACAGCTTGGAAGGCTGTGACTCTACCCCTGAGTTACTCCCGCGAGTGACGAAAAGTGGTGCGGGCGGATGGATTTGAACCACCGTAGGGCATTGCCCGGCAGATTTACAGTCTGCTGCCATTGACCGCTCGGCCACACCCGCACCTTTCGGTTTCACTGTGGTGCCTGGTGACACGGACAGGTGCCTCACTCCGGTGGTGGAGCTGGCGAGGGGACTCGAACCCTTAACCTGCGGATTACAAATCCGCTGCTCTGCCAGTTGAGCTACGCCAGCCGAAGCAGGCCACTTCATCCGTGTATCTCCCTCTGCCAAAGAACACCCGACGGCACACGACCGCCGGGAAGGAGGGGTAGACTACCACACGACACAACTAAGTCAAGTGCCTCTGGCCACCCCGCCCGGCCCACCGTCTGCGGTCGCCAGTCGAGGGCCCGGATTGAAGTCGAGCATCGACTGTCAACGAGGTGCCAGGGGGTACCTGCGGCGCCACTCCCAGGCGAGGATGCCGGCCGCCACCGACAAGTTGAGCGACTCCACGCCGGACGCCAGAGGGATCGCCAGCGAGACATCCAGGGCGGCGCGGGTCTTGGCCCGCAGCCCTCCGGCTTCGGCACCGAGGCACAGCAGGATCCTCTCGGGGGGATCGAACCGGGAGACGTCGTCTCCTCCGGCCTCGGCCCCCAGCACCCAGAACTCCGCGTCCTTGGCCGAGCGGGCGAAGTCGCCGAGCGATCCGACGTGTGCGATACGGACACGCGGCAGGGTGCCGGCTGCCACCTTCGCCGCGGCGCCGCCCAGGGGTGGCGGGTGCGGGCCGCCGACGATGACCCCTCCCAGCCCCAGACCGGCCGCCAGCCGCACGACCGCTCCGAGGTTGTGACCGTCGTCGAGACCATCGAGAGCCACCAGGCACACCGGGGACGGCAAACGCAGCAGCTCATCCGCGTCGGCGAGAGGAGTCGGCGCGACCCGCGCCGCGAAGCCGTTGTGCGCAACACCGGCTGCTACCTGGTCGAGCTGGCGCCGCGGCACTGTGTCAAAGCGCACGCGTCGCTGGCGAGCCGCCTGGAGCACCTGACGAGCTCGCGGCCCGCCTGCGCCCGCGGCCAGCCACACCACCTCGACGCGGCAGGCCGGCGCCTCCAGTGCTGCCACCACGGCGTGAAATCCGACGACCCACTCAGGATTGCTCAAGGGTCACCATTGCCAGCGCCACTATGCCCTCGCTCCGTCCCACGAAACCAAGCCCCTCGCACGTCGTCGCCTTGAGCCCCACGTCGTCCAGGCCAAGACCCAGCAGCTCCGCCAGACGACTGCTCATGGCCTCGCGATGCGGACCGAGGCGAGGCCGTTCGGCGAGAATGGTGAGGTCGCAATGCACCACCCGCATTCCCCGCTCGGCAGCGATTCCGACGGCATGCGCCACGAACACCGTTGATGCCGCTCCCTTCCACCGCGACTCCGAAGGTGGGAAATGCACGCCGATATCTCCGGCCGCACAGGCACCCAGTATCGCGTCCGTGACCGCGTGCAACGCCACATCGGCGTCGGAGTGTCCCGCCAGACCCGTCTCCCCGGGCAGCTCCACACCGCACAGCCACATCGCGCGTCCGGCCGCAAACGGGTGCACGTCCACACCCTGGCCCACCCGCACCCGCCGCGGAAATGCCGCAGACAACAGCTCCAGGTCCCCCCGCTTCGTCACCTTGACGTTGCGCGCGTCCGCATTCACCGCCTCCACCTTGCCTCCCACCGACTCCACCAGCGCAGCCTCGTCCGTCCACTCGGCCTCACCGGCCAGCTCCCAGGCACGGCGGAGCACTCCCGTACGGAAGCCCTGAGGAGTTAGGGCCCGGGCCAGCCCACTCCGCGGCACGGTCTCTGCCACCAGCCCGTCGGCATCGATGCGCTTGACGGTATCGGGAATCGGCGCCACCAGCAGTGCCGCACCGCTTCGACGGGCTGCCTCCTCGACGGCTCGCACGTCGTCTGCCGGCACGAACGGGCGCGCTCCGTCGTGGATCAACACCACGCCATTGCTTCCCACATCCGCCGCCTGAACCCCATTTCGCACCGAATCCTGCCGGCGGGCGCCTCCGGCCACGACCTTGACACCCCGAAGAGCCCAGGCAGATGCCATCTCGTCGACGCGCGCCGGATGCACGACGAGGATCGCCGAAGCGGAGGGGAAGGGCGCCCGCACGGACTTCACGGCCCACTCCAGAACGGTGGCGCCAGCCAGGGGCTCTTGAAGCTTGTCGGCGCCGAAACGGCGGGCGCAGCCAGCCGCCACGATCACCAGGGCGATGTCCGAGGACTGGACGTCGCCAGGATTCTCACGCTCGCTGGCCATGCTTGGCAGACCTCGCCCCAGGCTCCGGGCCTACACCTCGAGGATTTCCTTCTCCCGGGAGGCCACGGTCTTGTTGATCTCCTCGACCCGCTCGTCGGTGAGCTTCTGGACCTCCTCGAGCCCGCGCCGCAGCTCGTCTTCGGAGATGGTCTTGCCCTTCTCCATCTGCTTGAGCTCGTCGTTGGCCTCACGCCGGACATTGCGCACCGCCGTGCGCGCCCGCTCCGCGTACTCGTGGGCGACCTTGACCAACTCCCGGCGACGCTCCTGGGTAGGCGGCGGCACCGGCAGCTTGACAATCTTCCCGTCATTCATGGGGTTGAGGCCGAGGTTGGCCTTTTGGATGGCGTGCTCGATGGCCGGGATCAAGGTCGGATCCCAGGGCTGGATGATGAGCAGGTTGGCATCGGGAACCCCCAGGTTCGCCACCTGGTTGAGCGGTGTCGGAGTCCCGTAGTAGTCGACCCGTACAGGATCCAGAATGGCCAGCGTGGCCCTCCCCGTGCGCAGGGAACGCAGCTCGTCGCGCAGCACCTCAAGGGCCTTGTCCATGTGCTGCTTGCTCTTCTTGACGGTCTCGCGCATCATCGCTCTCCCATGCAGCCGTCCTGTCGCACGGCCGCGCTCTGACCTTGAATTGTATCGCGAGCGGCGTCGTGAACGACAGTGGCGGCCGCACGAGAGCGGCCGCCACAATTGTTCCCGTCCAAATGAAACGACTTCAGGCCGTGATGGTGGACCCGATGTCCTCGCCCAGGATCACCCGCTGGATGTTGCCAGGGACGCGGATATTGAAGATCCGGATCGGGATGTGCGAGTTCTGGCAGAGCGACACGGCCGCCGCATCCATGACCTGCAGGCCGCTCTCCAACATGTACTGGTAGCTTGCGGTCTTCAGCAGCGTGGCGTTGGGGTCCCGATTCGGGTCCGCGGTGTACAGGCCATCCACCTTCGTCGCCTTGAGCAACGCGTCGACGTGCATCTCCGCCGCCCGCAGTGCCGCCGCGGAGTCGGTGGTGAAAAAGGGGTTGCCGGTCCCGGCCGCAAAGATCACGACCCGCCCCTTCTCCAGGTGCCGTACCGCGCGCCGCCGAATGAAGGGCTCGGCGACCGCACGCATCTCGAGCGCCGTCATGACCCGCGTGAAACAGCCCCGTCGTTCGAGCGCGTCCTGCAGAGCGAGGGCATTGATGACGGTCGCCAGCATCCCCATGTAGTCGCCGGTAACCCGATCCAGTCCTTGCTCGGTCGCCGCAATGCCCCGGATGATGTTGCCGCCACCGATGACGATTGCCACCTCGACGCCAAGGGTTCTGATCTCGGCGATCTCCTCCGCCAGGGCCGGCAGGATCTCCCGGGCGATCCCGAAGGGCTGGTTGCCCATCAGCACCTCGCCCGAGAGCTTGAGCATGACGCGGCGGTAGACCGGCTCGCTCATTGCGCCACGGCCGCTCCCTCGCCCAACCTGAAGCGGATGAACCGGACAACGGGGAGGTCGCCCTTGGCCTTGAGCATGCCACCCACTGTCTGCGCGGGGTCCTTGACGAAAGGCTGATCCAACAGACAGGCCAGCTCGTAGAACTTGGCCACCTTACCGTCGGCGATCTTGTCCAGTACCTGCTCCGGCTTGCCGGCCGCGGCCGCCTGCGCGCGAGCGATCTCGCGCTCCTCGGCGATCACCTCGGCGGGAATCTCGTCAGACCTCACGAAGCGCGGATCGGCGGCCGCGATGTGCATGGCCACGTCCTTGACCGTCTCCTCGTCGGCGCCGGCACCGAGCTCGACCAGCACGCCGATCTTCCCGCCCATGTGCAGATAAGAGCCGAGCTGCGAGCCCTCCCCGGCAGCCATGTAGGCGATGCGCGAGAGCAGTATGTTCTCGCCGATCTTGGCGATCTTGGCAGCCACGGCCTGCTCGATGGTGTGCTCTGGATCGAACGCCGCCGGACGCTGCATGGCCGCGGCCAGGTCAGTCAACCGCTCGGCCAGCACCTGATCCGCAATCGCCTTCACGAAGCCCTGGAACTCCTCGGTACGCGCCACGAAGTCGGTCTCACAGTTGACCTCTACCATCGCCGCCTGACGGGCGTCCGACGCCACCGAAAAGGCAACCAGCCCGTCCTTGGCGGAACGACCGGCCTTCTTGGCTGCCGCCGCGAGGCCCTTCTTCCTCAGGACCTTGACGGCCTCGTCCATGTCGCAACCGGCTTCGGCCAATGCCCGCTGACAGTCCATCATCCCCGCGCCGGTCTTCTCGCGAAGCTCCTTCACCATTGCCGCCGAAATCGCCATATCTGCCTCCAAAAAAACCTGGCCAGGTAGCGCTAAGCTCCTGGCCAGTCACAAGCTCCAGAAACCGGGGCCGATCACGGCCCCCTCATTCTTAGCGCTTCTCGTACAGCTCCGCGTCCTCGTCGTACTCCTCGAAGGTCTCTTCCAGGGAGGGCAGCACGCCCTCCTCACCCTCGGCCGGAGCACCGGCCGGACGCGTCAGAGCCGCCATCCGCTCCGCCTCCTCCGCGGCACCCCGCCCCTCGATCATCGCCTGGCCCTCCATCACGGAGTCGGCGACGCGGGAGGTGAAGAGCTTGATGGCGCGGATGGCGTCATCGTTGCCGGGGATCGGGTAGTCCACGAAGTCCGGGTCGCAATTGGTGTCGACGACCGCCACGACCGGGATGCCCAGACGGTTGGCCTCATGCACGGCGTTGTGCTCGTGGTTGGTGTCGATCACGTAGAGCGCGTCGGGCAGCGACTCCATGTCGCGGATGCCACCCAGGTTCTTCTCCATCTTGGCGCGCTCGCGCTCAAACTGGACCCGCTCCTTCTTGGTGATCTGCGAGTCCGGGTTGCCGAGCAGCCGCTCGAGATCCTTGAAGCGTTCCACCGACTTTCGAAGCGTCACGAAGTTGGTGAGGGTGCCGCCGAGCCAACGGTTGGCCACGTAGTACATCCCGGCGCGCGTCGATTCCTCGCGCACCACGTCCTGGGCCTGCCGCTTGGTCCCGACGAACAGCACCGTGCCACCGGACGACACCAGCTCACGCACGAAGGTAGAGGCTTCTTCGAAGAGCTGCAGCGTCTTCTGGAGGTCAACAATGTAGATCCCGTTGCGCTTGCCGAAGATGTACGGACGCATCTTCGGGTTCCAGCGCCGGGTCTGGTGACCGAAGTGGACGCCAGCCTCAAGCAGCTCTTTCATTGAAATGGAAGCCAAGAGCGTATCTCCTTTCTGCTCCCTGTGATACCGACTTATCGCTTGGAGAACTGGAAGCGACGGCGAGCACCTGGCTGGCCGTACTTCTTGCGCTCCACCTCTCGGGCGTCACGGGTGAGGAACCCGGCCGACTTCAGGCGCGGCCGCAGCTCGGGGTTGCAGGCGATGAGCGCCCGTGACAGGCCGTGGCGGATCGCGCCAGCCTGTCCTGCCATCCCCCCACCGTCGACGTTGACGAGGATGTCGAACTTGTCAGCCGTCTCCGTGATCAGGAGGGGCTGCCGAATGATCATCTTGAGCACGCGGCTCGAGAAGTACACCTCGAGGTCGCGCTTGTTGACCATGACCTTGCCGGTGCCCGGCCGGAGATAGACGCGCGCCACGGCCGTCTTCCGACGACCCGTGCCATAGTACTGAATCGTAGCCACCGCTGTCCTCCTTACCCGCGCACCTTGATCGGCTGCGGCTGCTGCGCCTCGTGGGGATGCTGGGCGCCGGCGTACACCTTGAGCTTGCGGAAGATCGCCCGGCCCAGGCGGTTCTTGGGCAACATCCCCCACACCGCATAGCGGACGATCCGCTCCGGGGAACGGTCGCGCAACTGGCGCGCCGTCAGCTCCTTGAGGTGCCCGGGGTAACCCGAGTGACGGCGGTAGAGCTTGTCTTCCCACTTGTCACCGGTGAGCTTGATCCGCTCGGCATTGACGATGATGACGAAGTCACCGACGTCCAAGCCGGGGGTGAACTCGGGCTTGTGCTTGCCACGCAGCAACGTCGCGACCGTCGTCGACAGCCGCCCCAACACCACGTCGGTGGCGTCGATCACGAACCAGTCGTGGCGAATTTCCTCGAGCTTTGGAACGAACGTCTTCATCGACCTTCTCCTGCACCTTTGAGCTTGCGCAGACATACCGTCCCTGCGCGAGCAAGGACGGGAAGAGTACCCCTCGGCCCCGGGAACTGTCAAGGGCGTTGGCCCGTGGCTTGAGTCAAGGCCACCGACCGGAACGTGGCTGCCAGGGACGCAACCGTGCCCGCAACCCTCACTCGGAGTTGACACCTCCTGACCACTCTGGTAGATTCCGCGGTCCCAGGTGGGGCTGTAGCTCAGTTGGGAGAGCGCTTGAATGGCATTCAAGAGGTCGACGGTTCGATCCCGTTCAGCTCCACCAACCACCTGATCCCGACGCGGCCACCCACGAGGTGGCCGCTGCCGTCCAGTGGCTTGGAGCTCGTTCAGGTTCCACTCATCCGACTGGGCCGGGTCGGTGCGTGATCAGGCTGGCGGGACCCGGTGGCCGCGTGATCACCGCTCCAGCCAGATCGCTCCAACAAGTCTGAGGCGATTCGAGACGGGCGAGCGTTGCCTTGACTTGTCATCGCTCACGGCGGCGGGGCTCTGCCATGGGATCGACAGAAGGATGCCCACAACGAGCTCTGTCATGCCCAGAATTGCCGCTTCGATCTGGACCGCAAGACGGCGCGGACAGCCGCCGTCGGGGCCGCTTCCTGGGCCACCCCGACGCCGGCGTCCCGTCGAGGCCGGGCACAAGACCGGCACACCGAAGAGCCGTACACCTGGAGGCACAGAGAGCAGCAAGCGGCGACGTTTTGTTGACTTGGCACGACATGGGGCTATCATCGCAAGAAAGATGGCCCTTGCAGACTCCTCTCCGATCTTGTGCATCTTGAAGGACCGAGCCATGCTGCTGCACAAGGGATCTCTTTCGCGCCCCAGGCGCATCCCGTGGGTACTCATCGCTTTGACTGCATTCCTGTTGCACACGGGTCTGGCGAACCCTCAGGTGTGCGGGGACGGCGTCGTCGCGGGGAGTGAGCAGTGTGATGACTTCAACACCGACCCGGGTGACGGTTGCAGCGCCACCTGCGGCATCGAGAGCGGATGGAGCTGCATCGGCCAGCCGAGCGTGTGCACACCGGCGATCCTCTGTGGTGACGGCATCATCTCCGGCAGTGAGCAGTGTGACGACTTCAACACCGCCCCGGGTGACGGCTGCAGCGCCACCTGTGACATCGAAAGCGGATGGAGCTGCACCAGCGAGCCCAGTGTGTGCACACACACCTGCTCGACCTGCGACGTCACCTGTGACGGCACGACCAACGTCGGCGACGTGTTCTACCTCATCAACAGTCTCTTCGCTGGCGGACCTGACCCGACAGGACCGGGCGACTGCAACGCCGATGGCACCACCAACGTGAGCGACGTGTTCTACCTCATCAACTTCCTTTTCGCTGGAGGCCCGGCGCCGGCCTGACATAGCCGGAAACGCCGGCAAGCAATCTGGACTGGCCCCATCCGAAGATGCCTGGAGGACCACGGGGCTGCCTGGCTCGGAACTTCCGGCCGGGACGTTTGGATTGTCGCAGCCAGCCCACCCGACACGCGCGTCGTGCGCGATCCTTGCGGGCTGCCGGCGATCGTGGCTCACCACGAGATATCCGCCACCCTTCTGCGCGAGCTCATCCGCAAGCAGAAGGTGATCAACGCCCAGGAAACCCCCATTGACTCCCAGTTGCAATGCCTCGGAAGGCTCGAAGCGGCGCTGGGCGCTCTGGAGGCAAGGGTCGACCGGGACGGTCGAGCACAAGCAGGCGGCTGAGGAGATCACGGTTGGCCGCCGAGGGCGAGTGAGCGCAAGCTGCTGAGCGCTATTGCGGTGCCGGCCCCCCCGCGAAGAGGAAGTTGATGAGGTAGAACACGTCGTTCACGTTGACGGCGCCGTCGCCGTTGACGTCCCCCGATATCACCGGCGCCGGGCCCCCGGCGAACAGGGAGTTGATCAGGTAGAACACGTCGTTGACGTTGACGCCGCCATCCCCGTTCACGTCGCCGGGTGGGGGCGTGCCTCCCATCACGGTGAACGACCAAGTCGTCGTGTGTCCCGCCGAGGTGATCGAGGCGGTGTAGGTGTCTCCTGGCACGAGCGGATCGCGTGGGATGAGGATCACCGCGTCCCGCATGTTCAGCACGCCCCGGCCGAGGCTCTGCAAGGTCGCGTTTGGGTTGGTGTAGGTCGTCTCGTCGAAGACACAGTGGGGAAGCGGCGTGCCTCCGACGGAGAAGGAGTGGGCGGTGACGCTCGGGGTCGTGCCACCCGCACCTACCTGCAGGCTGATGGGCTGGCCGGTCGGGACTGTGTAGCCGGGGCAGCCCGTCAGGGGGTCGGGGGACTCGCCGCCCTCGAAGGTGGTCAGGTCCACGATCGCGCCGTTGCCGGGCCAGGCGACCGGGAAGGCCACGGACGGCGGGATGCTGCCAAGGCCGCGCAGCACATCGAGCGCGGCGGCCATCCTGAAGGACCCGATGGCTTCACGGTAGCTTCCGAAGCCAACCTGCGACAACGCGGGGTCGATAATCCCGACACCGTGGAAAGGACCAGCCATCCACAGGTTGATGGCAAATTCGTCGGTCGTGTTGATGTCCGACGAGACCATGACGTTGCTGTTCTGAGCTGCGAGGTTGCCCTCGGAGGTGTAGTAAAGATTGGCCGGATCCTCGCTGTGTCCGATGTAGTCGTTCTTCACACAATAGCGTGCGTGGTTGTAGTCACCGCTGCTCCAGCTCGCGGTCTCGGTCACGGCCGGGAGACCGGCCATGGCCCGGATCTGGTTGGCCCGGGTGAGCCAGGCTGCCGCCGTGGCGCCCAGTCCCGCGCTGGGAACAGAGATGGCTTCGACCGCAGGCGGCTGCGGTGGGGTGCCGATCGAAATGCCGGGGCGTGCTGGCTGCAAACTGTTCGGCACCTCGGCCGCGAAAGCCGAAGGCAGCAGGGCCGTCAGCGCCATGAGCGTCGCGGGAAGCAGTGCACCCATGTGGCCATGGGGAGACCTTCGATACATGGCATCCTCCACGCGGCACCGTCCGCCTGCCGTGTGTCCATGTTCAATGTAGACCCCGGAGCCCGCCTGTGACAGCCGTCACCGGGAGCCTGCCGGAGCAAGCGGAAGGCCCGCGTTGTGGGCGCAGGGGGGTTGCCGGGCGCATGCGGCGTTACTCGCCGGCCGCGATGCCTCCTGCATCACCTGCCCTCTCACGCCTTGCCTGCCCCCGGCAAGCCTCCGGCGCGCGGACCTTCCCGGTTCTCCGACAGGGTCCTAGAACATCTTGTAGCCGTTCGCGAACATCACCGTGAAGACGGCGAGCAAGCAGACAGAGACCGACACGATGACCCAGTGCGCGCCGCGCCGGTGCCCGACAAGGCCGAGGACGGCGAACATGGGGAGCAGGGCGAGAACGTACCGGGGCAGTGAGTCGATGCGGCCGTGGCTCGTCGAGATGGACAGCACGACCAGACCCCAGATGCCGTACGCCGGGCGCAGAACGAAGAACGAGAGGACGATGCATCCCACGGCCAGAACCGCGGCTGCCACGTAGACGAGGCTGAGCGGAAAGGGGTGGATGGACGGGTCTGGCCGCAGGACCGCCTTTGCCACTCCGATCAGCAGCCCGAGACCCGGAACGGCACGGGTCGGACGGCCGTGCCAGAGCATCTGGTTGTGGAGGAACGCGAGCGGATCCCCGAACGACGAGGCGCAGTACCAGGCGAAGGCAACCAGCCCGACCGGAATGACGGCCAGGGCCAGCCCGTCGAGATGGACCCGCCGAACCCGGAATCTCGCCTGCTGTAGGTACTCGAAGGCCAGCGGCACAACCAGCGCGACGCCCGGCAGGCGGGTGGCGGCGGCCAGGCCGCCTGCGAGGCCGGCCAACCACCAGCGACCGCGACGGGCGGCGAGAAAGGCAGCGACGGTGAGCATGAGAAACAGGGACTCCGTGTAAACGGCCGAGAAGAAGAAGCTGGTGGGAAAGACGAGGAGGTAGACCGCCGCTCGGCGGGCCGGCCCGACGCCGAGCTCGAGGTCCATCAGCCGGGCCAGCAGGAGCACCCCGACCACCAGGAAGAGGTTCGAGAGCACGAGCCCGGCAGTGGCCGCGTCCATGCCGGTCGCGGCGACTGTCCGAACCAGCAGCGGGTAGAGAGGGAAGAAGACGATGTTGGTCGCCTTCGAGGCCGAGTCCTCGTAGCCCGCCCTGACGATCGAGAGGTACCAGACACCGTCGAATCGCGCCAGCAAGTCCGGGAACGAATCCGACCTGTCCGAGGCGGCGAGGTAGGTGCCGGGCGCCACGAGGCGGTGGCCGGCCCAGGCCACGGCGAAAATGAAGACCCGGCTGAGCAACAGAACGAGCAGGACGTCGCGGTAGAGCCGGCGGCGCCACCACCGGCCGGAAGCGTCCGTGCCTCCAGCCTCTGCCGAGACTCCCGGGCCGGTGTCGGGGCCAAGGAGGTCTCCGGTTGGCGGCAGCCGCACCTCGCGCCCAGGTGGGATCACGTCGGTGGAAGTCCGGCCTTCCGCGAGACCGGGGGGGTCCGGCGTTCCCTCGGCACGCCGGTGCCGCGCGAAACGGCCGGGGCGAGAGAGCGCAACCTGTTGTCTTGCCTCCACATCAGATTCGTCACCACTTCCCTTCCCAATTCTCGGAAGGAGGATACCGCAGCCGGGGCTGCGTTGGCTGCCCGCCGGCCGGGTTCTGCCGGACGATCGCACCGGGCGCCGGCGTACCATGGCGCCGGTGGCAGGCAGAAACCCTCACCTCGACGGGTCGACGCACCGGACTTCCCCGGCGCTGCGGGCCGCTTGCCAATCCGACGACCGACCAGAACCCATGGGCGCGGTGGCCCACCGGCCAGGTCGCGCCAGGGTCCAGCCCCCAAGGAAAGGCCCAACCATGCGGAACCGAATGCTCTTCAGCCGTTTCTCCCCGCTCGCGACGGTGCTCGTGGCGACGGTCCTCTGGGGCTGCGCCTCGGCGCGGATGTCGGCCCGAGACCCGATGGAGGTCATCGACGCCCATGTCCACACCAACTTCGGCGACAAGTTCTACGACGTCGGCAAGGTCATGGACTCGAAGGACGAGCTCGCCGCCGAGATGAAGCGCAGCCACGTGGTCGGCGCGGTCTCGATGAACCACGCCGCTGACACCTACGCCGACCTTTCCGACCTGCACATCATCAACTGCGCCGGCCTGACGGCCACCGTGGACTCCGCCTCCCTCGAGGCCGACCTCGTCTCGGGGAAATACAGGTGCATCAAGATCTACCTCGGCTACGTGCACCAGTACGCCACCGACCCGGCCTACGAACCGGCGTACAGGCTCGCGGAGAAGCACCACGTTCCGGTCGTCTTCCATACCGGCGACACCGACTCGCGCCGCGCCAAGCTCAAGTTCGCCGACCCGCTCACCATCGACGAGGTGGCCGTCGACCACCCCAATGTCACCTTTGTTCTCGCTCACGCCGGCAACCCGTGGATCGAGTCGGCCGCAGAGGTCGCCTACAAGAACCCGAATGTCTTCCTCGACGGCTCGGCCTTCCTCATCGGCGACCTGAAAACCACCCCGCCCGAGCAGATCGAAACCTACCTGGTGGCGCCGGTGCGCTGGATTTTCAACTACATCGGCGACCCGACCAAGCTGATGTTCGGCACGGACTGGCCGCTGACCGACATCGGCCCGTACCTCGAGGCGTTCAAGCGTGCCATCCCGCGCCAGCACTGGAAGGCCGTCTTCCACGACAACGCGGCGCGGGTGTACGGCTTCGGCAAGGCAGTCGAGACGAAATAGCCAAACCGCGGTCCGACTGACGGCCCGCGAACACGCCTCAGGTCTGCGGTCCTGGCCTTGCTATTACCCCCCGCGACGGGCTTGATCGGGACCGTCACCGTGAGCTGGGTCGGCAAGCGGTTTCTCAACCTGCGCAACACCACCCTCGCCAGTGCTTACACCACCTGGTCCGCCGACCTGGGCTACCGGATGCCCGCCTGGGAGATCCGGTTCGACGGGTCGAACCGCAATGGCACCCGGGTTCCCATCGCCGAAAGCGAGCAGGGGGCGCCCCGTACGGCCGCCTGAGCATGCTGGCCCGCTTCTGACCTCAATCGGATCTCGGCGCTGCCTTGCCCGGCGCCCGAGCCGCACCTTCATACCAGGATCGAGCCGACCTTCCGGGAGTAGACCCCCTGGCGGCGGCGCACGTCGCCGCGGGCCGTCAGTGGATTCGGGCGTGCATGCCCAGCTTGTGGACCAGCAGACCGCCCGTGTGCGCGGCGTTGAGGAGGATCAACCCGGCCACCAGGAAGAGGACCAGCAAGACGGCCAGGCACGCCACACTCTGGCTCGAGGTCAGCTCTCGCTTGAGTAGATGCGGCGCGAGGACGAATGCAGCGAGCAGCACCGTCAGCCCACTGAAGACCGCACGGGCGATCGAGCCGAGATTCTCGTGAGCCTCGACAGCGGCCTTGACCTCGGCCGCTTGCGGTGCGGCTTCGCGAGCGACGTCACGCGCGCCATCGCCGGTCGAGGCGGCGAGGTACACCCCGACCGTCCCGACGAAGGTAAGCCCGAGTGCCACAACCGCGAGCGTCGCGCGGTGCCTTGTCAGCCACAACGCCGCCCCAAGACAGAACGGAACTAGAAGCAGCAGCGCGATCGGAAAATGGGAGACACCTGGATGCAGGGCATCCCAGCTCGGGACCGGGGGGAAGTCGAACATATGGTCACTGCCTCCTTCTGCGCCACGCCAAGCTGGAAACCAGGGCAAGACGCTGAACCGCGATGCGGAGTCTAGCAGCGAGGGCGGCTCGAACGTCGATGAATGGGAAGATGCCGAAGCCCTGCAACGGAGGAGGTTCCCCGAGGGGGCGCCGGCCGAGAGCCCCTCTCCTCGCGACCCATCGCGAGGCCATGTCCTGGTTGCCAGTGAGGCTCGGCCAACGTCCTGGAGCGGTGGGCGCCGCGCTTGACCGGCCGCAGCGGCAAACCTGGATTGAACTCGGGCCCCATGAGGAGGAGACATGAGGAGAGCGTCCTGTTTCGCAGCGATCGCCGCCACCGGCATCCTCGTTGCCGCCCTTGCGGCTGTCGAGGAACCCGCTGCTGTCGCGCTCAAGAACCGGACTGCGGCGCCCGCAGAGGGATCCTTCGGCCACTCCGTGACCCTCGCTGGACTCCTGGCAAGGTCCGGCGCCAAGGACTGGTCGATGGAGAAGGCGGCCTTGATCGAAGGCGAGGTGATCCAGGTCGTCAAGAGCGACGACGGCGACTATCGCCTGTCCCTGGCGGCCAAACCGGGAGAGGCCGACGTCAAGAAGTGAGCCATCGTCGAGGCGACGCCGGCATGGCAGGCCAAGGAGCCTTCGCTCGCCGCCGCGAAGCTCGCCGACCGCGGCCTCGTCGGCAAGAAGGTGCACGCCATCGGCTGGTTCTTCTTCGACGACGCCAATGTGGTCTTCCCGCGAGGCACCAACTGGGAGATCCACCTCCTGACGTCGATCGAGGTGCTCGCCAACCAGTCGCGGCAGGCAGCTCGTCCCCAGACGGGGTGAGTCACGGGCGGGCGATGTCCGCGCGGGACCTCCTACCGCTGGAAGGCGTAGGAGATCTTCAGGAAGAACTGCCGACTCGTGCGGTCGAGGCCGCCGCCTTCGTCAAGCACGCGGTCGTCGCCGTAGCCGAGGAACAGGACCGACTGCCAGTTGAGCTTGTAGGCGACCAGCGCGGAGCCCGCGAACGACCCGCTCCGCCTGTCGACCGGCACCTGGTAAAGGGCGGTACTCCGGTCCGTACGATCGTACTGGCCGATCAGCCGCAGGTAGCTGCGCGCATTCAAGGTGTAGGTCGCCTTCAGCCGCTCGACCTGCGCCGTGAAGAGCCGGCCCTCGGACCCGCCTCCGGTCGGACGCACGTCGATCCAGCGCCGCGAGGTGTCGACCCGCAGGGCGAGATGGTCGGTGGGACGAAACGTGGTCCCCAGCGTCAGCGTTGCCCCATGACCGGGCCGCGCGTTGTCGAAGTCAATCTCCTCCCCGAGGGCGCCTTCGAGGTAGACCTGGGAGATCAACATCGAGGGGTTCGTCTGAAGGATGAAGCGGAGCTGCCGCTTGGGGATCTCGCGGAATGTGCCGACCTCGGTGCCACCGCTTGCGACCCTCCAGCGGTCGTCGTAGACCCAGACGCGGGCGACGGAGTTCCACCGGCCTTCCACCTGGACCCCGGCCGCCAGGAGGTTGCGGATCCGGCCGCCGTCGTCGTCCCACATCGGGTCGGTGAAGGCAAACGCCCTGATCCGCGACAGAACGCCGCTCGGATGCCAGGTGTACCCCACCTCCGAGTAGGCCTCGCGGA